>Ga0187874_10001586_pt1 | contig 19754 bp, 19 predicted proteins | sample June2016WEW_16_1_3_FD_132993 | JGI IMG/M metagenome (GOLD analysis project Ga0187874, IMG submission 132993) | Peatland microbial communities from SPRUCE experiment site at the Marcell Experimental Forest, Minnesota, USA - June2016WEW_16_150 | ecosystem: Environmental > Terrestrial > Soil >... | reverse complement strand
CCTTCACTGGTCCAACCTTCGCGGGTCCGACCTTAGCAGGTCTGACCTTCGCGAGTCCGACCTTCGCGAGTCTGACCTTCGCGGGTCCAACCTTCGCGGGTCCAACCTTCACTGGTCCAACCTTCGCGGGTCCGACCTTAGCAGGTCTGACCTTCGCGAGTCCGACCTTCGTGGGACTCGGCTTCCGTCCCCAACAACTGTCCTTCTAGCAAACTGGACTGGGCCACTTTCCGATACGCTGATTGCCGATCTTATGGAGTATGACGCGGCGTCTCATCCCAACCGCGCCATGTTCGATGCATGGGCTGCTGGTGGTCCGTGCCCATATAAGGGTGTTCACGTTCAACGCGCCGCACTCTTTACAGAAAACAAGACTCTTTGGGGCAAAGGAAAATTGCACGGTGCGTACTCTCTAATGAGGCGCCTGTTTGAAGAAAGAAAAATCAAACGCTAGAAAGGAACCTCAGATGAAAACCGAAGTCACGATTAAGCTGCGACCGATAGACGTTGTAGAATTGACGACTGCCGCGAAAACCTGCGGTCTCACAATCGAGCACTTCCTGGCTGAGATGGCCGAATGCAAAGCCGCCGACTTACGCACTCCTGCGCCCGTCGAGGAAGAGGTGCCCGCATGATGGATCGTCTTTTGTCGTTTCTGTTTCCGCCGAAGCTCCCTGGTCGTATCCGCGACTGGGGAACCCGAGTCGATCCAGATATGGTTGAAGAAGGGAGCGCGGGCCCCGCAAAGCCAAAACGATATCGCAACGGGATAGAGCGATTTTATGCGGAGAATGCGCCTGTATTCTCCGCAACATGGTCACAATACCACCGTCAGCTTCTGGAGGCAGAAAAATTGATGGAAGCAACGACCCAGAAGTTGATTGCCCAGGGCTATGTACACGTCATTCACGATTGTTGGGAACAAGAAGTAGAAAATCGTTGACAGTCAGCGGCGGGTTTGGTAATCTGATTGCGCTATGACACCTGCCGCCGCGTATAAGCGATTCAACAGACTTCTCTGGGCAAATCGTCTCCCCAAAGCCACCATCACTTTTGTGACGGACGCAACTCTTCCTAGTTGTTACGGAATCACGTTGCAAGACGACGTGTGTGTCCAGCCCGTGATTCTGCTCAATGAGAAATATCCTTGGGGAAAAACACTCATCCACGAAATGATTCATGTAGCCGAGCCTTTGCTGCCGCACGGGAAGACATTCACAAATTTGGTTGAATTTCATTGGCGAATCGCACGTACTCATCTTAAAAGGCGGAAGCGGACATGAAGAGCCACTCTTGCGGCTGGCGAGTTGCGCACGGATTAGGACGGAGAAGTTACGGCAGTTGGGGTAGTCGATGGCGGCGCGGGAAAGCCCGCATGATCGATGAAAGCACGAGCGGCGTTTCTAGTTACATGAACTACGTCGCCAATGCTGCGAGTTTCGAAGCATTCAATCGGCATGACGAAGCGGAAGTCCTGCTCAGCGCGGAAGCTCTGCCAGAAAACAGTAGCTTCCTTAATTTCTCCGCGTTCGCAAAGGATCATCCCGAAAAGTTCTTCGAGTTGCTTTCGCATTTGCGCCCAGAGTTTCAGGAACTGTGCATCGAATACTACGTGCTGCATAAGCCGCAATGGTTCATCGGCAAGGCCCACGGCTTCATTCAGACCCGCACCTGGCAGAATCTTCGCATCATCGAACAAGCGATTGGGGCTTTCATTCTCTTGGGGACGAACCCAGACGAGTACAAGATTCGTCCAGTTGTGCGCATGGCTGGGCTCGAAGAGACGCCGTACGGAAGTCTCACCAAGCTCATCTTGCTGTACAACGCCACCAGGAACTACGCTGCTGTTGCCAAAACAGTAGGCGCACCGATCCCTGCGATCCGCAAAATCTTTCGGCCTGCTATTGCCACACTGCTGGCGGACAAGGATATTCTTGCGGTGGCGGTCGGCGCATACCTGCGGAACCTGACGCACCATGCGGCTCTGACGCGCGCGGGATTCAGCAAAGCATATCTCTCGCGACTTCGGCGGATGAAGGTCCGCAAGTTCGTCGCCCCACCGTCCGAGCATACGCCGCTGCTTTCGTTCGGGCGCGTCGAGTCTCTGGCGGACGCACCCTGGTGCATGTTTGAAATCTCTTCCGACCACCGCATGGCGCAACTCTACCCCGCGCTGAAAGCTCAGGGGAAACGCATCTTCAAAAAGAAGCCTGCACAAATCTTTGCGCCCGTTACCGCCGATGGGGAACTGGCTTTCGGTTATATCTTTGCCCGCAGCACATCGATTTCGGCTGTTCGCGCGCTAAAACGGATGCGGGGAATTTCTGAGATGGCGGCAATCTATACCGATGACGGGGCGTTCGCACAGGCAATCACTGCGCCGCATGCCGATGTCCAAAAGATGATGGAGACATGCCCTGCAATCCCGACTGCATCCGTGTTGCTGGGGGATTTTGTAGAGATTCTGACAGGACCAGCAGCCAGGTACTGCGGAACTGTGACCGCAGTTCAGAAAACTGCCGTCACGGTTGAAGTGAACTTTCCTACCGACCGCAAATTCATTGTGACCGCCGCTAAGAGCGGAGTCAAGCTCTTGCCGAATGTTGCTCCCCTTGACAGGGCCTTCTGGGGCGCAAGATCGAACTAAATCTCAATTCCAAAATGACGAGCAATCGCATGAATCGCAACTACGAGTGGCGTCAAACCATAATGAGCTATGTTGTGAATGCGGTCCCATTTCTGATCCGTCTCGCGCGCTTTTTTAATTTCTGAAATGTTCGACTGCAGCGTGGTGATGACCGATGACGGCCCGTCGAAAAGCCGCTCTTTGAGTGTGTTCACAGTGGCTTCTGTGGCAGACATCGTCGATTTGATGTCACCCAGTTCTTTCAGAATCAGAGCTTCAATTTCAGGCTGCATGGTCTAAAATCCTATGTGCTGATCCGCAAGGAATTTTCGGTCAGCGTGAGTTAGATTCAATTTGCTCGGGTCGTAGCCAGGGCCCTTGTGCCAGTTGTCTTCGCATTGCTGACTGGCGGTGCCTCCCTGCGGATACACGCATCCCCGAATGTCCGCATACTTACTAAGACACGTCGGGCATACGGCTGGGCGATTCAAGATAGTCTCCTACCTACACTTAGGGATAAAAAGTCTTTTTTATGGGTCGAGCCGTCACTAACTCTTTTGGTACCAAGGTACTATTGACTGTATTTGGGGGCTCCCATAGACTGGGTACATGAAGGGAGCAACCATGGATCGCACAGACATCCACCGCCCAGCGGTGATTATCCCCGAAGACTACCAGTTCGTGGCGTTTGACTACATCGGCGGCTCCGACCTGGGCGCAATCATGATGGTGAAAGAGCAGCGGGAAATCTTCCGCGCGCACAGGGCGCGCACAGGTGGACGGCTCTCTGGTCATGAGCATGGCGGCACCTGCTTCGTCTGTGGCGCATACGCCTGCTATCTTTGCCCCTGGTACCATGCCAAAAGCAATACATACATCCAGACTGGCGAAGACTGCGCCCAGAAGCTGGAGATGTCCTGCGGCGACATGAATGCCTTTCGGCGCGCTATCGGCAACGCCAGAGAAGCCCAGGCGGGCAAGAAAAAGGCTCAGGCGTTACTTGCCGACCGAAGTCTTGGCACGGCATGGGGTGTCTATACCGCCGAGTATCCGAAACATGCCACCGAGTGCGAGCTTATGTTCATGGGTTCAAAATGCACTTGCCCCGCGCGGGAACTGCAGCGCGCGTTCGACCAGTATGAAGAGCGCACGATTCGCGACATCGTCTCTAAAGTCGTGAAGTATGGCAGCATTTCCGATAAGGCCGCTGCGTTCGTCAAATCGCTGCTCAGCAAGATTGAGAACCGCGCCGCCATCCAGGCACAACGCGCTGCCGAAACGGAAGCTGCCGCGCCATGCCCAACGGGTCGAGTGATTATCACTGGACGAGTCCTCGCAGTGAAGGTGCAAGAACGTCCCGCCTACTATCGTGGTGATTCTGGCACCGACACTAAACTTCTGGTTCAGAGTTTGGCGGGCTTCAAAGTCTGGGGGCAATCAGTTCATGAACGCGCAGAAGGGTGACATCATCACTTTCACCGCAACTGTGGAACCTTCCCAGGATGACCCAAAGTTTGGATTCTTCAAACGCCCTGCGAAGGGCTCGTTCGTGAACGAAAAGACGGGCGAAATTATCCCATCCTATCCGCTGTACCAGGACGTGCAAGTTCTCACGACTCCCGACCTTCTTGCAGAAGCGCAACAGAAATGGCGCGACCTGTACGGAGAAGTACGATAAACCCAACCAGGAGAAAATCATGAAAGTGAAAATCACATTGTCGTTAGCCGAAAGAACCATGATCGTTGCAGCACTCATGGCTTACGGTGTGCCAGAACTGGCCAGTAAGTTAGCTGGGCCCCTATCCGACCCCGCCGACGACGGACCTGAAGCTGCCATTCTCTCGGTCGAGAAAGAGGCGCAATCGTGAGCCCGAAAAACATGACAGACTGGGAACACATCATCATCCGAGTTGAGAAGCTGTACTTCTCGTTCGTCTGCGGCGCACAGCCCAAGATGGAACTGCTGGCCGCCGACGCCCCGCTGCGGTGCCCCGTTTGTCGCGCACTGCACCCGTTTAAGCCCGAGCGGCTGGTGCAGGACGCCGAGTCCGATTACTCGCCCGAATTCGGCGATGAAATCGCCCCACTCAGCGTGCAGCCATGAGTTGGATAATTGACTTCGGCATTGCAATGGGTGCAGCGATCTTGCTCGCTTGGATGGGAATCTGCATCCATCATATCATCCGACAGGAGCGCGTACCATGGGACAGGTGATCGTCATTGCGGTTCTGCTTTGGTTGATGTACTGCACTTGGATGGCATTTTGTGCGTGGGTTGACCTGAAACTCTGGGAATATAACGAGCGCGAAAAACAAACCCAGCGGTCGAGATACCAAGTCCGCGAGTCTACGCCAGAAGAGATTCTGGTGCAGCGAGACGCGGACATTCAAGCTCAACTAGATTATGACTGGCGACAAATGCGGCGCGGTCATTAACTACTCGCCGAGTAGTTTCACGGCTTCGTATCCAGCCCCAGCGGCTGCACTAATGCCAATACCCTTCGCGACGAGCCCGCCAATCCACTTGGCGACCTGCTGCACTTTCATGGCATGAACGCCCGCCTTCTGGGCGGCTTCGAGTTGAGTCATGTAGTTGTCGGCGGCATCCTTGCCCATAAACTGGGCAAGTCGGTCGCCACGCTTGCTGAACCGCAGGACCTTGCTGCTGTTTAGCAGTTTGTCCACATTGATGGTCCCATCTGGCGCGGTCGAGCGCACTAACAGGTTCTTGAAGTCCATCCCAGCCATGCGGGCAGTGTGAAGAGTATCGGCGGCTTTCGGATCGATGTTTGCCTTCGCCAATTTAGCTTCGGCATCCGAGATTCGCGCCGTGGAATCATCAATGGATGCTTGCAATGTCTTGCGCGTCGCAATGTCGGCGGGTGTGTTCCCGAGTTGCGCCAGTTTATACTGGTCATTCTTGAGCCCGAGCTTCGCCTCTTTCAAATCAAAACCAGCCGCTTGATCTATTGCTCGATAGGCGGCCTTCTCTTTGACCGCCAACTGTGAGAGCGGGTCATCCAGAATCGTTTTACTACCCGCGAGAATTGGGCCGCTGGCTGGCGCGCCAGACGGAGTCGCCGCTGTCACACCTTCGCGAACAGCCGCTTCTGCAGGAGCCTGGGCGACTTCTTTACCTTTGAGAATGGCGCGAAACGGGTTATTGCTTAAAGGGCTGGCTGCAGGCGCAGCAACAGGAGCTTCGGCACCAAATGCTTTTGTAGCAGCACCGACGCCTGGCATCGGGAAAATAGGTTGCCCGATAGATGGATTGGATGGCCCCAATTCGTGCGAACCTGGCATCACACCCGCAACGACATTTTGTCCAATTTCTTGAACCATCTGTTTTGCTGTGTCGTATGCTTCCATCGGCGATTTCAGCAAAGTTTCAACTTTTCCAACAGTATCGCGAGCGGCTCGGTAAGTGCGCAGACCAGCGTCGCCTGCGATGCTCTTGACAATCTCTTCTCTATGGTCTCGGGGCGGTTCGACAGGGGCGGCTTGTTCGGGACCCCAATAGCCAGGCTTATATGCCTGCCGCACAGTTTCGGAAATACTTGGTGTCGCTAGAGGACCGCCCGTAGGCTTGGCGTCTTCGTAACCTGGAGGTAAAGAAACAGCAAGCGGGCCCGAAGTCGGAGTTGCATCTTCGTAGCCTGGGGGAAGCTGAACTTGTGCTGTGGCTTCGTTCGCCATGTTATTTCCCTGGAACTAGATTTCCGCTTGCGTCGTACCAAGTCCGCCCATCGTCCGAATAGATTGTACCTTTGGCTCCAGAGAAATGATGCGTGAAATCGGTCATGTTAGCATGAATCTTACTAGCGGGACTGCCCGCTGCTATTGGTTGAGTCCCCGCGACACCTGGGGTTTCCTGGCGAGTAGACGGGTCAGGGAACATATCCTTGTTGTACGGGTTCGTCCCGATACGTCCGTTCCGTTGCGAAGTGATCTGTTTGCGAATTTGTTCGAGCGATGCTGTCATTCCTTCGTTAGACAAATCGCGGGCAATGATATCAAGGAACTGTTGACGAGATGTATCCGAGCCCGTGCCGCCCGACATGACTTTGCTGCCATCGTCGGCGACGCCGAGAGCCGCAGCCGCGAATGCCGCGACGGGGCCCGAACCGACTTGCGCCTTTCGCCAGTTCTCGATTTTGTTCACAAACGGCAGTTTGGTATTTCCCAGCGCAGCATGAGCCTGGGCGAGTTGATCGAGCGTGCCGCCCTTTACGAGCAGCGAGTCTGTGTTCCCGAAGAACTGTTGGTTGGCGGGAGATGCCGCCATGCGGGCTTGTGCCGCTGCCTCGGGGGCTTTGAAATTCGGATCGTACTTCTGCGCCGCCGCTGTCGCCTGCTCGATAAATGCAGGCGTCACTTGCCGCGACTTTAGTTCATCCAGGGTCAGCGTGCGATCTGCAAGCATCTTGCCAGCAACATCGGGGTCACCTTGATTGATGATTTGTGTGTTGCGTGCTTCTCGCGCTTTGATGTTCGCTGCATTTAGTTGCGCAACCGCAGCCTGCGGCAAAAGCGCGCGGAGGCGGGGCACATCGTTCGGGTCCGTGGTCGGGTCGTCAATCTTCGCTTGAATGGCCGCTTGGGCACCAGGAGCCGCGAGAGCTTCGGGCGTCCCGAGTTTTCCTACGGGACTCGCAGCCCCTGCGGCTTCCCGCTTGGATTTCTCTTCCAGAGCTTTGCTTTGGCGTTCTTGTTCACTCTGAAGTTGATTGGTAGCCGTCCACAAATCGCGTGCCGATGCTTTCGGATCGCTTAAAGTCGTTTGCAGTTTCTGAACGAATGGGTTATCGTCCGCCAATCCTGCTGTTTTTGCCGCGCTCAAAATTTGCTGGGCATTGGTTGTGAAGAATGCTCCTGCAGGTCCTGTCTGACCCGCAGCGGGCCCCGCAAGTGCCTTACTAAATTCATCAGGAGCCATGCCGCCATGAGATGCTTGAAACTCTGCGCCTGTGATAGCCTGACGTTGCGCTTCGCCTGCTTGTTTTTGCACTTCGCCCTTCACTTCAAGATCGCTCTTTGCGATTTCATTCGGCAGAGTGGCTAGGAGCAGCACATTCTGCGCGAGCTTATGATTCGTGTCTGCAATCGTCAGTTGCTGTTGAATCTGAGCACTCTTTTGCGCTTCGCGGGCTTGCTGTGCGGCAATCTTTTGCTGTTGCTCTTCACCCTGAACACGAGTGACTTCTTCAATGCCGCCTTCGCGGCCACCTGTTGCCATTGCCTTGCCCGCAGCACCTAAACCAGTGGCGAGACCCGAAATCATTGCCAGCAGACGAGCATGAGGACCAGGGACGGGTACAGTAGATTGACCAGCAATCTGGGCAGCCTTCTGGGTTGCCTCTTTCTCGGCTTGCGTATACGGAGCCATCTGAGCCTGAACCGCCGCAATCTTGGCTCCTGTGTCGGGAGTAGGAGTCGGGGCGGGCACAGATGCACCACTAGATACATCAGGCGACGGTGTGGTCGCAGGGGCGGCAGAGACAGGAGCCGCAGGGGCAACTGGCTGGTTTGTCGAAACGTCGGGCGTATCTTCGGCCATTTTCCTATCCTTGAACTGGTGCTGGAGCCGCTGGTTGTGCTGGCGCAGGGGGTGCGGGGGCTCCCTGAGCCACTGGAGCCGCTGGTTGGCTCTGCGATGCCTCCCCGCCGCTTTGAGCCGTCTCTGGCGTTTCCTGCTCGGTTTCAGGGGCCCCTGCCTTCGGCGCGCGGAGATGGGGGGCATGGCCCCCTTCTTTCGTCCCTGAATGCGCTCTGGCGACCGCCTGGTTAGGCGCGTGCATAATCTGGGTCATCATAACCCCAAAGTCCAAAAGATTCATTCCAGCCCCGTCTGTTTTCTTCACCAGTCCGAGTTGGCTATTCGCGGTCATGACGGCAGGATCGTTCTCCCCGAGCAAGGTTGCGATGCCGTTCAAATGTTTCTGTGCGGCCAGGATAACCGCCTTGGCCTTTTCGTCTTCTTTCGGGATGATGGTCATCCGTAGTTTTTCGCTTGGGTGGCCGACCGTATGACCATCGCCCGAACCCCAGCCTTTGCCCGTTGAATGATGTGCGGTCGTCAGCAAATTGTTTGTCAGCCCGCCCGTCTGCGCCGCCGCCTGACCCACCGCAGTGATGTGGGCGTCCATCGGTTGACCTTCGACATAAGGCACAGTAAAACTTCGCCGCACGCCGCTCTCATCAAAGAGCTTCGTCAACTTTTCGTTCAACGCAGAATAAGATTTCTGCAGGTTTACTTTATCAGCCATGATAAATCCTAGTCTTCAGAAGGGGTCCACGATGACGAACCGCCCCCGCCCCCACCGCCGAACGTAATCGGGCTAAACATTGATGCGCCCGCTTTTACGAGTCCAGAAATCGCGCTTAATGGAGCCCATCCCGCTTGCTGAGCCTGTAACGCACCTTCCCCTGCACTAACCGCGCCACTTGCCGTGCTGGTCGCACCGCTAATAGCCGTGCCGCCTGCGCCGCCTAATTGACTTCCTACGTTCTGCAGTCCGCTGATCGCATTCCAAAGATTTTGCTGCTTTAGCTGCTCGCTGCTCTGACTGAGCGATGCTAGTTGCTGAGCCTTGCTCTGCGCTGCCGCCGACCCGATTTCTCCTGCGACTTGTGCAATTCCCCCGCCACCGACATCCGCTGCCCCATGGCTTGCGGCAAAAGCTGCCGCCGATCCAAGCGCGCGTTTTGCCGCGCTCGCGGTATTCTCGTTAATCGAAGTTGTCGCAGAATGCAAATACTCGGGCGAATATCCCATAGGGTTGCTCGCCATGTAGCTCAGTTTTGCCTGCAGTTGACCAAGCAATGCCTGCTGAGCCGAAAACGATTGCGAATAATCAGCATTCAACGTGCTCGTCATTGCAGCTTGTGAACTCTGCAGTGCCTGATCTGTCGATGCCACTTGCCCGCCACTGCTACACATGGACTGGTTCCTCTGCCATTTCTTGATTCAAGTCCAGCCGAAAAAGCGACCGATCATCTTGTTCGAATCCGTGCTCTAAAGCCCACTGTGCCACACCGTATTTTGGCTTCGAGAGCGTTTGAATTTCGCGAATCCCGAACTGCACCATCAAAGCCATGACGCCGTCTTTCAGCACGCCCAACGCCTGGAGCTTTTCCGATGCGCGCGCATCGGGATTGAAGCCCAGATGCGCCAATACGGCGGACAAGTAAACGGGTGAGAACGCGACAGGGACGCCGTCTTTTTCCGCAACGAACGTCAGCACAGTCGGGTTGTTTTTCGCCATGCCCATCCGCAAATCTTTCGGGTCTATCTCAGGATTCGAGGCAGCCCAGCGGCTAAACGCTTCCGCATCTTCGGGTTGAGCCAAGCGAAAGTTCCACTCTGACATAGATCGCTCCCTATCTAAGAAAAGAAAAGTCTTAATCTTGTTACGCCAGGTTTACTCGACGGCTTGGGCTGCTCAGGACATCCGTTGAGCCCCAGTTCCCGTCCGAAGTCACAAAGAGCGCATGGGGCGCGGCATGAACGGGAGCCGCAAAAGTGAGCGGGGACTTCGCACCACTCGCCACCAAAGTTGGCTGCTGTCCTGCCCGCTGCAGGTAGACCGACGCCCCTGCGAAATAGGGATCGTTCGACGGATGGGCAAACTGAACTGTCACGGTCTTCTGTCCCGCCACTGCAGGACGTGTCACGACTCGCACCCGCGATACATGCTGAGGTGTGGTTCGGGGAGCCACACTTGATTGACTCGGCAAGGTCGTAGGTATCACTGCCGACATCTGTGGCTTCGCCGAGCCTTTGACCTGCTGAATCTGATTGGACTTGTGGCGGTCGGCAGGCCAGACAATAGGTGTGGACGGAATCGCCCCTGGATGCGGCGTCAAGATGGTATCTTTTACGTTCACGGCTTAATCCTGCACTTCCTTGAATGCCACGGCTTTGATTGTGTTCGGCGCGTTCTCGGGCTCGAACTGAATTTTCACCTGCAGATGGTGAATATACTGACTCGCGAGAGAACTGTTCATCATATTGACAGGATAACGCAAAGCCAGAATTGTTTGTGACGGATGGTTCTGTCCTGTCGGCGGCTCTTGCAACACTTCGGGCAGTTGAATCCACCCGACTGTGCCTGTCGATTTCAGTTCATTCGGAAGAATCCAGATGTTGGGCTGCGAAGGTCCACCATTGTTGAGCGTGCCTGCCGCGTCAAAATATCCTACGATATGCTGAAGCGGGAACAAAGGCGCACCTAGTTGCGAGAGCGTGATGCTTCCGAGAACAATGTTGCAGGTCGAATAGGGCGTCCCATTGTCTGCACCATATTGCCCGCAGTCACCCCATGAATTCAAATCACGGGCATAGAGATAATTTCCAGGATTCTGGTACGTCACAATGACCTGGACTTCGGAGACATAAACTTCGGGGCTGCCACCGCCCGTGTTCGTGCTGGTGATGTCGAAGCTGATTGCACCTGTGTTAACTGGTCCTGGCACATTCCACGGCATGCCCCATAGATCGCTCGGGCCACCGAAAATCAAGGTCGTATTGCCTGTGCCAAAATTAAATGTCTGGGTCTCAGCCCCCACAGGCGCATTCGTTGGCGCGATGGTCACCGTCAGATTCGAAGTTGTCGATTGCCTCCCTGTGATCGAAACTTGAATACCCTGAACGACTGCCGTCGCGGGAATCGGAATTGATACATATCCAGATGCCCGCAGTGCCTGCGAAGTGCCCGAGCCGCTGAACGTGACTGTCGCGTAACTGGTAGGGCTCCCGAGAGTGATATTGCTGGGGGTTGCCCATGCTGTACCAGACCCCGCCGTAATGCCCTGCGTGGGATTCTCGGGACCAATAGCCGCCGTCACGCCGCCTGTCGGTGATGCGAGCATGAGACTGTACGTGCCGACTGCCGTTTCAATCGACCGCAATGCGCCTGCGCCGCAAACAGGAAATGCAGGAACACTCCATGCGCTGATATTGCTGCCGTAACGCAGAACCCGATCCACACCATTGCTCAGAAAAACACCGACATCCAAACCGTTCCGATGGACTGTTGCGTAGGTGGCGGCAGCGGCAAAATTGGACGAGAGATAGTCCGCAATGTGCTCGCCGATCTCCTGTTTTTCTTTTCCGAGCAATTCAAAGTACTGTTTCTGTGTGGTGAACTGCCCGATTATGGACCCGTCTCGAAAAAGAGCATTGGAGTTTGAAATTCCAAAGTTCCCCAAAAAGTCGCCAGGATAGAAGCTGATTGTCTCAGGGCCGCCGTAGATAGCCGCGACGCGGTCGGACAGGTATACCAAGAGTCCCGTGCCGTCTGAAGTCGGCTCTAACCCAATGACGGGACCTGCGAATTGAAAACGATTTCCTGGCGGCCAAGAATGCTCTGGCAAGCCATTCAGACAGTCGGGGCCCGCATCGAAATAAACATAGTTGTCTACAGCAAGCCAGAGCCGCCCCTGCCAATAGGCCAGAATGCTGCCCGTCGCCACGATGGTTGAGCCTGGCGCACCTGGGGGCGGGTCATTTTGATGGCTCAGGGGGGCAACCAGCAATTCATCCAAGTCGGCGTCGATGGTGAAATCCTGGAATGTCCACGGAATCCCCGCGCCTGGATTCGTTACCGCGCCCGCAAATAGATACGAGCCCCCACCATCACTGGTTCGATATATCTCGATGGCGTTAAACACCACGAAGCCTGTGTCGGATCGCAGAGTATAATCTGGCGTCGAGAAATAAAATTGGAACTGCGTATTGTTGGTGCCTACGGGCTTGTCAACCGAAATCACTTGAACCTGTTGCTGGTTCAGGAAAGTCGCATTTGTGATACCAGAGAGCGTAACCCACAATCCTGGTTGTAGATTATTAGCCGCCGTTACTGTCACAATGTTGGCGGTGACACTGACCGCCGTGATGGCCGCCAGAGCACTGCAGAGCGGAGACGCGGTACCAAGCCCAGTCACTTCCGAAATCATCGGCAGCGCAGACCCTGAATCCAGCGTCAAGCTCACATTTCCATACGTGAACGCGGCAGAGTAACTTCCATTCACAGTCACCAGACCTGTATCCGCTGTAGGCCCATAAGAAACGTGTGTAAAATTCGCTTTGAACTGAGACGACGATAACCCCGATGCCAAAACCGTGACGGTCGCGCCGTTCAAGAATGTCGCCGATCCCACGCCTGTAAATGTCACCGTCTGACCTGCAACGAGATTGTTGGCAGCCAGGATAGTCAGCACATCCGATCCATCCACGGCCACGCTGGTTAAGTTGAGGATGGTTGACGGGGTGACGGATGCGACCGTGAAAATACCATCATTCAAATAGGTTCCAATTGAGAGTCCCTGAACCTTGAAGACATCCCCAGGCAAGAAATTATTATTCCCAAAAAAGGTGACGACATTGGTTGCGATTGAAAACGCGGTAATCGATGCGTTCAGCGGGCCGAGAATCGCACCAGTATTGTTCGAGAACGGGCTGCTGGTCGTCAGATGCCCATAAACCGTTCGGTACCCATAGACATATTCGTAGCCAACAAAAGCCAGCCCGACGCCCTGGCCGATATTGGTCCAAGTGTACGAGCCATCAACGGTGGTGCCGCCGCGCGTCGTATTCCATGCAGGCGCAACCAATCCCGTCACGAGCGGTGACGAAGTTAACGCCCAGTAGGGCACTGTCGTCGAACTTCCTGTTGTAGCATACCCAACCGAAGGAACAACTCCAGTATTGGTGCCGTTGTAAATTGAAATCCAGTACTGGCCGCCAAAGTAAACAACACTGCCGAGCGCATATCCTGTAATGTCGCTCCATTCTGCGATGGGATTCGCCACGTATGTGCTGAGTTGCAGATTCCCATTCGGGTCCAGAATCACAACAGGGGTGGGATAGCCCGTCGCGGGGAACCAAGTCTGAATGGGGCCGTAGTTTGTCCAGAACAATCCGCCATCGACGACCGCGCTGTTGAGGTTGGTGGGCCAGTTCGGTTCATTCTGGCCAGAGATACCAGGACCGCCGAGGCCGCCCGCCTGTTTGTAGTAAACAGTCACTGTGGGCTGATTGGGGAAATTGAATCCGACTTCGGGTATGACAGAGCCACCCGTCACGTCTGTGATGGCTGCAGAAATAGCGAGACCAAATCCCGAGAGTCCATTAGCATTCAATTGGGCGGCAGATGGCGTCAAGCCCCACAGGTCTGTGGGCCCCCCGTAGATTTCTACACCATAACTGGCGGTATTCCAAACCGTCGCGGTCGCTTTCTCGGACCCCGTGGCAGACCCGCCAATCACTAATTTTACTGAATGATCCTGAACCGCGCCCGTGCCGATGTTATATTTTGGAATCGAGACTTGGATGCCGACGATAGTCGAGCCTGCGGGAATGGCGAGATTAAAGTCGTAGAGAAACAGATACGGCGTGTAACCTGTTGTGAGCGATGAAATGGGAAATGAGAGTGTAAGTCCCGAGCCTTCTCCATTCCCTGCTGGAGTCGTCCAGGTCGGAGATGCACTCGTTCCCTCCCCAAAATAAGCATCGGCGAGTTGCCAATCACCAACGGCTGCGAATGTGCCCGTGTTGTATCCTGCGGGCACAACACCAGTGCCGCTGCTATAGAGCAGAAGCGAACTCAGAACCATCTGCGTGCCGCTAAAGCTCACACCGCCAGTCGTCATGCTGCTGGGATGAACCACAAAGTTATTGGCGGTCGCCGATGCTGTCGCACTAATGCCAGAAAATTCATGAAGATTGATTTCTAGGAATGTCCCGCCGCTGAGAGCAACCGTTACCACAAGCGAGCCACCTGTGGTGACAGGGGCTGTCCAGACCCACTGATTGGAATAATATGTCGAGCCGCCGCCCGAATAGGAGCCGTGAGTGCTGGCTTGCTGTGTGTACGTGTTTCCGAGATTGTCCGTGACGGAAGAAACCGATGGGATGAAATTGACCGACCCCATTCCGAAGGACACAATAATGGTGTTCCCAACAGTCACGGCGTTGACCAACCCCGCCGCAATGCTGTTCGCTGCACTGGTGCCGCTGTTCTGCTGGATGTGGCGATAACCTTCGACAGCGGAAATCCCGCCGTACGCAGGATCAAAAGCCCAAACTAGGGAAAGGCTGCCGCCTAATGCCAATGTTGTGGCCGCTGCGGGCGTCTCGAACGCGCCGTTCGGAATTAAAATGGCGGAGACGGATTCCACATTTCCGTTGGAATCGAGAATGCTATCGCCTATTGCAAAGACTGTATCGGGCTGCCAGAAACCCATCCCCGTTGCAACGGGTGGAACAGTCGGGGCTGCGAGTCCCCACGTAGTCGTGCGCGCGCCATCCCACATCAGCAGGTCGGCAGGTGCCCCGTCCGCAAAGTACGTCAGATTTCCAACGGTAATGGGATAGCCTTGAGCCGATGTCGTTTTATTGGCGATAGTCGTAAGCGCGGTCGGTGAGAATGTTGCCCAACGATGAGTGGTATCAATAAACGGCAGGACAGTGCCGTTGAGATTTCGCGTTGAATAGAACTGGTTGACAATTTCCGTATCAGGCAAAGCAATCGGACAGAAGATCGAAAATCCTGGGCGGCGTTGCCATTCATAAAGATCGGTGTCCTCCATGTTCGCGCCGTCGATGACGGGATCATGAAAGGACACCACATTCACGCCAATCCCTTTGAACGGCGCAAAGAGTTGCGACCTGTGGGTGTAGAACCCCGACAAAAAAAATTCGATGGCGAGCGCAGGATCGCTCTGTGATACTTTTCGAGGCATATTATGAGCGGGGGCGTTCCCCTACTCATGAAAAAGAAAGTCTTGTTTTATTGCGCGAGAGGAATCCAGTATTTCGAGCCCGCCAGATCAATTTCCAGCCATTGCACGATAGTTCCAGGAGTCGCGGGACCTGACCCAGTACTCTTGGCTGGAGCCTGCACATTCCCTGCCGCCCCATTCCCCACGCCTGTCGTGGTTCCAAGCCCAAGTTGCCCCGTCGTTGTCGTAGGTGTTGCTGCCGTGATGATGTGGGCCCCTGTTGTTACTGACCCGCCGAATAGCGACGGGGTTGAGCCCGCCGTATAAATGGCCCAGGGAGTGCCCCCAGTAATGGAGTCAATGAGAATCCCGTAATTGGTCGTTCCAAATGAACCTGGAGTACTCACCCAGATGCCAATATTGTTGGTGACGCTTCCGCCCCCGATGTTGGCACTGGTAAAACACTGCAGTCCCACCAAATTGGTGATGGTGCCTGCGCCCCAGTTGGACCCGTTCGTCGTGATTCCCGCAACTGTGGTAATGGTTTGAATCGAGCTAGGGTTCCCGCCTGCGCTCGCGCCAATCCCCGTGGCGGCCTGTGTTCCGACTCCAAGAGCGAAGGCGGTCAACGCTACGGCACTCTTGGCAGATGCCTGCGCCAAGAAATTTCCTGCGCTGGTCTGATTGAGTGCGTCCAAATCGCAGCGCGCATTCACACCCGCGTTCAAATCATATGCATCGAATTGAAGAATAGGATTCAGGCTGTTGAACGGAGTCCCAACATAAATTCCTGCACCAAATCCAAAATAACCGCTGATGCTTACAGTCGGGGCTTTTATAAACAGCGGAAAAACAGATGCACCTGCGCCTGTATCTTTGAGCGACAAAGTGGTAGTGGTTCCCACCAAATTCCGATTTCCCGAATCTGTCCGCCAAACATCATAGGATGACGCGCCAGGCACTGCGTTCCAACTGATTGTGTTGTAGTTCGTCCCTGATAGTGCATTGGGTCCGTTCGTAATAGACGTAGATGCAGATGCCACCGTGTTCAGATTTTGAAAATTGGCGGACACAGCATAAGAATAGCTGCCCGAAGCAGTATGATTAGGCGTGACAGTCACGCCTGTCGGAGTCGCCAGAGCGGTGCCTGAAAAATAGACGCCACCAAGTCCACCAAAAACAGACGGAACGCCGCCGACTGGTGTAGCAATAATCTGTGCATTGCTAGTAATCATAAAATTCCCTTTAGTATGACCCTGTTAGCGGAGCCCGTGCCCAAGCCCCTGTAGACGTGCAAACATAAATGTAGTTCGCATCCCAAACAATTGTCCCTGTCACACCCGCATCGTTAGACTTGGGAGATGCCGAAACTCGAACCGTCAGCGCATCGATGGCCAGGGAGCAGGAATCCAAATCACAGGTAAAATGCCCAGCGGAGCCGCCGCTCCGATAGAAGTCCACAACGCCGCTGGCTTGTGTGGTGAAAAAAAGAAAACTGTTGGGGTTCTGAGTGAAAACACTTTCGCCCGACGCGATTACCATTCGAACGGAAGTGTCTGTCGAATAGAATGCCTGAATGGCGGCAGCGGGGCCGCTCGGGGCGTTAATCACAAGAAGATTGCTAAATCCCGTATGCCCGAGATTCACGGTTATGGCGGACTCAGGCGGTGAGTAAGGCGCACTGGTATTTCCTGGTGCATCGATAGTCAGGGTGGCGACGCCAGCATTGACCGTCAAAGCGGAACCAAAAGTCACCGCGCCGCTAATCGCTCCCGCATGAGTTGATGGATCGTACGTGAATCCAGAATCTGCGTAGAGCGCGTTGGTTAGATTGACTTGAACCTGTTTGGTTGATCCAGCAGGTGTAAGAAGATTGGCGGGCAGAGTAGGAATATCTGCCGCGACGAGCGCGCGGAAAGTCGGATTGGCGTTTGAAACACCCGTGCCTGGCCCCGCCAGAACCACATGCGGTGCCTGCGGCAGCAGTGATGGAGTAAGCGTCCCAATTGAAGTCACGGGAGTGCCCGCAGCCGACGAGAAAATAACGCCGTCTCCTGTAAACGACACGGAACTAACGCCGCCGAAATTCGTTGGATAAAAAATCACGTTGCCCCCTATCTGCATGAACGGTGCGATCTGGCTGATATCCACCGTCGCGCCAGCCGCTTCTGGAAATTGCCACCACATCGGCACCTGATTAAGACGCGCGCCGTTCTGGTCGTAGAACGTCACCAAGTAATATGTGCCCAGAAGAGTGGACGATTGTTGCGGGTACAGTTCCGCGTTGCTATAAATCTGCGCCTTCGTCGAGGGCGCGTTCGGCAAAATCTTGCCACTCGCATCGAACTGAAATGTTACAACGATATCCGAAGAAACAAATCCACCAGGGGCCGCCACCACTATCGCGTCGGTATTCAACTGGAAGCTGATGCTGCCGTTCGGAACGATGAGCCCATTTGGACCTTGGGGATAGCCGTTTGTGAGAGTAATCATGTTAGAATGGGCCCCCCATCAAAGAGAACGCGGGTGTCAGAGCCTGCGCGTTATCTTCGCGATCTTCCGACGCGAGCGCGGTCTGGAGAGCCAACGCGGCCACCTGCATCTGCGTTTGAGTCTCAGCCGCCGTCATCCCGTATGCGAATCGCATCCCCTGCCACAAGCACATTTCGAAAAGAACGTAAGACAAGTCGTCGGGCCACTGAAATATACTCTGCCCGTTAATAAACTTCGGTGCGCGGGCTTGGTACGTGATGTTGAATGCGAACGGATACGTACTCACGGGTTGTGAGATTCGGAATTTCACGACGCCGTTTCCATAATCGATTTCGCAGGCCAGCGAAAGTGTGTCTCCCGTGGATGTGTATTCGGGCGAGAGCCTATGAACCGCGTCAATCGGATTGACGGGCAGCGGAAAACTCGGATTGTTGATATCGACGAGTGCCGCCGATTCGACCCATCCGAGATTGAAAATCCCAGGGGCCCCAGATGGTGCCGCGTAAATCGTCCCTGTGTCCGCCCCATTGACGATTACCACGCCGCTTGGTGTTGCAAACGTCACCGCTGTCGGGGTCGCCGATATCAGTTTAACCGTCGCCCCGTTCAGTCCTGTGTTCACTCCGATGCTGGCAAAAGTCATGATGTCGCCAGGGGTCATCGCATTCGGAACCGCAACTGTCGTGATGCCGCCCGACGCAGAGATGTTGCTGATGATGCCGTACTGTCCGGGCGTCCCCGCCAGCACGATGTGGAAATTATCTGGAATCGAGACCAGCGTGTAACTATCAATCCATTGGCTCGTTTGTGCGAGTTGGTTGTACGAGAACGTGCTGTTGTACGCGGGATTCACGACGCCCGCGACCAATAGTTGCGACGTGCCGATATTACCAGGCTGAAAGGGGTGCGGATCAAGAAACTGTATCGTGAAGTTCCCCGTCGCGGGATTGAAGATGATTCCCGCCGTTTGCCAGTTCCCCATCGGCCCATAGGAATTGCCGCCGTTGAACGTGCCGTATGCCACTTTCGCAGTGCCGTTCTGGTAGGTCCCTGGATTCAAATCAATGCCCGCGCCGCCTGCTGGAAGCTGACCCCCTGGCAGCGTGCTGTTAATCAAAGCAAAGCACGTTGCACCCGCGTAATGATAATCCTGAAATCCTTGCTGCGACATAACGAAATGCGGATTGACTGCGGGATTGTTGCTGCCCAAGTTCACGCGATTAAATTTCCACGGCATGCGGCGTGAGAGCAACATTTGCTGGACATTCTCCGCGATGCGCCGCATCGGCTGACCGTCAATCCCACCGACATTGAAATAATTCTGGAGCTTGGTGTGAATCTTCAGTTGATCCGCCATCGCTTGAAGCGTGGTGGTCATATTCACATTCGGCACCAGATTGAAATTAGGCATGGCTTGTCCTTACACTCATGACAGAAAAAGTCTTAAATAGAGACGCCCGCCCCTGATGCCAGAGGCGGGCGCGTTCGGAGCATCCAGCCGCGAGCAGCGGTCTGGAAGATCGGTATTACTACAGTTCCTTTTTAACAAACTCGACGACTTGGCCAGCTTTGGCTTCGACCGTCTCAACAGCCTTTTCAACCAGAGTCTCGGCCTTGGCCGCTTCCGCCTTGAACACGGAAAGCAACCGCTGGGCTCCCTGGATCGCGCCATCGATTGCATGGACGTTCGCAATCGCCTGTTCGCGCTGCTTGAAAAACGCAGCCAGTTCCTGTTCGATCAATTGAATGGCCGTGGGCTTTGGTGCTGGGTTCGGGACGACATTCGTCGCCACGGGTGCTACGGGTGCTACGGGTGCTACGGGTGCTACGGGTGCTACGGGTGCTACGGGTGCTACGGGTGCTACGGGTGCTACGGGTGCTACGGGTGCTACGGGTGCTACGGGTGCTACGGG
>Ga0187874_10001585_pt1 | contig 19778 bp, 18 predicted proteins | sample June2016WEW_16_1_3_FD_132993 | JGI IMG/M metagenome (GOLD analysis project Ga0187874, IMG submission 132993) | Peatland microbial communities from SPRUCE experiment site at the Marcell Experimental Forest, Minnesota, USA - June2016WEW_16_150 | ecosystem: Environmental > Terrestrial > Soil >... | reverse complement strand
GACGGTTCCTGGAGCGAAGCGGAAACGACCGGGACGGGGTTCCCGCGCGTGTTTTATTTGAAATACGACATGTATCGCAACAGTTGGCCGTTGCTGGCCCTGGCCACCTATCGCAATCTGTTGCCCCGCGCCGCGTTCCAACAAGCGGGCCGTCCGGCCGCCAGCGCCGCCAGCGCCGCCACCCCGCCGCGCTGAAGCGCCGGCCCTTCCCGCGTGAGTTGGCTTTACCGCCGCCTCGTTCGTCCGCTCCTCTTTGCGCAGGAGGCGGAGAGAATTCACGACCGCACTCTGCGCGCCCTCGCCTGCGTCAGCCGCAACCGGTTCCTGGGCCAACTGGCGGCGGCGCTTTACGGCGCGCCCGAATTGCCCGTCGATCTTTTCGGCTTGCGCTTTCCAAATCCCGTCGGCCTCGCCGCGGGGATGGATAAAGCGGCGGCGGCCGTGCCGGCGTGGAAGGCGCTGGGTTTTGGTTTCAGTGAATTGGGCGGCGTGACCTGGCACGCCCAGCCGGGCAATCCGCTGCCGCGCGTCTTTCGCGCCATCCCGGAAGAGGCGATCGTCAACAGCATGGGTTTCAACAATCCGGGCGCGCCCGCCGTGGCCGAAGCCCTGGCCCGATGGAAAAAGGAAGGCCGCTGGCCCAATCATCCCGTCGGCGTCAACCTCGGCAAATCCAAAGTCACCCCGCTCGAAGCCGCCCCCGAAGATTACGCCAATTCCTTTCGCGTCCTTCGTTCCCATGCCGATTTTTTCGTGGTCAACGTCAGTTCGCCCAACACGCCCAACCTCCGCCAGCTCCAAAACAAAGCCGCCCTGGCTGAAATCCTGGCCGCGCTCCGGGAAAACAATTCCGGCGCCGTGCCCATTCCCATTCTCGTGAAAGTGGCGCCGGACCTCTCCTTCGAGGCGCTGGACGAAATCCTGGCCCTAGCCGCGCCCCCCAAACTCGCCGGCCTCGTCGCCACCAACACCACCATCACCCGCCCGGATTCCAAGAACCCGCTCATGCAACAGATTTACTCCCGGCCCGGCGGCTTGAGCGGACGGCCTCTCCGCCAACGCAGCACGGAAGTCATCCGGCATCTTTACCGCCAGAGCCGCGGCGCCGTCCCGATCATCGGCGTGGGCGGAATTTTTGACGCCGCCGATGCCTGGGAAAAAATCACCGCCGGCGCGTCGTTGGTGCAGATTTACACCGGGCTGGTCTATCGCGGTCCCGGGGTCGTGAAGGACATTGTCCGCGGATTGGAAAAGCGGCTGCGCGAAGGGGGCTTCAGCGAACTTCGCCAGGCGGTGGGCACGGCGGCCCGGCCGTAAATGCGGTTTGACAAGGGCGCGGTTCTCCGCGAAGTATAAGGCGCGCAGCCAGCGTAGCTCAGTTGGTTAGAGCGTGGGACTCATAAGCCCGAGGTCAGTGGTTCGATTCCACTCGCTGGCACCACTTCATTTTCAAGGGGATACGCATAAAATGCCTGTAAATAAAGGGTTTTATGCGTTTGTCGGTTTTTGCGGTATGCATCTTGGTGCATTCGCCTGTCTCTCCGTTCCTGTCATTTTGTGGGAAATTTGGCAAATCTCTGGCAAATCTGCGCTCGTGATTTTCATTAAATTGCCCGCGGTTTGGGGGTGTGCGCGGCGTTTTTTGGGGGGCGGTGGCCGGCGAACGCGACTCATCTTCGCTCGGAAAGGCACGATCACCGTGATTTTGGAGGTGCGCCCGGTGCGCTTTGCCCGGATATTTCGGTGCGATATTCGATAGGCAGATTTAGGGTTTCGTAGTGTGACGAAAAGAATTCGTTATGATAACCCAGCACGTTGGACCACATTCATAACGGAGGCATTCTCATCGGCGCTAGTGATGATCACCAAATGGCCTTCTAAACCGTTATAATACATAGTCAGCGCATACTGCTCGGCGTTCATCCAACCAACCCCCGGAGCTGAAACCACTTCATAATAGTGCCCATTTTGCGCATCGTAGGAGACCGACCCGAAAGCACTCACGCACAAAATATAACTCGCCACTGTTTCAAATATTCTTTTCATAGCATTCTTTTTGTTATTAGTTTTTGTTATTATTTCCTATAGTCACAGCCATTTCCCTAATCTCACTGTGTGGCGGGCGTGTTGTTTGTCTATTCCATAACGGGACATCTTTAGACACCTTTGGGCCATCGGCAATTTACGAAAATATCGGAGAGAAAAGACCAGCAGCGGAAAGGGAGTGAACCACGGACGTGGTCATTATCCTGGGCAGCATCGACATCGTGCTCGGGGAGGTGGATCGCTAATGCTGGGGCGCGGCATCCTTCAAGGGCTGATCGAAACCGGGCGGAATTTCTGCGGCAGCTATTATGCCCCCCCCGGCTGACCTCTGATGGAACTGAAAATATCCGCGGTGGATTCCACGGCGTCGGCGATCAGCGCGTGCGAACGGCACCAACCCGGCACGAAAACTCCGATGTGGTTGTTGCTACCGCATCAAACAATCTCATAGCTAAGCTTTGGATTCCAACCTGCCCCGCCACCCGCCTCCATCACTCAGCCTTAGCAAGGAGTAACAGAAGTGGGTGGCGGGGCGGTATTATGAGAAGCAGCCCGATCAATCAGAGGATTAACCTGGCCATAGTGTTGTTGGTCAATGGCAACGAGCATACCGCACAGCCATCTTTTCCCTGGTCGCATCCAGGCCGTCCTTCCATTGAGGCCGGCGTTGAACTTGGGCCAGAATGTCGAAGCCCATGAATTCGAGGACCTTCGCTCTCAGATCTCGTTTGCTGGCCTGCATCGAGGAATCGCTGGTCCTCAAAACATGAGCTGCGTGTCGGAGAGTCTTGCCTTCCACCAAGAATTGGATAGCGAGCACCTCACGCTCGGACAGACCAGCCAGGAACATTTCCCAATCCATTTTGCGGGTGGCTTTCGTCGCTGGATCGTCTTGGTCATCAGCCAGCACGTCACGGAGCAGAAAGATCTCGCCGCCAGTTTCCTCATCCTGGGCCACGACCTCATCCAGTGAAGTGAGGCGGGTTCTGCCATTGATTTGTGTCCCAGCGCCATAGACATCTGCCGTGACATAGCCATTTGAACGCCGTCCATTTCTGAGCTTGACGATGGTGTAATAGGCGATGTTGCCTGCTGTGACTTCTTTGACCTGCTTGACCGCTTTGCCTCGATTGCTTGCGGACTGGACCACCTTCTTCCCTGCCAGTTCAGCGTTGTGCATCATCTTCGCAGCGATACACGTTGCGTCTTGGACCAATTCCTGGGCATCTTCACTGCCGACGAAATTGACGTTGTGTGGGATGGCGGATTCGAGGCGGGGGACGATTTGATCTTGTAATAAAAATCCTGATTCTGGGGACATTTGAAATTCCTTTTGTGTGGGATTAATGGAAACGAAAAGCCCCATGCTGGTTAAGGCACCGGGGCTGGACGTGGGTGACGTGGTCGAAGAAGCTGCGAGCTAAATCGTCACCCAATTATTATCCCAATTTTACGAGGGATTCTGGATGGGGGAGGGGTCGGGAAGACAACGATCAATGGCCCCGTTGCATGTGAATATGAGACCTCGCTCCGGTGTTGAGGCAAATACGTCACCATATGTTGCCAATCAATAAGCAAAACGTGTGGATTGACAGAATTGGGAAACTGTGAACGAATGAGCGTGCTATGATAGGTTCAAAGTCAATGAGTCTGCACGGGCCAACAGTGCCGGAGAAACCGGGAGTTCCCAGGAAATAGACGTTTCGCACGTCCATCTGGTTGTTTCCGGTCGTGTTCCCGAAATCAAAGGTGAGATTTCATGAAAGCCAAACGATCTCTGCTTCAAATCTGGCTGCCGTGTGTGGTGCTGACCCTGAATGGCACCAGCTTATTCGCGCAATCCTATAATATCCTGCATAATTTTGGAGCTACTTACCAAGATGGCTATGCTCCGCTGACAGATTTGGTCCTTGGTGGCAACACGCTTTATGGAACCACTGCCAGCGGCGGCACAAATGGCAACGGCACCATTTTCAAGATCAATACCGACGGCAGCGGGTATGGCATTATCCGAAGTTTGACCAACAGCCCCAGTCCCGAAGGCGGAATGGTTATAATTGGCAACACACTTTATGGGACGACCTGCACTGGTGGGTCGGCCAACAATGGAAACATTTTCAAAATAAATACCGACGGTAGCGGTTACTTTGAGATGCATAGCTTTTCGGCGACAGTGCCGACAATTTGGGGCACCAACAGCGATGGCAACCGGCCACAAGCGGATTTGGTGACGGATGGCAACACGCTTTACGGAACGGCTGATTACGGCGGCGCGAATGGCAACGGTACCATTTTCAAAATCAATACTGATGGGTCAGGATTTACGGTTATCAAATCATTTTCAGCCACGTTTCTTGGCACAAACAACGTCAGCGGAAATCCATTGCTTTCCGGAACCAACACCGATGGCGCGCATCCAACTGGCGGCTTGGTTTTGGACGGCAGCGCGCTCTACGGCACGACGTATCATGGCGGCACTTCCAATGGAGTCGTGTTCGCCATGCAAACGGATGGGAGCAATTATACGGTTCTGAAATATTTCTCAGGTATCAGCGGCATTGGCACCAACAGCGATGGGGCGGCACCGGTGGCAGGATTGACTTTGAACGGCGATATGCTCTACGGAGTTACGGTTGGCGGAGGTGCCGGAGCTTGCGGGAATATCTTCAAATAAACGACCAATGGCACTGGCTTTGTGAACCTACATGATTTTCTGCATAATGACGGCGCTTTTCCCCGCAATACCCTGCTGCTCAATGGCAACACTCTCTATGGGTCAACCGGCGCGGGCGGTCTCTCGAACGATGGGACCATTTTTATGATTCTGACCAACGGCACGGATTTTACAACGCTGATAAATTTTAATGCGAGCATCGGCTACCAATGCGATTCGAAATTTGTGTTGAGCAGCAATACACTTTACGGAACGGCGGTGGATGGCGGAAGCAGCGGCGGCGGTGTGGTTTTGGGATTGACAGTGTTGCCGCAAATTATGAGTGATGGTAATTTCGGAATACAATCCAATGCTTTTGGGTTTGATGTAACAGGCATTTCCAATCAAGTCGTAGTTGTTGATGCTTGCACTGATTTAACTTCTTTCATTTGGCTGCCACTTCAGACCAACACTCTCACGGGCGATCCGTTTTATTTCAGTGACTCGCAGTGGACGAATTATCCCGGTCGCTTCTATCGCCTCCGCTCGCCGTGACGTGACCGTTCTGCGACGCTGGCTGGTTTGGGGCTTGGCAGGGCTGGGTGGTCAGGCCATTAACGCCGCCATCCTCCGAGCATGGTCCTGATTCACCCAAGCGCCATAGACCCGCAGAATGAGCGTAGCGTCCCGGTGTCCCTGCCAATCCGCCACCACCCTGGGATCAATGCCCTCTGCATCAGGGCAGAGATGGAACGTTCTATACTATATTGACCAAATATTGACCAAAATGCTCGGAATGACTCCCTCCAACCAGTTCAGATTGGATAATGGCCAGCAGAGCATTACGCTGAAAAAGCTCCAGCTAATCATGGACCGGCTCCATTGTTCAGTTCAGGACATCTTCCCTGCACAGCATTAACGGTGGACGATTCGACCCTGCACAGGCTGGAACTGGGGGATCAGATGCCGTGTATCATCTTATGGGAAAGCAGGTTATGGGATTGCTGTACAATATTGTCATTATTTCCTTGCTTCCAATAAGCAAAAAGTTCAAAAAACTTTCCGCGATGGCTGCGTCATGGGGAACGGCTGATTTTGATTCACTCCCACGGGAGTTTCAAGCATCAGGGTTATTGTCTTCTGATATGAGCGAACGCGGCGTCTCTGGAAGCTGGCGAATCAGACGCCACCCTCATAGAGACCGTTTCCTGTGCAGGAACGAGAAACACCCAATATGGGCTTTCCGATAGCAAGAGCAGGAAAGCTCGGTTAACAACACAACGCCCTAATGCATGATCCCTTTGAGACCTCCTTGACTAAATTCTATAGCATGCACCGCATTTTTCGAAAACTTATCCCTCTCATACCTGCGTTGCTTTTGCTGGCATCGTGCCGCACACATGAGCCTAATATCAGCCATGATGTGGTGCCAGCTCATGCGTTTGATGGCATACTGTCAACCAATTGGCTGGTGATGGCCAAAGCGGCTCTGCCCGCCAAATATCTGGCAAATGGCATTGAAAGTTTTCAAAAGATGACCAATTTACTGTGCCAAGAGAGTCGGCGCGGCAACAACGCGGCGAAAGGCTTATGGGGAATTGCCCTGCTCACTCAAAGTCGTTCTCCGCAGGAGGCAAAGACGGGGTTGGAGTTGTTACGCAGCTCGGCAGACAAGGGGTATATTCCAGCCATGTTCAATTTGGGATTGCTGTACGAGAACGGTAAATTTGTCCAAGCTGATTCCAAGGAGGCTTTTCACTGGTTCAGCGTGGCGGCGGACAGGGGTTACTCCGAAGCCCAACTCCATATGGCCGGGTGTTATCATTTCGGTGTGGGCACGACGCCGGATTTGGCTATGGCTGCCAAATGGTATCGCCGTGCAGCCGAACAGACGAATTATGCAGCGATGAAAGACCTCGGCTACTTCCTCATGGAGGGCATGGGGCTGGATAAGGATTTGGACGCGGCCAAATACTGGTTCACACGGGCCGCAAAAGAAGGTGGCAATCCTCGGGCCATGTATAATTTGGGGGTATTATGCAGGATGAAATCTCCGCAGCCGGCCGCAACGGCCGAAGCGTTTCAATGGTTCAAACGAAGCGCTGAATTGGGCGACCCACTGGCATCTTATTGGATGTCCGTTTGCTATTATCACGGATGGGGCGTGGAGTCCAACCTCGACAATTATCACGATTGGCGCTTCAAAGCGGCGACTTTGGGCTCTACCGAGGCGGAGTTTAGTATGGGCTCGGCTTATCGAACCGGTGACGGCGTGCCCAAGGACGCTGAAAGCTCGCTGATGTGGTATCGCAAATCAGCCGCCAAGAACGATCCCAGAGCATTTTATGATTTGTCATTGCATTACCTTGACGATAAGACCAACCAGGCATCAATGGCATTGGCCAATGATTATATGTTGCGGGCGGCACAGGCAGGTCATCGCGACGCCCAATTTCAGTGCGCCATGAGTTGCTTTCGGCGCGATGTCGGGGCGCCGGATTTTGAAAGTGGAAAGCAATGGTTGGCTAAGGCGGCGGAAAACGGTTGGGGGCGAGCTGAATATTTCCTGTTTCAATGCTATTTCAATGGTGCTCCGCCAGGCCCGGGATGGCCATCGTATCCCAAAGATTCGGCTGAAGCGATCAAATGGATTCGCCGCGCTGCGCAACACGATAATTTACAAGCGCAAGCTGTCTTGGCAGTCATGCTGATTCGCGGGACGGATATGAAACAAGACAAGACGGAAGCCGAAACATTGTTGCGTGGCGCGGCAGAACATGGATATGCCTCAGCGCAAAATGATTTGGGATTTGCCATCCTGAATGGCGATTTGAGCACAACAAATTTGGTGGAGGCTGCCATGTGGTGTCGGTTGGCGGAATCTGGAGCAACTGATACCAAGACCCTGCAACGCGCTAAAGTAAATTTTTCCAACGTGTGGTCACGTTTGGGGGCAGTCGAGCAAAGTGAGGTAGATCGCCGGGTGAAACACTTCAACGCTCTTCCGGTTCCCGTTATAGATCCCATGGTAAAAGACTGGGAAAGAAACCCTGATTATCAGCAAGAAAATGGCCATTTGGGGCGCTAAACCAACATCTTGAACACCTTACGATTAACCGGCGGCATGTTCTTGCTTTTCAGATCTTCACAGAAATGTAGGTAGGCATCTGTCAACGTTAACACTTCACCAGCTTGACGTTCCAAAGCCTGTTCCACAAACACCCTGACCGAGCGTTCATGCAGCTCAGGCCCGCGGATTCTCTGATGCTTGGATGTGGAGGAAAAGAATGTGTGATCAGCGGCCAAGATGGGATTTTGTTCTCTGAATCACCGTCCTGGCATTTTTGTCGGATCGGAACTCGGCCCCTTCGTCAAGTCCATCAACAAAGACAAATATCAAATCTGCCCATGATCAATTGCATTTCCCGAGCATGGATGAAAGAGTTATGAAGAGTTTGAATCAAAAAGCTGGTCAAGGAATGGCCGGCGCACAATTTGTGCTAGGTTTGCGTTATCTCGAAGGACAGGGCATCGTAAGCGAAAACACCAAAAGAATTGAATACCCGCGATGGCAATGCGGTTTTTGCGCCTCTGAGAGTGCCATGCCAGAGGGTCCTGACCGAGAGGTTAAGAACATCACGGACTGTGGAGTCTGTAAAACAGATCCCCCCTTCCGATCTGACCCGTCCAACCAAAATTTGTCCCGCCTTGCAACGTCACGGCGCCGTTGGTCACCGGCAACCACGACCCACCTTCCGATAGTGTCATGCTGGATTCCAGGATGTAATTATTGGCCCAAGCTGGCCACATTAATATTATTAGGTTTGTTGAGCTAGTAACCTGCAAACGGGGAAGCGCCACAGTGTTAAAGGATATCTTGCGAATGCAGTTATTAGCTATATCCGCAACATAAAGATTTCCGACGGAATCGATACAGATTCCCATTTGCGAAATCGCCCCTAAATACCAGGGGTAGCCACCGTTAAATTGCGCGGCGAAGCCAGGTCCGTCCGCGTAGCCTGCCACGCCTGTGCCGGCAACAGTGCTGACCCAGCCGGATGGGCTAATTTTCCGGATGCAAACGGTGTCACCCAGATAAATATTGCTCGAAGCGTCTATTGCTTCGCCTGTCAAACTTATAAATCCTGCCTGTAAGGCAGGCCCATCGGAGAATTGACTGCTTCCGCCGGCCAGCAAACTGACAGAATCGTTCGGCGAAATCAGCCAGACGTTATCCGACGTGGCGGCGTAAAGGTTGGTGGCCGAATCCAACGCCAGGCTGACACTGACTCCCCACCCTCCTCCACAATTGCAACTGGTCCCCGCCAAAGTTTGGAATGAGCCCTTCGTGAAAATCTTTACTGCCTTTGCCCACTCTCCAGCATATAGATTGCCCCCTGGCCCCTCGATAAGCTGTCCCAAGCCGGCTGCGTTATTCCCGGATGGTGTAAGGTCAGCAAATGTGGAAAAAGTCCCATTGGGGCCGATTTTGCAGATGCGGTTATTGTTGCCGCCGTCCGCGACGTAAACGTTTCCTGTCTCATCGACGCAAATGCCAGTTGGTCCATTGAAAAACGCGTTGGTGGCAGAGGGACTTTGAGAGTTGAGCACCGTTCCGTTGCCGGCATAGGTGATCACTTGGCCAGAGGGCAAAATTTTGCGGATAGAGTTATTTCCAGTGTCAGAGACAAAAAAATTCCCGTTGGAGTCGATGCAAATGCCCTCTGGAAGCGAAAATGCGGCAGCGGTCCCTATTCCATCCGTAAAACCGGCAGTTGGACTGCCTGCGAAGGTGGTCACGGCAACATTGGATACCAGATCCAAAAGTCCAAAGAATGCGGACGCCACTTGACTTGGTGCAAATCCGTTGGCAAAAGCCTGTGCCTGTAAGGTGAATTGATTTGTGAATGGCATAGGTTGAGTATAAATTGGCGAGTTAGTGGTTGGCGTGGATCCGTCAATCGTATAATACATCGTCGCGCTGCTGTTCGTAGTGGTGATCGAAATCAATGTCCCATTGGGCACCGGGCCCTGAATGGGTGTAAACTGCGGGAGCCCCGTTTGGGCCAGTGTATAAGTGACGCTCATCACGGCGCTCTCGATGTAATTTGGTGCGACGGCACAGGCGTTTAAGGTGGTACCCCCGTTTATCACCAGGGCAGTTAAGTATTGGGTGGAGTTGGTGGACGGAGTGCTTCCATCTAATGTATAATAGATTGTTGCGCCCGGGGTGGCACAAGCTATCGAGACAGAGGTGCCGTTCGTGATTGGTCCCGACGACGGGATGAAAACAGGCTCTGCCACTTGTGGAAAGGAGTATGTTGCGGTGGCTGTACTGGTTCCGGTATATCCATTGGCAATCGCCAGCGCATTAATAGTCAGAGGGCCTGGTCCCGTGAAGGCGATCGGCGTCGTGTAAACAGTGGAGTTGGTGCTCACGGATCCGTTGGTGGAATAATAGATTACTGCTCCGGGCGTCGCGCAGCTGATTGATATTAGCGACCCGTTGGTGAGACCTGTCCCGGACGGGGGGCCAAACACGGGCGTGCTGACTTTTGCCGCCGCCTGGGTAATGGAGATCTCCTGCCCGAGCAATGATATTTGGGCCGAGCGGGATAATCCAGTATTGGCGGTGAAAGAAAAGAACACCACCCCACCGTTGATTCCAGTGACAGTCAACCATGACTGACTGCTTGCGGGAGCGAACGGGGCAAGGAGATTCTCCGTGCTGGGTAATACTGTTGGCAACGTATCATTGCCTGCATTCGCATTTTCTGATTTCGCAGCCGGGTTTACGAACGCGTGCGGCAGTTCCCGGATCAGATTGTTCGTCGTATCGGCGATATATACATTTCCAGTGGAATCCACAGCTATGCCAGAGGGTCCGTCCAATCCCAAAGCTGGCAGCGAGACGACACTACTGTTGGCCGCCGACCACTCCTTGATGGCGTTATTGCCGGTATCTGCAATATAGACATCCCCCGCGCCACTGACGGCCACTCCCGCCGGTTGGCTCAATCCGGTTACCAGCGTCGTCAGATTCCTGCTCGCCGCCGACCATTCCTTGATGATGTTGTCGCCACTATCGGCAATGTAAAGGTTGCCCGCCACATCTATTGCTACACCAGCAGGGGCATTCAATCCCGACACGAGAGTCCTTAGACTGTTGCTCGCTGCGGAGAATTCCTCAATAGCATTGTTGCCGGTGTCGGCGATGTAAACGTTACCCGCGGAATCCACCGCTACCGCAGAAGGTCTGTTGAGGCCCGACACCAATGTGGTCAGATTGCTGGTGCCGCCTGACAACACCTTGATCGCGTTGTTGCCGGTGTCGGCAATGTAAACATCGCCCACTGCATCCACAGCGATGCCCATAGGGCTGTCGAGTCCCGAGACCAACGGCGTCACGGTATTGCTCAAGATCTGCCACTTCTCAACTCGATTATCAGCCGTATCGGCGAAATAGACATTCCCCTCCGCGTCCACCGCTACCCCCGTAGGGTTAGACAGATTGGAAGTTAGCAGTGCTGTCAACGGTTCCGCCGAAACATAGCTCGAACCAGCCTGCGTGACAGTGACGTTTTGACCGGCGATGGTGAGCGTAGCGGCGCGCGTCATCCCCGGATTCGCATCGAAACTGAAAATAATATTCGTGCTGCCTGTGCCGCTCTGATTTGATGGGCTAAGATGCAACCAGAAGGCATTGGTGCTAGCTGTCCAGATGCCGAAATTTGGAGTCACCGCCACTGTCACACTATCGCTTCCAGATCCAGGCCCTTCAACAAGAGCTGAAGTGCCAAGCGAGAATGTTGGACCGCTCTGTGTCACGGGAATACTCAGGCTGAGTAAACTGATATGGGCCGTGCGGCTTGGACTCGTCAGGTTTTCAGTGAACGAAAAGCTCACCACGCCACTCGCAGTTCCTGTAATGGTTAGCCACGACTGATCACTGACAGGAGTAAAGGGTGGCAGCAAATTCTGCGCCGAAGGCAACACTGTTCCTAAAGAGTCATTTCCAGCCGCCATTGGTTCGACTTTAGGGGTAGGATCCACGAGAGCATGCGGCAGTTCATAAATGACTCCGTTGTAAGCGTCGCTGAAGTAGAGATTGCCTCCGAGATCCACGGCGGGGCCGGCGGGCTGGCCGGAACCCGACGCCCACACAGTCGTCATAGTGTTGCTCGCAAAAGTCCACTTCTCCAGTGTCCGACCGAAGAGGCTGGCAGCGTAAATATTGCCCGAACCATCCAATGCGATGCCAGTCGGACCAAATCCAAGGTCGACCAATGTTGTCACGCCGTTATTGTTCAGCGTTAATTGCTGAAGTGTACTGTTGCTGGTGAAGTAAACATTATTGCCAGCGTGATCCACTGCCACAGAACCAGCGGCTGAATCCAACGTAGTGACATTGCCACTCGCGGCCGCCCATTGGACAAGCGTGCCATCGGTGAAGTATACATTGCCGCCGCCATCCACCGCGACGCTTCTCGGATAAGAATATGGACCGTCTGTCACCAATGTTGTCAGGTTGCCGTTTGCAGTTAGCTTTTTGACCGTACTGTCGCCGCTGTCAGCGATATACGCATTCCCAGAGGTGTCGATGGCGACATCGTAGGGAATACTTAATCCCGACGATGCCAGCGTCGTCAACGTGTTATTGGTGGCCGTCCATTTTTTGACCGCGTTATGGTAAGAGTCAGCAATATAAACATTTCCGGAGCGGTCAACCCCAACCCCGAAGGGAACAGACAATCCCGACGAGACCAGCGACATTGCCGTTTGTGTCGCAACATAAGTTGAACCGGCTTGGGTTACAGTCAAGGTCTGGCCGTCGATGATTAGCGTGCCGGAGCGCGTCGCGCCTGGATTCGAATCGAAGGTGAATACCATATTCGTGCAACCGGTGCCGCTTTGGTTTTCTGGACTGAGATGTAACCAAGCAACATTCGCAGACGCAGTCCAAGTGCTGGAATACGGATATACGGACAGAATCACGCTGTCGGCCCCGGCCGACGGTCCTTCCACTAATGAAGACGTGCCCAGGGATTGGCTGGCCGCGCGTTGCGTAACGCTGAACTTTTCTCCCATCCACGTGATAATTGCTGTGCGGGTGGATGTGGCAGCAGTGAAAGCGAAACCGACGATTCCATTCGTGACGGCGGTGATCGTAAGCCACGGCTGACTGCTCGAAGGAGCGGGTAAGCCGGGCAGAACAGTTGGAGCGGGTAAGGCCGCAGGCAAAGCATCGACCCCAGCGGCCAGACCTTCCCACTTTGGTGTTGGATCGACAAAGACGCGTTGCAGTTCTTTGACGGCGTTGTTGTCTGTATCGGCTATATAAACGTTGCCTGCGCTGTCGACCGCCACGCCATCTGGGCGGTTTAGCCCCGATACCGCTTGCGTCAAGGAGGCGTTGGCGGGAGACCATTCCCAAATCCAATCATCAGCTTGGTCGGCGACGTAAATATTATCAGAGCCATCTACTGCTACACCAGCGGGGAGGTAGAAGCCTCGTGGAGGCAACGTAGCGACATTGGTGGTGGCCACCATCCACTCATTGATTGCGTCGTTGCACGTGTCATCGAAGAAGACATTGCCTGCAAGGTCCACTGCTATGCCAGGAGGATAACACAGGTAATTCGGTGTCAGGGACGATAATGTGACGATGTTGCTGTTCGCCACCATCCATTCATAGACATCGTCATCATAACCATCGGCGATATAAACGTTGCCAGTACCATCCACCCCAACACCCGATGGAGAATGCAATTCCGACGAGACCAGCGTTGTTACATTGCCACTGACTACGCTCCATTCTTTGATGGCGTTATTACCTGAATCGGCAATGTAAACATTTCCCAACCGATCTACAGCGACAGTGTAGGGACCGCTCAACCCAGAGGAGACCAGTGTAGTCAGGGTGTTGCTGGCTACCACCCACTTCCTGATAGCATTGTTGCCACTGTCAGCGATGTAAACATTGCCAGCTCCGTCTACTGCTACGCCATGCGGGTTCGATAATCCCGAGGATACCAACGTCGTCAGAGATTGAGCGGGGACATACGTCGAACCAGCTTGGGTGATGGTGAGGATCTGGCCGCTAATGTCCAGGGTTGCAGAGCGGGTCAGACCAGGATTGGCATCGAAACCAAACGCGACATTCGCGCTGCCGGTGCCACCCTGGCTGGCCGCGCTCAAATGCAACCAAGCAGCGTTTGCGCCGGCCGTCCATGTGCCTGTTGCGGGCGACACCGCGAGTACTACGCTGTTGTTTCCGCCAGTTGGCCCAACCACAATCGAGGCCGTGCCCAGCGAATAAGTCACCGTTTGCGCCTGGGCAACCGTGAAACTCAACGATACCACTAGGGCACAACAATAGAAACAGCGTCGGACCTGATCGCGAAGACCGCCGAAGGGCGATTCGGTGTTCATTGTATTAGTCATTTCTGCCCCCAAGTAAGCGAGGCTTTAGCGACAAGCATTTGATACTGGGTGAATGTCCTATTGCAAGACATTTATGTCAGCGGTCACTCAAAACTGGTTGGTCCAACCGGCGGATTGCGCGTGAACTGGGTGTCCACCGGGAGACGGTGGGCAAGTGTCTGCTGCTGGCACGGTCAAAACCAGCCATTTCGACCCCCCGGCTCCGATTCTGACCCAGGTTCAAAACGGACGGTTTTTCGATGCTCTCCCTCAACCTCTCCATCACCACGGCCAACCCAGACCAGCCTCTCCTCACCTTTCCATTCTCTTCAACCAGGTCATCTTGAGGCTTCAACCGGCCCTCATTTCAACCCGACGCTGACTGAAGCAGTTTAACCCCCTTCCACCCCCCTCACACCGCTCCCATCCACCCCAGGCAAATCATTTCTCAAAGCCACGTTGAACTCCTCCCTAATCAACGGCGCCACCACAGCCTTGAACTCAGGGCGTTTGATGTCGGGCAACTCACGCTGCTTCAACAAACAGCGGAAAACAGCATACGCATCGGCCAATCTCAAAATCTCCCCAGGTTCGCTGGTCAGAAGATCATCAACGAACCTCCTCGCATTCCTCGCCGATTCGACCATGCACCGGCTTTGACTGGGGGATCAAAACATCACGCTGAAGACCCTGGAACCCCTCTGCGACAGGTTCAAAGTTTCGGTGGGGAGATTTTTGAGGATTGAGCCGGGGCAATCTCGCAACCGAATTGATCGGATTTTGAACAGCCTCTCTGAAAAAGCACGGCTACAAATTGGCCTTCACCCATGCCGCCATCAATTCATTGGTTCCTGAGTTCCACGCTTTTTGATACAGCTTGCGGCTAACCTCCAGCCAATTCGTTCCTTCCACGTTCTCTGTGCCGCCTGCAGCCATATATTCTTCCCGCGTCGTGCTTTGAATCCGCGCATATTTGCCAACCCACGTAACATCATAGAGCGTCGCGGTTAACGACTTCTCAATCTGCCCAGGGGTGGGTTGCTTCTCGCTGCGATGGTCCACACCCTTGATCTTGACCGTGACACCGTCCCTAAAACAATAAACCTCGTTGATGCCGTTGGCCGGCAGAATATCCTCATAAACAATCCCCCGCACTGGAAATTGTCCACCCGATTGCCAAATGATGAAATCCGCCAGCTTTTTAAGATCATTGGTCGTGGCGGAACCTTTCACAGAGATACAGGCTTTGACCATCCAACGCGCCAAACGATGCGCATCCGGATCGAGCAAAATGACCACGGCGGTTTTATTTGTGTTGAGCGCCTTATCCAGCACGGAGTAAGTGCATTGCATAGTCGGAAAGCCTTCCCATCCAGACACCACCACTGGCTTTGGATTGGCTTCCATGTAACGCGCCTGTGCTAGTCGGGGAGCCAGTTCCGCCGCCAACTTTTCAATCATCGGCGACGAATTTGTGATGGACGCAATGTCCTCAGCTCTGGTTGTTAAGAGCATGGCCCAAACAGCCACGCCCACGAGCACGTATTTCAGGGTCCGCACCATCATCTCTGATTTTGGCTAAATTCCGGCTTTTTGCGAGCCTTTTCCCCGACCCAATCTCAAACCTCAATGACCCTGCCGGCTGCGATGTTTAGTGCAGGACATTTTTTCGCCACACCATTGAGGAAAGCGGATCAACCCCTACAGATGCTCGATCTCGGAGTTTGGAGGATTGAGCCGGACCAATCTCCTTTGTGCGGGAGGGTTGAGCTGATTGCGGACGAAAGGGGAATATTGCAGGACTGGGCTGGGTTGGTGAGCGGGATGAATGGGGAATACCAAACCGCTTCCCCTGATCGTTCTTCAAAGCCTTCTCCATGACCTTGTCGCCTTGTCACCCCTTTCCAGTTAATGCACTTGTTTCATTAAAACAATCTGTCAAAATCCGGGAGCAAACTTGCAGTCAAGGGCGGAACAGAACAAATTACACCCGGTTCAATGGACGCGCCGCTCGTTTTGCGCGCGGGCATTGGCTGGGACGGCGGTCGGGGTGGTGGCAAGGGCGCTGGAAGGTGCAAGTGAGGCGGAAGGCAACAGCCAGACGGGTTTTATACTGGGAGATCTTCACGCGATGGAAGCAACGGCAGCGGCCTTTATGCAAAAGTCTCACCTGCCGGGGATGTCCGTCGCAATTGCAAGGAAAACAAAAATGCGGTCGGCACGCTTCCTGCGTTGCTCATAATTGCGTGTCTCACCAACCCGCGTGTGCGGTTTGGGCGGAGTCTGGATAAGCTCAATATCTGGACTCCGTTTCGTTTTTGCCCATGTCACTCACGTGAAATGGGCATGGTTCCCGCCCTTCTCCCAATGACGTGTTTCACCGTGGCCTAAGCTGAATCCAAGGTTTTTCCCAACGGCGGCAGGGAAAGACCTAGTGGCGGGCAGGTCTCCCCGGGCGTATAGGGGTAATTGCGAGTCTCACCAAACCGCGTGTGCGGTTTGGGCGGGGTCCAGATATGCTCAATTCAACATTTGGACTCCGTTCCCTTTTTAGCCGTGTCGCCTTTCGTTCCATTGGGTTCCCCAGCGCGCTTGACGGCGGCGCCGTAGGCGCGGGCGCTGCGCGTGAGTGCCGCCAGTCGCGGCGGCTGAGAGCAACAGATGCACCGTCTGAAATCGTGAATGTTGGTTTAGTTAACTCTTGGCGGTTTAATTAACACTTTTGGCGGGCGAGATTTGGGCGGATGGCGGCAGGGTTTAAATTGCATCATGTTTGATTTCAGCAACTTACAGTGGATCCATCCAACTCCGGGTTCCCTTGGCTCAAGATCAGGAGTACTTGTTGAAAACCCGGTTCGGCGCTTGCACGTACGAGGAGCGGACGCGGCGCAAATTGAAAAGGGCTTGCTCCAGCAGGACTTTTTTCTCCTGCGCTCTGCGTTTGCGCGCGGCCAACAGCTCGCTGTGATGCGTCTCCAAGGCGAGCAGTTGGTTGACTTCGTCGCGGAACGGGTGCGTGTCGGCTTCGTCGGGGTTTTTCGCCCGCCATTGGGCAATGGCCTCGGCCAGCGGCGCTCTCAACTCGGCTTTCGACTCCTGGATTTTTCCCAGGGCAGTCAGGTCGGCGGCGTGGATGGCCTCGCCTTCGGCATGGGTCTTCTCCAGCCACTGTTTGAGAATTGCGGCGATGCGCTGACGGGGTTCCATAGGTCAGGCGGCGGCGGCTTCGAGGGATTCCGTGGCGGTGGCGGCGCGGCTTTCGCCGCCGTTGTGGAGCATTTCGGCCCAGCTATCCCGCAACACGCGCAGGCGCATGATCGTCTCTTCGATCGGTTCCCGCTGCTTGCGGCGGTTGGCGTCGCGCAACCGGCAGTAGAAATAGTTGTAAAGGCGCCGGAAATTGGCGGAAACCTCCCCGCCCGCCTCCATATTGAGGGTGGCGTTCATTTCGTGAATGATGGCCTGCGCCCGCAAAATGTTATTATTAATCGTCTGGTTGAAGGCCAGGGGGTCGGTGTGGCCAAAACCAGTCAGGGCCTTTTCCAGAAACCCAATCGCCCCATCGTAAAGCATCAGGACCAGTTGGCCGGGAGTGGCGGTTTGCGTGGCGACCCTCCGGTAGGATTCCCACGGCTTATTACGTTGCATCATAAGAGGCTGTCGGTGAACAACTTACTGATTTTCTGCGGACAGGCTTTTGGCCAATTGCCAGGACAACGCGGTGAGAGTGTCACCCGAAGGATAATTGGGGTCTGCGATAAGAGACTGGGCCCGCGCGACCATTTCAGGGCGGCTGGCGGGGGTGTTTTGCAAAGCTTGTTCCAAGGCCGAGGAGTTTGCAAGAGAGACGCGATCCGAAAGCATGTTGGGTGTGGGCGCGGTACGTTTTCCCCCAATGGCCCCGTTTACGCCCGTTGTGCTCAGATTTGTATTGATTTCCATATTAACAACTCGTTGGACCTATCACGCGATTGTCTGCCACTTTTATATCGGCTGGCGGGCCAAAAACTTTAGGGCGGTTTCGCAATCTATCTTCGCGGCAGGGTGGTCAAAAGGGCGTGCAATGTGTATTGGCCAAACCGGCTGGGCGAACTGAGGATGGCGTTGGGGTCCGGCAGCGGCGACTGGGTGGTGATATGCTCGGCTTCGTAAGCGCGGGCCGCGTTGGCCACCGCCCCGTCCCCGGCGTCGAAAACCTCGTTCGCCTGCCAGTAAATCACGTGGTCCTTGTTAAAAACGAGGGTCAATTTCCATCCCACCGCCACGGGCTGATAGGGTTGATAACGGGTCAACTGATTGAAGAAAACGGCATGACACCCGGTTTCCTCTTGCAGGCGATCAAAGAAATCGGGCGGCAATTGGTCTTCGGACTTCCAGACGCCCTGGCCGGTCCAACGGCGCAGTTGCTCGGGCGTGACCACAATCACCTCGAACCGCTTGGCCTTCTCCAATTCCGCCCGCAGCAGCGGTTGCAACGAATCCACTCCCGCCTGAAAGGTTTCCGTGGGCAACAGCGGCGCCATCGGCAGGAGCGCGACGCGTTTGACCTCGGGATCGAGCATCGGGCCTTTGCTGTAGATATTGGATGGCTGGTAGCGAGCTTCCAGGGGAAGACGGGCCGGGCGGGATTGGCAGCCCGACAACACCAAAGGCAGGGCCAGACCCGGCAAAAACCGGGCCAGCCAACGCCGGCGCGCTCGGAAAAGCTCGAACAATCCTGTCATTCTGCTCCCTAACATACACAATATCGGCGGAAGGGGGAGAAAACATAAGCCAAAAAAACCTGCCTTATACCAAAGATCCGCGTTGCACAGGGTTTCCCGCCCCGGCGAGCCGTTGCGCATGGAAAGCGGCACGGCGCGGTTTCGCATTGTGCTCACCACAGGGCACTGGGAGTGACCTCTTTTACCGGCCCACCACGAGTATATCGAGGAATCCAGGCCCGCCGCGTCCCCCGCGCCGTTCGCCAGCCGGCCGTTCCGCGTTGGCCGGAGTATTGGTGGCGGGGGCGGTCCCGCCCGCGCTGGCCGCGGGAGCCGGCGCCCGCTCCGTGGCGATCAAAATAATCTGGTTCTTCTTCGTGTCCAACGTGCAGGTTTTGGCGCCCTGCTTGGTTTGCACGGTCTGTTCCACCTCAAAACTGGTCGGGCTGTTTTCCTTGATGATGGTCAGCGTGCCGTCGCGCTGGGAACTGAAGGCTTCCATGGTCTTGGGATTGAAACCGCCGCTATCGGTGCCGTTGCCGATGGGCAGGGTGGCGAGGATTTTTCCGTCGTCGGCGCTGAGGACGACGCACGTTGCCGGTTCGTGGCACATGGCGAAGAGAATGTGGTTCTTCACATCCAGACCAAGGCCGCCCGGCCCGCCGCCCTTGCCGGCCAGGTCGTAGTGCGCCGTCACCTTGAGAGTTTTGACGTCAACGACGGCGATGCTGTCTTTGTCCTCGAGGTCAACGTAAAGACGGCCCTGTTCGTCGCTGGCGGCTTGTTCCGGCGCGCCGCCCAGGTCAATCGTGCCGACGATGGAGCCGTCCTTGGGGTCGAGCAGCGTGGCGTTGGGCTGGCTGTGGCTGAAAACATAGACCCGTTCGGAGGCGGGTTCAAAGAGAATGCCGTCCGGCCGGCCTTGCACGGCGATTTTCTTAATCAGCGCCAGG
>Ga0187874_10001582_pt1 | contig 19861 bp, 18 predicted proteins | sample June2016WEW_16_1_3_FD_132993 | JGI IMG/M metagenome (GOLD analysis project Ga0187874, IMG submission 132993) | Peatland microbial communities from SPRUCE experiment site at the Marcell Experimental Forest, Minnesota, USA - June2016WEW_16_150 | ecosystem: Environmental > Terrestrial > Soil >... | reverse complement strand
TGGTTAGGTCGAGTTGCAACGGGCATATTATTCCGTGCCGCCAGAGTATGTGGGGCGGCCAGTGTGGGTGCGTTGGGAGTCCCGGTTGATCCATGTGTTCAACCAGCGCCGGGAAGTCATCGCTGTTCATGCGCGGGCCGAACCAGGAAAATTCACCACCGACCCGACCCATCTGCATTCGCCCTACCGCCGGGTCGTTCAACACAGCCTGGATCATCTGCTGGACCGGGCACGGCTGATTGGTGTGCATACCGGCAGTTGGGCCGAAGCATTGGCGAAACAACGCGGTCCCATTGGCACACGGGTCTTGCATGGCCTGTTGTCGCTGGCTCAAAAGCATCCGGTCAAAGCACTGGAAAATGCGGCACAAAAAGCTCTGCATCACGGTGCGTGGCGGCTGCGCGACTTGCGCGCGTTACTGGAACAATCCGTCCCCTCGCCGCAACTGGACTTTCTGGAAACGCATCCGCTCATCCGCAGCCTCGACACTTACCAGCACTGCGTCCCCAACTGTTTTGCCCCCTCAACCTCAACCTCAACCATCAACCCAACATGAATGCCCTCCAAACCACACTGAAACAACTCCGTCTCTCCGGTCTGATCCAAACGCTGGACGTGCGCCTGCAAGAAGCCGCCGCCAATCGTCTGAGCCATGCCGAGTTCCTCGAACTCATCTGGCAGGACGAACTCAATGTCCGGCAGCAACGCCAGATCGAGCGCCACACCAAGGCCGCCGACTTCCGCAGCTTGAAGCCCTTGGACGACTTCGACTGGAGCTTCAATCCCTCCGTCCACAAAAAGGAGATTTACGATCTGGCCACCTGCCGGTTTATCCGTGAAGCCAAGGACGTGCTGTTCCTCGGCCCGCCCGGCGTCGGCAAAACGCATCTGGCCCAGGCCATCGGCTACGAAGCCATCCGCCAGAACTTCCATGTCCTCTACCGCTCCATCTTCGATCTGGTGCGCGACTTCATGAAGGACGAAGCCTTCAACCAGATGGACAAGACCGTCCGCAAATACCTGAAGCCCGACCTCGTCATCATTGATGACATGGGGTTGAAACAACTGCCCAAACACTCCGGCGAATACCTGCTGGAAGTCATCATGCGCCGTTACGAAAACCGTTCCACCATCATGACCAGCAACCGCCCATTGGAAGAATGGGGCAAACTTTTGTGTGACGTGCCCACCGCCGGAGCCATCATCGACCGGTTCCTGCACCACGCCCAGGTCATCGCCATCACCGGCAAAAGCTATCGTGTCAAGGAAGCGCCGGTGGTTACCCAGGAAAACAAGAAAAGCAGAAAGTCCAACGAACTTGCAAGCAATACTTCAGTTTTTGAAGTTGACATACATTTCAGTTCAATGTATAAGACTGTCATGCTTACGAAAGATTTGGTGGCCGCGTCCTCAAAACCGCTGCTGCTGTCCATCCTCGCGGGCGGCGAAAGTTACGGCTACGAGATCATCCAGAAAGTGCGCGAGTTGAGCGGCGGCCAGATCGAGTGGAGCGACGGGATGCTCTATCCCGTTTTGCACCGGCTGGAGCGCGACGGCCTGATTGATTCCGAGTGGAAGGAAGCCGACACCGGGCGCGAGCGGAAATACTATTTCATCAGTTCCGACGGACGCAAAGCACTCAAAACCGAACGCCAGCAATGGCTGGCCGTTCACAACACATTGAGCAAATTATGGAAAATCAAACCCGTTTCGATCTGAACGCCGCCATTGAAAGCTGGCGGCAGGAACTGGCCGCGCAACCCAATCTTGCGTCCGACGACCGGCGCGAACTGGAAACGCACCTGCGTGATGCCATCGCCGGATTCCAGCAGCGCGGTTTGAATGACGAGGAATCTTTCTGGCTCGCCCGCCGGCGCGTCGGCCAGCCGCAGCAACTCGGCGAGGAATTCGTCAAAGCTGATCCAATCGCCATTTGGCGCGAACGGGTATTTTGGATGTGGCTGGCACTTTTTTTATCAAGCACCTTAGGCAGCATTGGCGGTTCCTTGGCCTTTGCTCTGATGCCAACAAGGACCGCTGACTCTTTTTTCATGGTGCGACAGATTGCGCAAATTACATTAATTATCATTTCAATTTTAATTCCTTTGGTCGCAGTTATTTTGCTGGCGAAAGGAAAATTGATTCCACAGTTTTCCAGACTAATGCTGCTCATTGAAAATCGCAGGCGTTTGGCGATTGCCGTCTCTGTTTGTGTTGTCTTGTCGTCAACAATTCGCCTTGTCGCAAATTCCATATTTTTTTCGAGGATGAACACTCATTTTTCCGCTTCCGTTTGGCAAAGTGTGAGTCCGTTTTTCTACACCCTTGTCACAGGAGTGATACTAGTCTGGCTCTTGCCAGCGCAAAATCGAAAGACTCCAAAACGCGCTTGAGTTCGGAGCGATGCATTTTAAATTGGGGAGCACATTCGGCACCAGCGCACATTTCACCGTCGAAAACTCTTGATCTAAAAACGGGAAATGATATGAATTCCTCACCTCAGAGTGGCCGGTTTTGATTCGACCCCGGCTGGCTGGTTTTGAAGTGACCGGTGACATAATGACCAAACAGCGTGTGTTCTTGAAATTCTGGGTGCCGGTGCTGCTTTGGATGGTAGTGTTTTTTTCCTTGTCGGCAGATTCGCATTCCTATGAACATTCTGCACGCTTCGTCGTGCCGTTTTTGCACTGGCTCTTTCCAACCATGTCGCAGGCAAACGTCGAGAAAATTCACCATGTCTTTCGCAAATGCTGCCACCTGACCGAATACGCCAACCGCGAAAGCGGAACTGGCCGCGCCGATTTATCGTTCTGAATAGCCCTTTCTTTGCAACTCAGCGACAAGAGTATTTACAACCTCGTTGCTGCTTAATTTCTCATTGTTGTCGGATTCAGTCCGGCTTGCGGAAAAAGTCATTGTCTCACCCCAAATTTCCAAGCATTCCTTGCCATTGGCATCGGGACTTATATTTCGGTTGTTGCTGCCCGTGAAGCGTTTTGGAAACTCAAATGTTGTGTTAGCCGCAATGTGTAATGTTTCATTCTGACCGCTTATCATATAATCGTTTAAATGATAAAACCCATTGGTGTCCGTTCCTGATTCGGATTGTGTTATGACAGTATAGGTTTTTGATTTTGTCCCAGTTACCGTGGTGAGATGCAAGTTTGTGGCTGTGCTGACGTGGTAAGTTTTATCACTTCGCCAATCAACAAAGGTCATGCTGGATGACACAGTCTCATAAATCATTATTCCAGCATAGGTGAAAGTATCCCGATGGCCGTCACCTGTTTCTGTCTCTTCCCCTGTATAAGAATATTCAACCAAGGCAGGAACAGTGACAACCTCGACAATGTAGCCATGCGGGTTGGGGCCAGCATGGTTTGGGTCGGGTGTATCGTTCGGGTAGTCATTCCAAGTGTCGTTCATCAACGAACCAGTGTTAGAGTAAAACTCGATGTAATTCTCATTCCCTCCGTAGTCATTCGGTTCTCCATTTGCCCAATTTGAGTAGCTGAACGCAGACCCATCACTCCAATACCACGAGCCCGCCTGTCTGTAACCACCCACCCAAGGTCCAATTCCGGCTCCGTCTGGGTTCCCGCCTTCCCATGCCCACAACGAAGCATCGGAACTTATCAGGGAATAAATGAACTGGTCCTCGGCGGCTGATGTAATACTCGCTAGCTGACCGCCCATTGCAACTGCGTTGGTTTCGGCGGCTGCCCAAGTGATGCCATTGGTGGCAAGGACCACTATGTAGGTGTAATTGCTAAATGTTCCCTGTATCACCGGTTGTGCAAAGGCAAGTGAGGGTGCGATTAAGAGAATACTGCCAAGGACTGATTTAAGTGTTTTCACGGATTTAATGTATGGATTTAGGTTAAACTGGCTGTAAGTCTGTTGTCTTTGAACATTTCACAGCACACTCGATTTACTCACCATTTCAAAATCCTGTCAATCCACCGATTTTGCCTTTGGGTTGGTCAATTAAACGCAAAGGCGTTGGGTGAAGGAGAATGCCCTAAATGAAAAACTCCACCGGTTTTTGTGGCCGGTGGAGATTTGCTGACTGAACATTCAGTTAGCCGAGTTTGAAACGGTGTTCATGGTTTTGCCTCCACCCTCCACCCAAGACCACCCAAGCCCCTATAACTACTAAGAAATGACGCCGTTTCTCTGGCCTTATGTCCCCTTGGGTGGGGTTGGGTGGTTAAGTTGGGTTCAAACCGCCCCCTAATAAGCCGCTACGAGTGCCTAGTCAAGCTAGAACAAGCTTTGATGGGGTGGGGGCTGGTAATATGTACCCCCGAAAGGCTTCCGGCGCGTCCTAGAGCGTTAAACTACTCTACCCAGCCAATCTACCAACTTACTTAAATCTCACGACACCACTACACTACCACCCCATTCGCGTATAGCTACGGTGCGCTTTTATTGCCCACCCCTGCCTTCATAAGATGTGCCCCCCGGATGGGGCATCGTCTGGCTTGTATTCGTCCCTTCCTTAATTTCTTTGGTCTGCAAATTCCGATATTGCGATTCGCTGGTGGGAAAATAGGACGCGCATCCAGAACATGCTAATAGCGAGCCACAACACACCAAAGCTAAACAGCATCTCCACAGCCCAAAATTTGAAATTGCATTCATTTATCTAAAAGGTGGCTTTTTTATTCACTACCTAAAATCGTAGTTTTTATTAATGCGAATTACAATGGGGTGTTCACCCCACAGGCACAAAGGAATCCACGGTAGGGTTACACCCCATAGCTAAAGACCGGCCCAAGTCGTAGCGTATCCCGAAAAGTGATGGTGAACACATTGCTATCAAAAACGAAAGAGCGATTCAAAAAAGGGATTAAACTTTGGAAAATCCGCGCTCAGTCAGACGGTTCATCGCAATTTTACTCGTTGCTATCATTGCGGCGATAATTGCGGCCATCATTTTGAATTTCAAATCAGATTAAGACACTACCCGTGGTGACTGTCAAATCACCCACCAGACCGCCAGATTTGCCCTGCCATGAGCCTCAGCTTTTCATCAATCGCGTTGCGATTTAACTGGTTTAATTGGGTGTTTAGGCGCAGGATTGGTGATGATGAAAACAAAGACGGTTCGCCGCATTCGTCGGCAACCATTGGCAATGCGAATTCAAAAGGAGAACTTTGAGCACATGCCATGAAAAGACGGATGCCACGAGAAGATAAAAGGTATCGGCTAACAGCCCGTCATCAGGTCGCTGAGGCGCTACGATTATGTCGCGGAATGGCTGACCAAAAGACACTGCTAAACCTCTGTCCGTGGCTGAATCTGAAGGGAGCAATCGAGATGGGCTTGTTGGTTGAACGGAGATTTGGTGCTGGGCAGCGGACATACATCGCTGGCCCTAAATTTAAAGAGGGAAAATGCAGAAGGAGCAATCGCCACAGATTTGCTGGTTGAGCGCCGGCCAGAAAAGATTTCAGGCTACCCGCCGTTTTTTTCTTGCCACTCCCGCCGACTTTTGTTAGGCTGACTGTCTGGACAGTCCGTTTGATGTCCCTTCTGGACGCAGAAGAAGATAGCCGCATCAGGTAAAAGACCCTCTGGTGCGGCTCATTTTTTCTGAGCACCCGCCACCCCCCCCACAACAGCCAATCCCATCGCCAGAGCGTGGGGTCTGGGCGGCTTCGCGGCTACAAACCTAGCAAACCCTGACCGGCGCGGCTGGGGCCGGCGGGGGGGGGCGCGGGTCACAGGGTATCAATCTTTCGTCGTAGGGTCTTTACGGATGGCCAGCCAGAACCGAATTCGTGCATTACGGGCCGGAATTGCAACTAGCTTCTGTGATATTTTTCCCTTTCAGTCCATTGTTCCCACGATTTCGGGTCTCGATAATTCTCTTCCGAATACCACTTTTCTGGAGTTTGGACAAATCTGTTCTTGTAGCCAATCATTTGTTTGAATTGCTTAGTGCGTATGAATAAAAAGGAGGGTTCAATCGCTTTCATTTGTTGTTCAATCGCTTTGATAGCTCCGACACGATTTGTTTGCTTGGGGTAATTTTCATAAATCTCGTCGGCAGTTACTTCTCTGCATTGAGTCGAATGGTTTCCACGAGTCCTAAAATAATTACCAAAATTTTCATCTAACAGTTTTCGGTTGGTTTTTTCCCAATCAATGGCTGCCGCCTCTTTCGGTGGCCGTGGGCACCCGAAATTGTCCCTTTTATAGAGATTGTTGAAATCGTAATAGCGGCTGTTTCCTTCACATACGATTCGATTCAACCCTGCCGCCAGAATTCCACGAATGCGGGGTGTGTCGTTCTTTGTCCCGCGATATTTTTTAAGTTCGGCCATCTCTGTTTCGTTGAACTTTCCTCGAAGGTCGGCGACCGTCTCTGATACGTATCCTCCCTTTGTTATCAAGTCAATTGGGGTCTCTCCCCTTCGCGGGCCTTTGTGCGCGGCTCGTCGGCCTGAATAAATTCTTCAACCGCTTTCTTGGTGTCCTTGCGCCTTACAGAGGCTACATTATGCAGAAAACCCTCGACGGCATCGTTCAAACTGTGCCCGTTCAATTTTTTTAATGCCTCAAAATACTCCGAGACGGCAATGAGCATTGAAACACGGCGTCCGGTGGCTTCGTAAAAATCTTGCGCTCTTTGCAGCGCAGCAAGGGCATCGCGTGATTGTGGAGCACTCAATACAGCGGCCTGCGAACCTTTCGCTAAATCACGGGCAACGGCGTCGGCTTTCGTTTTGGCTTCGCTATACGTTTTAAAATTGGGCTGTTGACGATGGCCCGCACTCCGGTATTCGAGGCGGTAATACGGGTTTTTGGGGGTCTTGCCGTAAATTTTAACTTTGAAACCCCGATGCTCGATGACCTTCGGAAATCTCATTTTCTTTATTTCGGATTCGGCCAAAATCTGTGCGGAATCTGTGCGGACTTTGCTACATGCCTCAATTTCTTGAGGAAAAATGGTGCGCACTGCAGGGTTTGAACCTGCGACCCCCAGTGTGTGATACTGGTGCTCTACCGCTGAGCTAAGCGCGCAACCATTACAGCCTATCTGGCGGCTGCATTAATTCAAGATTTTCTTAGGACGGTGTCCCGCTGCGCCCAGTCGGGATTGGCACCCGGGTAATCCAGGTTGTAATGCAATCCGCGGCTTTCCGGGCGCATTTGCGCACAACGCACAATCAATTCCGCCGTGGTCGCGATGTTGCGCAGTTCCAACAGGTCGCTCGTTACGATGAAATTCCAGTAATACTCCTGAATTTCCTGCTGCAGGTTGGCGAGACGCTTTTGCGCCCGCGCCAGCCGCTTGTTCGTCCGCACGATGCCCACGTAGTCCCACAGGCAACGCCGGATTTCGTCCCAGTTATGCGAGACCACAACCATCTCGTCCGGATTGTGTGCGTTGCCGGATTGCCACAACGGAATTTTGGAATCAACCGGGGGAAATGAATGGGCAACGATTTTTTCCGCCGCCCGATGCGAGCAAACCAGCGCTTCCAGCAACGAATTGCTCGCCAGCCGGTTCGCGCCATGCAGACCCGTGCAGGCCACTTCACCGACGGCGTAAAGGCCGGGAATGTCGGTCTCGCCATCCACATTCGTCATCACGCCGCCGCACTGATAATGCGCCGCCGGCACAACCGGGATTGGCTCCTTGGTGATGTCAATGCCGTAGCGCAGGCAAGTCTGATAAATGTTCGGAAACCGCTCGATGATGAATCGCGCCGGTTTGTGCGTGATGTCCAGCCACACGTGTTCTGCGCCGCTCTTTTTCATCTCGCTGTCAATCGCGCGGGCCACCACATCGCGCGGCGCCAGCGATTTTAACGGGTGCCAGGCATCCATGAATTCGACGCCGTCGAGCGACTTGAGCACGCCGCCTTCGCCACGCACCGCTTCACTGATAAGGAATGATTTGGCTTCCGAATGATAAAGGCACGTTGGATGGAACTGAACGAATTCCAGGTTCGCAATCGTCGCGCCGGCGCGAGACGCCATCGCCACACCGTCGCCGGTGGCAATGTCGGGATTGGTCGTGTAAAGGTAAACCTTGCCGCAACCGCCCGTGGCCAGCAGTGTCACCGGCGCGGTAAACGCCCAGACGCGTCCCGATTTTTTGTCGAAAACATACGCGCCGAGGCACCGATTGCCGTCTCTCAAACCGAATTTCCGGCTCGTGATTAAATCAATCGCGATGTGGTTCTCGAAAATTTCGATGTTCGGCTGCCGTGACGCCGCGTTCAGCAACGCGCGTTCGATTTCGCGCCCCGTCACGTCCTTCGCGTGCAAAATGCGCCGTTTCGAATGGCCGCCTTCCTTGCCCAGATCAAGTTCCTTGCCGCCGTCTTCGGCCGGGGCATCGCGCTCGGAAAATTTCATGCCCAACTCGATCAATTCGGCGATGCGCGCCGGGCCTTCCTCGACGATGGCGCGGACGACGTTTTCCTTGCACAACCCCGCGCCCGCTGTGAGCGTGTCGCGCACGTGCAGCTCGAACGAGTCCTCCTTGCTCGTCACCGCCGCGATGCCGCCCTGCGCATAGTTCGTGTTCGACTCTGCGCGGTCCTTTTTGGTGACGATGGCCACGCGCCCGCGCGGCGCGACTTTCAACGCGAAGGACAACCCGGCGATGCCGCTGCCTAAAACCAAATAATCGAATTGTTTCATTTCAAAGCTGCGCGTTGTCAATCAACCGCGTTTTGCCGACGAACACCGCCAGCGCCATGTGCGTGCCGCACGCCACCTTTGAAACGGGCACCAGCGTGTCCGGTTCAAAAAATTCCACGTAGTCCAGCTTCGCAGCCGGTTCGCATTCGACCAGCTTTTTCACGGCCGCCTTCAGTTTTGCCGCGGGAAACGCGCTCGATTTTTTCGCGGCGGCCCGGGCGATTTGAATGCAGCACCAAAGCACGGTGGCCTGCCGGCGCAAATCACCCACAAGATATAGGTTCCGCGAGCTCATCGCCAGCCCGTTGCATTCCCGCAGCGTCGGCGCCACGATGATTTTAACCGGGAAATTCAAATCGGCGACCATGCGTTTGATGATGACCGCCTGCTGCCAATCTTTTGCGCCGAACACCGCCACGTCCGGCAAAACGAGGTTGAACAACTTGGCCACCACCGTCGTCACCCCCCGAAAATGGGTCGGCCGTGACGCGCCTTCCATCGTTTGCGACAATTTTTCCTCGCCGACGTAAGTGCTGTAGCCGCGCTTGTCAAAGCGCGGTTCGTCCGCCGATTCATATCGGCGGCTACAGGTTTTACCCGGATACATCCCCCTGTCACCGGGCGTGAAGACCACGTCCACACCCGCGGCGCGGCATAATTTCAAGTCGCGTTTCAAGTCACGCGGGTATTTTGAAAAATCCTCCCTCGGCCCGAACTGTGTCGGATTCACGTAAATGCTCACGACCACGACGCCCTTTTTGCCCACGGCCCGCCGCGCGCGTTTGACGAGGCTTAGGTGGCCCGCGTGCAAATAGCCCATCGTCGGCACGAAGCCGGTACGCGCCCCCGCGCGTTTCCAGTGCAAGGCCAGCTTCTGCATGGCGGCCGCTTTTGAGACGATTCGCACAAACTCTGTCTAATCGAAGTCGGGTGCGATTTCACCAAATAAAAAATGCCGCACCGGGATTTCCGATGCGGCGTTCCCCACCCACCCTGTTTCAGCCTTTGGTAAACAGATGAAGATGTTCGTCGCACGACTGGTTGGTTGGCGCCTCCGGCACGCGGTCGTTAGGCCCCACGATTTCGTTGGCCAGCAACCAGGTTTCCACCTCCTCACCGCTGACGTCGGCAAGCATATGCCCATTGATTACGACACACGGACTGAACGTCTGGCCGCTCTTTTCAAGCATTTCCTGGCGCTGCTGCGGGTCGTTGATGATGTCGCGGTCCTCAAACGGCAGGTCGTATTTGCGGAGCACGGCGCGAACGCCCTTGCTCCAGCCACAAGTCGGTTTCAAATAAGCGATAATTTTCGGCTTTTCCATAACTTTGCAATAATTGGCTTTCGGATGTCAATAAACTGCCATATTACCACCGCGTGGCAAGAAGTTTTTTAACGCTCGGTTTCCCGTTGCCGGGCAGAAAGTACTTTTCGTGACGGCGTGTAATTCGCCACGAACTCGCGGTAAAACTCCGCGAATGTCCCGGCGGCGATTTCCGCGCGGGCCTCAGCCATCAGTTTCAGAAACAGATGGACGTTGTGGACGCTCAACATCCGCAGCCCGAGGATTTCGTTTGCGTTCAGCAAGTGCCGGAGATACGCGCGGGTGAAATTTTTGCAGGCGAAGCACCCGCAGCCTTCCTCAATCGGCCGGAAATCCGCCTTGCAAGCGCCGGCTTTGAGGCCGAACGCGCCGCGGCGCGTGATGGCCATGCCGTTGCGCGCGACGCGCGTCGGCAGCACGCAATCGAACATGTCCACGCCGCGCGCGATGAGTTCGAGCATCTGCGCGGGCGTACCGAGGCCCATCGCGTAACGCGGCTTGGGCGCCGGTAAAAATGGTTCGGTCAATTCAACAGCCTTGAACATTTCCGGTTCCGGTTCGCCGACGCTCACGCCGCCGATGGCATAGCCGTCAAAGACCATCGCTACGAGCGCCTTGGCGCATTCTTCGCGCAACGCGGGATTGGAACCGCCTTGCACGATGCCAAAAACCTGTTGTCCCGGCGCGCCGGGCTGTTCGCGGCATTCGCGTGCCCAGTGGATGGTGCGCTCGACGGCAAGTTTTTGCTCCCTGGCCGGCGTGTCGTGCGGCGGGCATTCGTCGAACACCATGGCGATGTCCGAACCGAGGGTGCGCTGGATTTCCATGGCCTCCTTCGGCCCGAGGAACAGCGGGGCACCATCCACATGCGAATTGAATTCGACGCCGTGCGGTTTGATCTTCCGGATTTTGGCCAGGCTGAAAACCTGGTAGCCGCCGCTGTCGGTGAGAATCGGCGCATTCCAGTTCATGAAGCGATGCAACCCGCCGGCGGCGCGGAGAATGTCGAGGCCGGGGCGAATGTTGAGATGATAGGCATTGCTGAGAATGATTTGCGCGCCCATTTCGCGCAGTTCGCGCGGGTCGAGCGTTTTCACGCTGGCCTGCGTGCCAACGGGGATGAACACGGGCGTGTCCACGACGCCGTGCGCGGTGGTGAGCCGGCCAAGTCGCGCCTTGGTGCGCGTGTCGGTTTTGAGCAGTTCGAACATCGCGCAAAGGGTTAATCAAAACCGCGCGGTTGAACATGAAATTTTGCCTTTGTCTGCACCCATTCAGGGGTTGCCCGCCAAATCCAGCAGGTGTCTCGCTTCGAGCAACAAGCCCCACCACCACGTCAATAACACCCCGCCACGCAAATAGAACAACACCGACAAAAAACCCACAACGATTCTGACAGCCAGGAGCGCAGCAAACAGCGGCGGGGGAATTGGCGTTGGGGAAGACCCGGTTTTGATCACCAGCACAACAACGCCAAACAAAACGGTCAGGCCGGTTGCCACCCGTCGGTTTTGAAACAACCGGACGAGCCAGGCAAAGGGAGCGAAGACAAGGAACATTTGACTGAAAGCCAGGGAAAACAGCGTCATCGCAAACCACTGCTTCAGGTCAACCGGATAATCTTCCGGCATTTTGGGCCGGAGCGATGGGTCGAGAAACAGGTGAAACACAACCGCAACCATGATGCCTGCCAGGGTTGCCGTAATAAACGGTCCGGATTCCATCTTGAGGGTAAAGACCGGCCGGTGGGTGTATGGCGTGTGCCAGGCAAAGACAAAGCCCCACAAGACAATGCCGCCGAAAAAAATGATCGCTTCCAGATACCAGACCGGAGCTGAACGATTCGACCAAAGTGACAGACGAGGATAACACGCGAACGCCGTGGCCAGCGCAGCGATGCCCGCCAATTTCAGGGTCCTGGGTTGCAGGAAGCTGTGCATGTCCTGTCTGCTGAATGTTGGCCCGCAGGATAGGCACCCCTTTCAGCGCAACCAAGACTCTTCTTACGGGTGGCGGAGTCCGGCAAACAAAACGTCCGTCAGCAATCGGTGGCGATTTGTTCCGGCCCTTTCCCACGCGGCGGAAATTAACCCGCTTTGCCAAACGATCAGGATCAGGGTCACGATTAAGCCGGCGCCGGACTCTCCGAGTCGCTAAATCAATCAGTTGCCATCAGACTGAAAATTCGCAGGGCTAAATTCGTTCACAAAATGCACAATTATCCCGCCTCCAGCCTTTCCAGTCGGCGGTTTCTGTGCTAGAGAACAGCCGGCCAAGAAAAGGCCCGTTATGATGCTCGAATACGCATTGGAAAAATTCCCGTTCACGGTGAAGTTGCGCGACGGCACGGAATGCGTCGTGCGCCCACTGGGCAGGCGGGATGACGCGCGCCTGCACAAGTTCTTCCTCGTTGTGCCCGAAGAGGAGCGGTTGTTCATCAAGCAGCCGATTTTCGACCGCGCGATGTTCAAGGAATGGTGCCGCCACGCGGATTTTGAGCGGAACCTGCCCCTGCTGATGTTGCACCGGCAGAAAGTCATCGGCGAGGCAACGTTGCATCAGCGTTTCGGCGGCTGGAAACGACATATTGGCCTGGTCACCGTGCTGACGCATCCGCAATACCGCGGGCGCGACGTGGCGAAAATTCTGGTCACGGAAGCGGTCGAGGTTGCGCGCATTCTGGGGCTGCGCCGTTTGGAGGCGGAGTTGAACGGCGAACGTAAGGTCGCCATCCTCGCGCTGGAACAGATCGGCTTCCAGCATCTGTTGCGGCAGGAGGATTATGTGCTCGACATGAAGGCCATCACGCACGATTACGTGCTCATGGGCATGGACCTGCGAACGGATGAGGAATACGCCGGAGTCGGCGGTTAAACTTCAGGGCCGGCTCGTGATTTTCTGCCAGTTGACGCCTTGCGCCCCGGCGTAAGCGGCGAAGGCCTTCTCGTTCTGTATCAGCACCGCGCGCACGACGCTCGAATCATCCGCGCGGCCCAGTTCCAGAATGCTGTCCGGAATGATGCCCATTTTTTTGTGCGCGTAGAGCAGCGCAAACACCGCCTGGGCAACGGCGGCATAAGGCAAATCCTTGTAAGCACCCTCAACCGCGTCTTCAACCGCGTCAGCGAGAAATTCCAGTTGGTCCACCAGATGCGGAAAATGGGGCGTGCGAATCTGCGTGAATTCGAGCTTCCACTGCGGCAACTGACGCAGGACTTTTTCCGCTATGGCCGGTGTGATACTCGCGGCGGCGCTGTTAACGAATTTCGCAATTTCGGGCATGACGGTGACAATTTAGGGAAAGCCCTGCACCTGCGAAAGCAAAAATGTCGTGACAAACACGCTTTCATTTGACGCCGGGTTCCTGTTACGAATAGGCCGTGCAAGACCTCATCGCCAAAGCCAACACGCTGCTGGAAGCGCTGCCGTACATCCAGAAGTTCAGCGGCGCAACGTTTGTCGTCAAATACGGCGGCAGTTTCATGGACTCGCCGGATGCCAACGTCCGCAACAGTGTCGCGCGCGACGTCGTTTTTCTCGAGACCGTCGAAATCAATCCCGTGGTCATCCACGGTGGCGGCAAGGCCATCACTCGCGCGATGCAAAAGGCAGGGTTGAAGGCGGATTTCATCCAGGGCCAGCGCGTCACTGACGAGACGACGGCGAAAATCGTGGACGAGGTGCTATCGCGCGAAATCAATCCGGAAATTGTCAAAACCATCAACGCGCTCGGCGGCAAGGCCGTCGGTTTTGCCGGGCCGGACATTTTCAAGTGCCGCAAGCTGTTGCTGGACGACTATGAAAAGCCCGGCGCAAAAATTGACATCGGCTACGTCGGCGAAGTGGTGGAAGTTAACGTCGCGCCGCTGAAGGAAAGCATCTGGTGCGGCTTCACGCCGGTCATCAGCCCGACGGCGCGGGGCGAGGACGGGAAAATCTACAACTGCAACGCGGACGTCGCCGCCGCGCAAGCCGCCATCGCGCTCAAGGCCAAGCGGCTCGTGTTCATGAGCGACGTGCCGGGATTGCTGCGCGATCCGAACCAGCCCGACTCGGTCGTCCCCCATCTCAAAATCAGCGAGGTCGGCGAGCTCAAGCAGAACGGTGTCATCGACAAGGGCATGATTCCCAAGGTGGACAGCGCCGTCGCCGCCGTACAATCCGGTGTGGAAAAAGTTTCGTTTGTGGACGGCCGGGTGCCGCATGCCGTGTTGCTGGAAATTTTCACCGACGAAGGCGTGGGGACGGAAATCGTTTTGTAATTCACGATTTACGATTTACGATTTACGTGCGAGTTGGAGTTCACGCTTTAGCGTGCTTGCAGAAATGAGCGCGAGCCCTGCAAGCTGAAGCTTGAACTCCAACATTAAACTCGCAAATCGCAAATAATAACCGATGAAAGAAATCGTTCCATCACCGCCGCCGCTCGTTCACAACCAGTTCGAGGCGGTGCGGGAGTTGTTCAGCAAAAACGTCGTGCCCAGCTACGGCCGTTTCGACCTCGCGTTCAGCCACGGCGCCGGCAGCTACTTGTTTGATGTCGCCGGCAAACGCTATCTCGATCTCGGTGCGGGGATTGCCGTGTGCTGCCTCGGCCATGCGCACCCGGCCATCACCGAGGCGCTCACCGAGCAATCGCGGAAACTGATTCACGTCTCCAACCTTTATTTCACCGAACCGCAGGGCCGGCTGGCTGCCGAACTCGTCAAACGCATCGGCGCCGGCAAATGCTTTTTCGCCAACAGCGGTGCCGAAGCCAATGAAGGCCTGTTCAAGCTGGCGCGGAAATTCGGTCACGACGAAGGCCGGTTTGAAATCCTGACGGCGACGAATTCGTTTCACGGGCGCACGCTGGCCGGCATCGCCGCCACCGGCCAGGACAAGGTCAAAAAAGGGTTTGAGCCGATGACGCCGGGTTTCCGGCACATTCCGTTCAACGACCTGGCTGCCGCCCGCAACGCGCTTTCGCCCGCGACGGTGGCCATCATGATTGAGGGCGTGCAGGGCGAAGGTGGTATCACGCCCGCCACGCCCGAATACCTGCTCGGCCTGCGCGCGTTGTGCGACGAGAAAAAACTGCTGTTGTTCATGGACGGCGTGCAGTGCGGACATTACCGCTCCGGCCGGTTCCAGAGTTTTCAACGGATTTTGGAAAACGTTCCCGGTGGCGAAAGATTTCTGCCCGACGGCGTGGCAATGGCTAAATCGCTTGGCGGCGGGTTCCCCATCGGCGCGTTCTGGGTGCGGGCGCCGTTTGCCGATTTGTTGGGGCCGGGCACGCACGCCACGACGTTTGGCGGCACGCCGCTGGCCTGCGCCGTCGCGCTCAAGGTGCTCGAAGTCATCGAACGCGAACGGCTCGACGAGCACGCCCGCAAACTCGGCGAATGGTTCAAACGGGAATTGGAACGGCTGGCGACAACTTATCCGCAGGTGGTCAGGCGGGGGCGGGGCCTTGGCTTCATCCTCGGCTTGGAATTGGTCGAAAAAGAGAAACTTCCCAAGTTTGCTGCGAGCGACAAAACCGCAGCCGTGCAATTTGTGAACCGCCTGCATGAGCTGGGTGTACTTACCATTCCGGCAGGCACGCAGATTGTCCGTCTATTGCCACCGTTGAATCTGAAACCGCAGGAGGCCGGCGAAGGTATCGCCAGAATCGAGGAGGTCGTCAAATCGCTCGCCTGACCATTGCATGACGCCCGCGGCGCACAAACATCTGGCCAGGCAAGATCCCGTGATGAAACGGCTCATCCGGGAACACGGAAAATGTGCACTCGCACCGCAAGTGCGCCGTTCACCGTTCCAATCGCTCGTGCAGGCGGTGGCGCACCAGCAACTCAACGGCACGGCGGCGAACACCATTCTCATGCGTTTCAAAAAATTATTTCCCGACCGGAAATTCCCGCGCGCAGAGGATCTGGCCTCGGTGACCGACAAACAATTGCGCGCCTGCGGGTTTTCTTTCGCCAAGATTGCGTCCATCCGTGACATCGCGGCGAAAACCCTGTACGGGGTGGTACCGACCTCAAGGCAGATTGTGAAGCTGTCCGACAATGACATCATCGAGCGGCTTACGGAAGTTCGCGGCGTTGGCCGCTGGACGGCGGAGATGCTGTTGATTTTTCAGCTTGGCCGGCCCGATGTCCTGCCGGCGGACGATTTCGGGGTGCGCAACGGTTTTCGCCAGGCATACCAAAAGCGCGCTTTGCCGACCGTGAAGGACGTGCTGGCGCATGGCGAACGCTGGCGTCCGCATCGCACGACCGCCGCCTGGTATCTTTGGCGCGCTGCCGATGCCGCACGCAAAAAGAAGTGACGTCCGGCCCGGGTTGGGTTATAACCTTTCTTTGGGCAAAATTCCCAAAATTTTTTAAAATGAAGCATTTGTTGTCATTGGAAAAGCTGCCGAGCGCCGACATCGAAAAAATCCTGCGCGACGCCGTGGTGTTCAAACGCGAGCGGGCGCGGCGCGACCGGCAGCCGCTGGCCGGCCAAATCTGGGCGTTGTTGTTCGCCAAATCATCCACGCGCACACGGGTTTCGTTCGAGGTCGGCATCCGCGAATTCGGCGGGCAGACAATGTTTCTCAATGCGAATGACATCCAGCTCGGCCGCGGCGAGCCGGTCAAGGACACGGCGCGCGTGCTGGGCCGCATGATCCACGGCGCGGTCATCCGCACCTTTGCGCAGAGTGACGTGGAACAATTTGCCGGATTTTCCGGCATCCCAACCATCAACGCACTCACGGACGACGAGCATCCCTGCCAGATCATCACCGATATTTTCACCTTCAAGGAAAAGCGCGGGCCGATTGCAGGCAAAGTGGTGACGTTCATCGGCGACGGCGCGTGCAACGTGGCGGCGTCATGGATTTTTGCCGCGGCGAAACTGGGTTTTGAACTGCGCATCACCGCGCCGAAAAAATTCCAGCCGGCGGCGGGAACTTTGAAACGCGCCGGCGGAAAAACCGTCTGCACCGAAGATCTAAAGGCTGCCGTGAGCGGCGCGGACCTGCTTTACACCGACGTCTGGGTTTCGATGGGCAAGGAGGCGGAATCCGCCGAGCGGCTGAAGCTGCTGAGCGGCTACCAGATCAACCAGAAGCTCGTGAAGTTGGCCAAACCCGACGCGTTGGTGATGCACTGTCTGCCCGCCTATCGCGGCAAGGAAATTGACGAGGAAACATTCGAGGCCAACGCCGACACGATTTTCATGCAGGCCGAAAACCGGCTGCATGTGCAAAAGGCGATTTTGAATTGGGCGGTGGCGTAACGTGAATGTAGCCGCAAACTTCAGTTTGCGCCTTTCGGTCAACGCGACCTGAAGGTCGCGGCTACTTTGCAAATTGCCGCAGATATTTCACCGCCACTTTCAAATCAGCGCAACGAGGACGGGCCTGGACTTGGCCAGCAGGAGGACGCCACTCGTTCCGAAATCAAGCCGGTGGGCATTCATCAGATAATTCAGCCTCCGTTCGTTTGCCCACAGTTTGCCGTCGGCGATGGCGGCGTGCAGCAATTTCATCAGATTAGGCCGCTGCGGGTCGCAGCGGTCGAGCGATGTCGAAAGTCCGCCGGGTTTGTCGAGTACCAACAGGTATTCGTCCTCAAAGAGGACGGGAATTTCCCAAAACTTGCGCGCGGCGGGTGACGAGAGTTTGATGCGACTCACAACTTTCACTCGCCACCTTAGTCACAATTGTCATCGAAAGACGGATCAAGATTGGTTTGGCATCGCCGCCGATTGTTGGCGGAAGGCCGGCGCGTTGCGCAGTTGGCGGTTGATCTCGATTTTCAGCCATTCGCTGAACGCCTCGTTTTGCCGCGCGCGGCGGAGTTGAGCGACGAACTGCGGCATTTCGGCGTTCATGGCCGCCTGATCCACCGGCAATCGCGATTGGACGTAAAGGACAAACCCCCCGTCACTGGTTTCTTCGAACCCGCTCGTGCGGCCAACCGGCGTGCTGAACGCGGCCTGCTTGAGCTGACCCAATTCGACGCGGTCGCCGAGTTCGGGCAGGTCCCGGGTACTCCACGAAAACGGCGGCAGCGCCCGCGGCTGCAAACCGGCGGCGACGCAAATGGACGCGAAGGTGTGGCCATTGGTCATCTGGCTGGCGAGCGTGTGAACAAAATTAGTGCCGGCGCGTTGCGCAAGGAGTGTGGCTTCATGCAATTGGTAATCCTCCGTGACGCGGGCGCGGATTTGGTTGAGCGACGGAATTTCACTGGGCAATTGTTTGACCAGCGCAATGATATAGACGGCATCCGGCCCAACCACCGGGCCGGCGAGCGGCTCGTCGGGCGCCAGTACAAAGGCGGCTTTGATGAAATCGGGCGGCGCGTCAAATTCTTTTGGGCCGTAGGTACGGTCGAACGGGGCGGTGAGGTGAACGGTCAATCCTTTTTGTTTGGCAACGGTGTTGAGGATTTCCGGTTTCGCCGGTTCGTTCGTTGGCACCAGCGCAAAAACCGCATTGGCAAAGTCATTGGCCTGCTGGTTCGCGTCGGTGAGTGCGCGGTTCCGGATGAGCAATTCACGGATTTTCGCCTTGGTCGCCTCCGGCGTCTTGGCGTCGGGAAAATAATTCGGGCCGATTTGGCGGTAATTCACATTCACGCTTTCATCGAAGTTGGTTTTGGCCCATTCCGCCTTGGACTGCGCGAGAAAATTGGTCACCTCAAACGCGACGTAGCTGACCTGGACACGGTCAGGCAGACGGTAGGCCGCGAGGTAATTCGTGTAAAATTGCGCGACGGCGGCGGGCGTAACCGTGACGGCGGACAAATAGTTCGACGCGGAAAAGAAAACGGCTTGCGTGGAAAATTCCCGATACTCGCGCGCGTATTGCGCCACGGCTTCCTGCGGCGTGACAAGTTCGCCGGGCAAACCCATCGTCTGAATCAACTGTTGGACGGCCAGCTCATGGCGGATGAACCGCTCGAAATCATCGGCGGTCAGGCCTTTGGGTTGCAGAATCTGTTTGACAAAGAGATCCATCGGCACGGGTTGCCCGTTTCGCCCGAAGGAGCGGAGCATTCCATCCGCTGCCGCCACCACGTTCGTCTCGGCGACATAAATGCCCAAGTCCTTGGCTTTTTGATTGAGCAAGAGGCGGATATAGATTTCGCGCTCCGAGTCGTTTTTGGAGAGATTGGGATTTCTGTCCGGCCACTCGCCGTAACGGGTCCGGTAAAAAAGTTCAAATTCGTTTGCGGTTTCGACGTAATCTTGCAGCGTGATTTTGCGGCCGTAAACCGTGCCAAAATCATCGCCCCCGCGCCTGCCGCCGCTGCGCGCCGTTGGCCCTGCACCCCAAAAAACAAAGGAAATAATCGTGGCGGTGATGATGATAGCCCACAGCCATCCAGAATGTTTGCGAATCGTTCCGATCATAGTGACAAAACGGACGAAGAGCTTAACCAGCGCCAGTGAATATGGCAAACGAAAAACGCCTTCGTCCCCGTTCTCCTTCTCGTCCTCGTCCTCGATTTTCAGATAGATTTCGCGGACGAGAACAACGACGGGGGCGATTACGATTGTGGTTTCAGCCACTTTGCGGCGTCCGTTGCCGCGTAAGTAATGAGGATGTCTGCGCCCGCGCGCCGCATGGCCAACAAACATTCCAGCGTCACCGCCCGTTCGTCAATCCAGCCCCGCGCCGTCGCCGCCTTGATCATCGCGTACTCGGCGCTCACGGCGTAGGCGGCGGTGGGATAACCGAATTCGGTTTTCACGCGGTGAATCAAATCCAGATACGCCAGGGCCGGTTTGACCATGACAATGTCCGCGCCTTCCTGAATGTCCAGCGCCACCTCACGCAACGCCTCGTTCGCGTTGGCGGCGTCCATCTGGTAACTCCGCCGGTCGC
>Ga0187874_10001578_pt1 | contig 19885 bp, 15 predicted proteins | sample June2016WEW_16_1_3_FD_132993 | JGI IMG/M metagenome (GOLD analysis project Ga0187874, IMG submission 132993) | Peatland microbial communities from SPRUCE experiment site at the Marcell Experimental Forest, Minnesota, USA - June2016WEW_16_150 | ecosystem: Environmental > Terrestrial > Soil >... | reverse complement strand
TCTTGGAAATGGCGCCGCTGATGAACGGCTGGGCCGCGGCCATCATTTTCAAGTGCGCCAGATAGTGAATGCTGCGTTTGCCGCGATGCGGCCTGAACGCGCAGTCGAAAACGGGCAGGTGCTCCGGCTTGAGGCCGGAATGCAGCCGCGACGCTTCGTCACGCTCCTTGCCATTTTTCGGCGACGAGGCGCCGCTGCCACCATCGACATCTTCAATCGTGTCGAACTTTTCGATATGGGCGACAATCCCTTCAATTTCCTGCGCGCTGTAGCCGAGCCGTTGAAGCGCCTGCGGCACGGTGCGGTTGACAATTTTCAACATGCCGCCGCCGGCGAGCAGTTTGTATTTGACGAGCGCGATGTCGGGTTCGATGCCCGTCGTGTCGCAGTCCATCGAAAACGCAATGGTGCCTGTCGGCGCGAGCACGGTGACCTGGGCGTTCCGATAGCCAACCTTGCGGCCCTGTTCCAGCGCGCGGTCCCAGCAATGGCGCGCCTCCTCCTTCAGATAATTGAATTCCTGGCTCGGCTGGATGGTTTCGACGGCGTCGCGATGCAATTCGATGACGCCCAGCATGGATGCGACATTGTCCTTTCGGAGTGGTTTCAGCACATGCACACAACGGGCGTCGTGGTAGCCGGGGAACGGGCCGAGGCGCGCGGCGATTTCGGCACTCTGCTCGTAGGCGTGGCCGGTCATGATGGCCGTGATGGCACCGGCGAGCGCGCGGGCCTCGTCGCTGTCGTAGGGCAGGCCGTAGCTCATGATGAGCGAGCCGAGGTTCGCGTAACCGAGGCCGAGCGTGCGGAAAACGTGGGAGTTCTCGGCAATCTCCTTGGTCGGATAGCTCGCGTTGTCCACGATGATTTCCTGCGCGGTGATGAAAATGCGGACGGCGGCCTTGAACCGCTTTACGTCAAAGGTGCCGTTCTCGCGCTTGAATTTCATCAGGTTCAACGACGCCAGGTTGCAGGCGGTGTTGTTCAGGAAGACATATTCACTGCACGGATTGGTGGAGTGGATGGCGTCGGTGCCCTTGCAGGTGTGCCATTTTTGGATGGCGCCGTCGTATTGCATGCCGGGATCGCCGCAAATCCAAGTGCCTTCGGCGATCTTGCAGAGCAGCTTGGCCGCGTCCTTCTTTTCGAGCGGTTTGCCGGTGGTGACGGCGCGGGTCCACCATTCCTTGCCCGCAATGGCGGCCTGCATGAACTCGTCGCTGGCGCGCACGGAAAGGTTTTCGTTTTGATACATCACGCTGCCGTAGGCAACGCCATTGTAGGAACCGTCGTAGCCCTGTTCGATGAGCGCCCACGCCTTCTTTTCCTCCTTCTGCTTTGCGTCAATGAACTCTTCGATGTCGCCATGCCAGTCGCGGAGCGTGTTCATCTTGGCCGCCCGCCGCGTTTTACCGCCGGATTTCACCACATTGGCAATCTGATCATAGACCTTGAGGAAACTCATCGGACCGCTCGGGCGCCCCCCGCCGCTCAATTTTTCCCGCTTCGAGCGCAGCGGCGACAAATCCGTGCCGGTGCCGGAGCCGAATTTGAACAGCATCGCCTCGCTGTGGGCCAGCCGCATGATGCTTTCCATGTTGTCGTCCACCGACTGGATGAAACACGCGCTGCACTGGGGGTGTTCGTATTGCGTGCGGGCGCGCTCGGCTTCGCCAGTCTTGCGGTTGTAAAACCAGTTGCCTTTGCCGGAATTATTGCCGATGCCGTAGCTGTGGAAGAGGCCGACGTTGAACCAGACCGGTGAATTGAACGCGCCGTATTGGTTGATGCACAGCCACGTCAGTTCGTCGTAGAAAACTTCGCCCTCGGCCTTGCTGAAATAGCCGTCCGCGATTCCCCAATCCGCAATTGTCCGGGCGATGCGGTGGATGAGCTGGCGCACGGAGGTCTCGCGTTCCGGCGTGTTTTGCTCGCCGTAAAAGTATTTCGAGACGACCACCTTCGTCGCGAGCAACGACCACGACTTCGGCACCTCGACGTTTTCCTGTTTGAAAATCACCTTGCCGGTGTCGTCGGCGATCTCGGCCGTGCGGCGTTCCCACTCAATTTGGTCGAACGGTTTGACCTTGGCATCGCTGAAAATGCGCTCGACCTGCAGAAGTTTCTTCGGCGCATCCTTGTTGCCGTCCCCGTCTCGTGCTGCCGCCACTTTGGCGGTGCGGCGCCGCCCGACATGCGGGGCCGGCGCCAAAATTTCTTCCCGTGCATCAATCATGTTGCCTCCCAATTGGTTTAGACATTTAATGCCCGGCGACTTCAAAAGAAAAAAGCCGACCGAGCTTCTAAAATTGCTGTTTCCCCAATAAAATCCGACTTTCCCCAAATCCGGTTTCCCCAATTAGTGGGGGAACGGACACCATGTTGCTACCACCTGTTGTGGACATCAAGAAAAATTTTCAAAAAAGTTACGAAAACGATATTCCCAAACAAAATCAACGGAAACTCCGCGTCAATGTTGAGCAACGATGATTTATTCGCCGCGGTGAATAAAATTTAGTGCGATTTTCTTGGCACGCGTTTTCGTTTTTGGAACGGTTTTTGCCTCCGCACCGGTTCAACCGTCTTTGGCCTCGGCTTCGGCACCAGCACCATCGGGCAGCCCTCGTAACCGAACGCGCGGCGTAATTCGTTCGCCAGATATTTCTTGTATTGGTCGGAGAAAAGTTCATCGCGGTTGACAAACAACAAAAACGTCGGCGGCGCCTGCTTCACCTGGGTCGCGTAAAAAAAATTCAGCCGGTGCCCCGTTGCGCTGACCGGCTGCCGGCGCTCGACGGCGTCGTGTAACGTGCGGTTCAAAATGGCTGTCGGGATTTTCTGCCGCAATTGTGCAGCCACGTAACGCACGGCTTCAAGCAGGCGGTCCAGATTGAACCCGGACGTGGCCGACGTGAAAATCACCGGCGCGTAATCGAGGAAAAACAATTTTTCCTGCACCCACGCGCCGAATTCGCCGAGCGTGGACAGTTCCCCGGCCTGTCCTTCACGCCGGTCCTTCCGGTTGCGCCGGCCGATTTCCTCTTCCCGCGCCTGGCGGACGGAGGCCTCCACCAAATCCCATTTGTTGACGACCACGATGCAGGCTTTGCGGTTGGCGACGATAACATCGGCGATCTTTTTGTCCTGCTCAGTGATGCCCATTCCCGCATCCAGAACCAGGATGGCAATGTCGCAGCGCGTGACGGAGTCCTCGGCGCGCTGGACGCTGAAAAACTCGATCGAATTGTCCACCCGCCGCGTCTTTCGCATGCCGGCGGTGTCAATCAGGATGTATTTCTGCCGTACCCCATCGGTTTCCACCTCGAACGGCACGTCAATCGCGTCGCGCGTTGTGCCGGGAATCGGGCTGACGATGACGCGTTCGGATTGCGTCAAGGCATTGATAATCGAGGACTTGCCGACGTTGGGCCGGCCAACAATGGCAAGCTTTAGTGGTGACAGGTGACGGGTGACAGGTGACATGATTTTTTCGGCTACGCCGGCAGGCGCATTCGTGTCACTTGTCACTTGCCACTCGTCACTTTGCGGGAGCAAAGCGACCGCAGCGTTCATCAACTCTTGAATGCCGTTGCCGTGAATGGCGCTGACGGGGAAGATTTTCTCAAAACCGAGTTCGGTAAATTCATCGGCGTCCTTTTCCATGGTGTCCGCCTTGTTGGCGGCGACCAGGACCGGTTTTCCGCTCCGCCGCAGCCGGTCCGCGACTTCACGGTCAAGCGGTACCACTCCTTCCTGAACGTTGGTGACCAGGACGATGACGCTCGCCGCTTCGATGGCCAATTCCACCTGCTCCAGCGCGGCTTTGATGATGACGTCATCGGTTTTTTCTCTGCGCAGCAGACCGAGGCCGCCGGTGTCCACGAGCGTGAAGGTGTGCCCATGCCACTCCGCCTCGGCGGTGACGCGATCGCGCGTGACCCCGGGTTGGTCGTGCACAATCGCAATGCGTTTCCCGACGATGCGATTGAACAGCGCGGACTTGCCGACGTTGGGCCGTCCGACGATGGCAATCAAATTTGACACATGGAAAGAATGAAGAAATTTCCATGCGCGAGAAAGGCAAAAGCCGAGTCGCGCAGGCGTCTCGCCTGCATAACGGGTGCCCGGCAAGTGGTTCTTCCGACTATCGACTGGCACGGCAGGCGAGACGCCTGCGCTACAATCTCCGCAGCAAACTTTTCGCGCGCCGGACCCAGACGCGGTCGCGTTTGCGCTGAAAGGCTGGGGCGTGCACATCGTCACCGATTACGTCCTGAAGTTCGGGACGCGCCAGGTCGGGCTGGTTTTTGGCAAGGTAAAGCTCCGCCAGTTGCACTTTGGCGCGGGCATAGGAATGTTCCGCAGTGACCTGCTGCCAGATTTTCAGCGCGGCGTCGGTTTGACCCAGCGCGGTCAGGGTTTCGGCCAGCGCCATCATGGTATAACCATATTCGTGTTTGGGATTTTCCGCGATAACGCCTTCGAGCAGCGGGCGGGCCTCGGCGGCGCGTTTCTGCCGGAGCAGGCATTGGCCAAGATGGGCGCGCGTGTCGAGGTCTTGCGGGTCGCGTTCCATCGCCGCCCGGTAGGAAGCCTCGGCCTTTTCGAATTTGCCGTGCTGCAAGTAAATGTCGCCGAGTTGCGAATAATGGTGCGCCTTGTCGAGATGATGGATTTGCGCCTGCAATTCCTTGATGCGTCGCCGATCGTGCGCGCCAGGGAGTTCGAATCCTTGCATCGCGGAGGGTGACGCGCGATAGACGTAAAAATAATACAGAATCGTCGAAATGCCCCAGCCGATGACAATGAACACCGCCCAAATCCATTCGCGGTTGCGAATGGCGTGAACGAGCATCCAGATTTGAAATGCGGTCACCAGCAACCAAAAGGGGCTGGTCAGAAGATATTGCCAGCCCTCGAGGTTGGTGAAGAGTGACCCGAACATTGCGGCGAAACTATGCCGGAGGGTTTTGGCTGGCAATCAAACATTTTCAGCCGTCCGTCTCCTGCTACAATTTGCCCGTGCCCAGTCGCGCGAAAACGAAAAAGGGCCGGCTGACCCGTGATTTGCGCCGCGCTTACGACCTCATGCGCGCCCGGTTCGGCCATCAACATTGGTGGCCGGGCGAAACACCGTTTGAAGTCTGCGTGGGGGCGATCCTCACGCAAAACACGGCGTGGTCGAATGTCGAGCGCGCCATCGCCAACCTGAAGGCGGCGCAGGTGCTCGAACCCGGAAAATTGTTCGCGCTGCCGGAACCGAAACTGGCGGAGCTCATCCGGCCTGCTGGTTATTTCAACGTCAAGGCGCGCCGGCTCCGCTCCTTCTTGCGCGTGCTTGTCGAAACGTTCGGCGGGGATTTGAAAAAACTTTTCGCCGGTGAAACCGCCGTGGTTCGCGAGCGGTTGCTCGCGGTCAACGGCGTCGGGCCGGAGACGGCGGACAGCCTGCTGCTTTACGCCGGGGGGCATCATAGTTTCGTGATTGACGCCTATACGAAACGGATTTTCCAACAGCACGGTTGGAACCGAAAAGTAAAAGGCCAATTGCTAAAGGCTAAAAGGGTACGCACTGAATTGGACGGTTTCACTTATGACGAATTGCAGGCGTTGTGTGAATCGGCACTGGACCAAAAGCCGGGTGCCGCACGGCTGGATTACTGGCAGGATTATCACGCGCAACTGGTGATGGTGGGCAAACATTTTTGTCGGGCGCGCGCACCGCGTTGTGACCAGTGCCCGCTCCAGCCGTTGCTGCCGCAAAACCGCAAAATCATCACCTAACGCCAAACGGGCGGAACTTCGCACCGGTGCCAAGGAACGCCGGCTTCAGCCGGCAGAAGTCCCCTTTCTGCCATGCTGCCGCGTGAACGCGGTGTTCCTTTCCGGGGCCTTTGTCCGGGTTGGCGATGGTGCGAAATTGCGCCCAAGGCAAACAACCCGCTTGTTTTTGCTGCGTTTCCCGTTAATTTTTGCACGGTCACTCGCATGAATCCGACACTCATCATTGTGCCGACCTACAACGAGCGGGAAAATCTCGCGCGCATGGCGGAACGGCTTTTGGCGCTGCCGGTGAAGGTGGATTTGCTGGTGGTGGATGACACCTCGCCCGACGGCACGGGCAAAATTGCCGATGAACTGGCCGCGAAACATGTGCAAATCCACGTCCTGCATCGGGCGGAGAAAAACGGCTTGGGCCGCGCCTACATTGCCGGTTTCAAATGGGCGCTGGAACGCAACTACGAATTCATTTTCGAGATGGACGGTGACTTCTCGCACAATCCGGACGACGTGCCGGTGTTTCTCGACGCGGCAAAGAGTCAAAATGCCGACCTCGTGCTCGGTTCGCGTTACTCCGGCGGCGTGCGCGTCGTCAACTGGCCGCTCAAACGGCTGATGTTGAGCCGCAGCGCGGGCATTTACGTGCGGCTCATCACCGGCATGCCCTTCACCGACCCCACAGGCGGTTACAAATGTTTCCGCCGCCGCGCGCTGGAATCGTTGAGCCTCGACCGGATCCGATCCAACGGCTACAGCTTTCAAATTGAAACGACGCACCGGCTCTGGATGGAGGGAATGAAAATTGTTGAAGTGCCCATTATCTTCACCGAACGCGCCGAGGGCCACTCCAAAATCTCACGTCATATCGTGGCCGAGGCGCTGTGGATGGTCTGGCGGCTTTGGCTGCGCAACGGCCTGCGCCGCTGGCCGCGCAAGCGTTGAGGTTCGTTCCTGTGTAATTTTCAACTCCTGACTCGTCAAGGCCAGTACCGGCTGGTAGTTTCCGGCTGTGGAGTGGTGGCTGAATAACCGGCTCGTGGCCCGGGCGCGCGATTTCTTCCGCCGTCATTGGCAACGCGCGCTGCGCTGGCGCGAAAAGTTTGTCTTCAAGGAGGAGGCTTTCCACCTGGTACTGGCGGGAATCGTCGGCCTCATCGGCGGTCTGGTGAATCTTTTTTTCTTTTATGCAGTGCATCTGATTCAGCCCGGCGATCCGGTGGAATTTGCGGAAAAGCTGCCGGAGTGGGAGCGCCTGCTGGTGCCGACCGTGGGCGGACTGGCCGCCGGCCTCATTTTGCATTGGGGTATCCGCCTGGTGGGAAAACAGGGTTCGAGTGATTTGCTGGAGGTTGTGGTGGCCGGCGACGGGCGGCTGCCGTTTCGCACGGAATCGGTGAAAACGGCGTCGGCACTGGTGAGCATTGCCACGGGCGCGTCCATCGGGCGCGAAGGCGGCATCACGCAACTGTCGGCCACGCTGGCGTCGAAACTCGGTCAACTGGCCCAATGGCCGCCCTACCGGCTGCGATTGCTGGTCGGGTGCGGGGCAGCGGCGGGCATTTCAGCGGCCTACAATGCGCCGGTGGCCGGCGCCGTGTTCGCGTCGCTGATCGTGCTCGGCAATTTTTCCATGAGCCTGTTCGCGCCGCTCGTGTGCGCATCGGTGATTGCGTCGGTCGTGTCGCGAAGTTTCTTCGGGATTGAACCGTGGTATCAAGTGCCGACGTTTCCGGCCACGACCCCGGCGCAATTGCCATGGTTTGTTTTGATGGGCGTGCTCTGCGGCGGCGTGAGCGCGCTTTTTTTGAAACTGTTGCGGGGCAGCCGGGAGCGGTTCAACCAGCTTCGCTGGCCGATTTACGCGAAACTGACCCTGGCCGGATTGATCGTAGGCGTCATTGCCGTTGCTTTTCCCGGGGTCTGCGGGAACGGATACTATGTGACAAATCGGATTTTGCACGGCGATTATGCCAATCCTTCCAATCCGCTGCCTGAATTGAGCGGTCTCTTTTTCGCCAAACTGCTGGCGACGGTAGCGACGGTTGGCGCCGGAACGGTCGGTGGCGTGTTCACGCCGACGATGTTTTTGGGCGCCGGTGTGGGTGCGTTATTCGGCGTGGTGCTGCATCAACTCGGCGTCGCGCCGGGCGTGCCGCCGGGCGCGTTTGCGCTGGTTGGGATGGGCGCCATGCTGGCGGGCACGACCAAATCGCCATTGCTGGCGATGATCATGGCCTTTGAAATCTCGCTGGACTATTCACTCATGCCGGCGTTGATGCTGGCGTGCGTGGTGTCCGTGCTCCTGGCGCGGCAGTTGCACGGGGAATCGGTCTATACCGAGCACATGCGCTTGAAAGGCCTGTCGCTGCTAAAGGAAAGTGAACAGACGGGTGTGGCGATGGACAAGACCGTGGGCGATTTGATGCGCGCGCCGATACCGCCGTTGCGCGAGACGACGACGTTCCGGCAGATTGCCGACCGGTTTCTCGTCAGTTCCAACAACTTTCTGCCCATCGTGGATGCCAAACAACAATTCATCGGCGTCGTCGCCCTGCAGGATTTGAAGGAATTTTTGAACACCAACCAGGATTTCGAGGGGGTTATTGCCTACGACGTGATGCGACCGCCGCCGAAGAGCCTCACGCCCGGCCAGCGGCTGCTCGACGCGCTGCCTATCGTGCTGGAAAGCGAACTGCGCAACGTGCCTGTGGTCAGCAGCCCGGAGGAAAAACGCCTCGTCGGGTCCGTATCCCGCGCCGAGGTGCTCGCCGTCTTCTCCGAAGCCATCGCGGAAAAAAGCAGGCCCGCCGGCTGAAAATGACGGGTGGCGGGTGACCGGTGACGAATTTGAGATTTTGGCGGCTGTTTATTTTTTCTTGCCGCTTGTCACTGGTCACCGGTCACTTAATCTTTTCGTGTGCCCCTCAAAGTCGGCGACCAGTTCACTTTGACGATTCACGATATCGCGTTCGGCGGCGAAGGCGTCGGGCGCATCAGCGCGGCGTCGAACGCCGAGAGTCGAGAGTCGAACGCAAAATCATCTCCAGATGGTACTGCTGCCCTCGACCCTCGACCTGCGACTTTCGACGGCAATTCCATGGTCGTGTTCGTGCCGTTCGTGCTGGTCGGCGAAATGGTCGAGGTGGAAATCATGGCGGTGAAGAAAAATTTTGCCCGCGCCCGGCTGTTGCGCGTGATGCAGCCGTCGCCGGAGCGCGTCGAACCCGCGTGCCGTTACTTCGGTCAATGCGGCGGCTGCCAGTATCAACACGCGGATTACACGGCGCAGTTGCGGCTCAAGCGGAAACAGATCGCCGATATAATCGAGCGCGTCGGCAAATTTCCCTCCAACCTGGTCGGGGCGGTCGTTCCCTGTCCGCAACCATATGGTTATCGTAATCGCATCATGGTTCGCAGTCAATGGAACAAGCCGGAGCAGAAACTGAATATCGGCTTCGTGCGTTGGGACGGTGGATTGGTTGAGGACATTGAGGAATGCAAAATCGCCGAGCCGGCACTCAATCAGGAAATCCGGCGCGTCCGCCAAAACCCGCCGCCGAAGGGCGGCCTCAAGGTCGTGTTGCGGATTCCGCCGGAAAACTGGGACGTGCCGCCGGACTCGTTTTTCCAGAATAATTTTTTCCTGCTGCCGAAACTGGTTGAGACCATCCGCGAATTTTTGCGCACGGGTGGCGCGCGGCATCTGGTGGATTTGTATTGCGGCGTCGGATTTTTCAGCATCGAATTGGCCGATACGGTTGAGTCCTTTGTCGGGGTTGAATACGACCGGCGCGCCGTCCAATCGGCGCAGCACAACGCCGCGGCGCGCAAAATCGGCAATGGCCGGTTTATCGCCGCCGCCGTCGAGGAAGTTTTGCCGGAATTGCTGAAGCCCTTATCCCCACAAATGACCACCGTCATCCTTGACCCGCCGCGCAAAGGCTGTCGGCCGCGGACGCTGCAGATCCTGCGGGAAATGGGACCGGCGCAAATTGTTTACGTCTCGTGCCATCCGGCGACCATGGCGCGGGACTTGAACATTTTATGCGGCAATGGTGTCTTTGAGTTAAGACGCGTGACGCCGCTGGACATGTTTCCGCAAACACAGCATGTGGAGTGTGTGGCAGACGTGCGCTCCTGGCAAAGTAGACTTGCCAAGCGGCAAAACATGGATTCAACTGGGGCTATTCAATGACGACCGAAACACACAATGATCCACGGAACAATTTCGTTCCGCGTTTTCTGCCCTGGTTGCTGGCGGCGGCAGCGCTGGCGGTTTATGGGTTTACCCTGAATCGCTGGGTGTCCCTTTATCCCTATTCTGGAACCCCTTTTAATAACAGTAGCTTGATTTTTGCAGCCCGAATATCAGGTTGGACTTGGCTACCGGAATTATCCAACCCCCTTTCGGTTCTCATCACCTACCCCTTCCGCTGGCTGCCGGCGGTGCTGATTCCTGTCGCACTGAATCTTTGTTCCGCCGTCTGTGCGGCGGCGACACTCGGGTTGCTTGCGCGCTCGGTGGCGTTGCTGCCCCACGACCGCACGGATGCCCAACGTCAGCGCGAGCGCAGTGAGTTTTCGTTCTTGACGATGGGCAGCGCGTGGCTGCCGCCGGTTTTCGCGGTGGCGGCCTGCGGCCTGCAACTGACGTTTTGGGAACGCGCAACGAATTTCACGGGCGAAATGTTGGACCTGTTGTTGTTCGCATTCGTGATTTGGTCATTGCTGGAATACCGGCTGGACGAGCGGGAGTGGCGTTTGTATGCGGCTGCGATTATCTATGGCACGGGGATGGCGGACGACTGGGGGATGGTGGGTTCTTTGCCGCTGTTCATTGCCGCGCTCATCTGGACTCGCGGGCTGAATTTTTTCAATCTGCGGTTTCTCAGCCGCATGGCCTTGTGCGGTCTGGCGGGAGCGTTGTTTTGTCTGCTATTGCCGACCTGGGCAGTGCTTTCCGGCAAAATCCCGGCTGCATTCTGGTGGCTGGCGTTAAAAACCAGTCTGATTCCACAGTACAACGTGCTGAAACTTTATTTTCTCTCGTGTATCCACCTACAGCAACATTTTGAGCTCCTGTCATTGTTATTGGCCTACTTGATACCGGTATGCGTGTTGGCAATCCGCTGGCAGTCATCCTTTGGCGACAGCAGCCGGATCGGCATGGCGCTGGCGCGGTTCATGTTTCACGTGGTGCATGCGATCATGCTGTTTGTCTGTGTTTGGTTGGTGTTTGATCCGCCATTCAGCCCACGCGAAAAGGGCTTAGGCTTGACCCTCTACTATCTCATCGCATTGAGCGTGGGTTACTACAGCGGATATTTCCTGCTGGTATTTGGCAAAAAAGCCCTCAGCCGCTCGCAACCGCCGCCGCCGGAGCTGCTCCAATTTTTGAATCCCTTCGTTCTTGTCGGCGTGTTCGTCCTGGCGGCCTTGGCCACCACGGGACTGATTTACAAAAACACACCGCAAGTTCGGAGCGTCAATGACGACACGCTCTCCCGATATGGGTCACTCGTGGAGGATAATTTGCCGCCCGGCGGGGGCTTTTTGTTGTCCGACGATCTGCAACATCTGTTTCTCGTGCAGAGCACGCTGGTCCGGGATGGCCGGGCAAAGGACTTTGTGCCGCTCGACACACATTCGCTTGCGTATCCGGCCTATCATAAATTTTTACACTGGAAATTTCCTCGGATGTGGCCCGATACCGTCACTGCCGTCGAAATGACCAATGGTGTCAATCCGCTGCATCTCATCGGCCTTTTGACCGTGTTGGCCAGGACCAACGAGCTTTACTACCTGCATCCGAGTTTCGGCTACTATTTCGAACAATTTTATCCGGAGCCGCATGGTTTGGTTAACAAATTGAAACTGCTGCCGGGCGATACACTCCTGCCGCCGCCGCTGGATCAAAAACAAATCGCCGAAAATGAAGCTGCTTGGGCGCGTGCAGAGGCCAGCGCTTTTCCGCTCATTGAGCGGGAAATCGCGCCCCCCAATCCCAACGCACCCAAGACCGTGGGGCAACGCCTGTTGGCGCGCCTGCATGTCGTGCGCGAGCAGAATCCGAACGCGGTCGTCGCCGGTGCTTTTTACTCGCGCGACCTCAATTTCTGGGGCGTCCAGTTGCAGCGGGCTGATGAATTGGGAAAAGCCGCCGCCTGTTTCGAAACGGCGCAAAAACTCAACCCGGACAATATCGTCGCGCAAATCAACTTGCAGTTCAACCAGGCCCTGCGCGCTGGCCGCACCGTGCCGGTTGACCCGTTCAAAGTCACGAGGGATCAGTTCGGCAAATATCACGACTGGAATGAAGTCATCAACGCCGACGGGCCGTTTGATGAACCGAGCTTTTGTTTCGTAAACGGCGTCATGTTGGCCAGGGACAACATGTTCTTTCGCCAGGCCGTCGCTCCTTTAAACCGCGTTCGTGAACTCGAGCCGAATTATCTGCCCGCACGGCTCCTGCTCGCGCAAATTTATCTTTTCTCCCGCCTGCCCGATCGCGCACTCGAGGTGCTCCATGACCCACTTACGCAACCTGAAAAATTCTCGCTCACGGATACCAATGTTACCGAACTCAATGTTTTGGCCGCCGGGGCTTATCTTCAAACGACCAACTTCGCGCGCGGCACCCAGTTGCTCGACCTGGAAATCAGCCGTCACCCGGACAACAACGATTTGCTGACCGCCGCCGCGCAGGCCTATGTGATGCGCGGCCTGTTCACCAATGCCCTGGGCGTCATTGACCGCAAGCTAAAAATGACGCCCGACGACCCGGCCTGGCTTTTTAGCAAGGGCTACGTTTGCATTCAACTTCACGCCTACGACGATGCCATTGCCGACTACACGCGTGTGCTGGCTATCCAAACGAACAACGCTGACGCGCGCTTCAACCGCGCGCTGGCCTGCCTTGACAGCGACAAGCTCGACGCCGCGCGCGCCGATTATCGGCAGTTGCAGCAAACGTTCACCAATTCATTCCCGGTTGCCTACGGCCTCGGCGAAATTGCCTGGCGCAAACACGAGACCAATGAGGCCATCAGAAATTACAAAATTTATCTGGCCAACGCGAATACCAACACCACCGAAGCCACCAATGTCATCCTGCGGCTCCGCGAACTCGAAGGCCATTCACCCTGAAACGCGCCGATGCGCGTCACCCACATCATTACCCGGCTGGTCGTCGGCGGCGCGCAGGAGAACACCGTCGCCACCGTCTTCGGCCTGCGCAATCGGAGCGCGGACGGTTCGTCTGCGAGTTCAAACCGCATCGAAGTCAATTTGCTTTCCGGTCCGACGACCGGGCCGGAAGGCTCGCTCGAATCGGAGGTAAAAAAAGTTCCCGGCTTGCTTACCACCATTCCCGAACTCGTCCGGCCCGTTCATCCACTGAAGGATTTTCTTGCACTGCGCCGGCTCACGGTAATTCTCCGGCAAACCAGGCCCGATATCGTTCACACCCACAGCGGCAAAGCCGGCATTCTCGGCCGTCTCGCCGCGAAACGCGCCGATGTTCCGCTCGTCATTCACACTATTCACGGCCCGTCGTTTGGAAATTTTCAGAACGCCGCCGCCAACTTCGTTTTCCGCGCCGCTGAAAGGCTTGCCGCCCGTGCCACGACGCATTTCGTCGTTGTTGCTGACGCGATGAAGACCCAGTACCTTGCCGCCGGCATTGGCCGGCCGGAGCGATACACGAAAATCTTCAGCGGTTTCCCATTGGAATCGTTTCTCGCGGCAAAAAACGACCCTGCCATCCGTGCACAGTTCGGTTTGCAGCCCGGCGATTTCGTCGTTGGCAAAATCGCGCGGTTGTTCAAGCTCAAGGGCCACGACGATTTGTTCGCCGTCGCGCCGGAACTCATCCGCCGCTGTCCGCAAATCAAATTCCTGCTCGTCGGCGACGGCGAATGGCGCGGGCGATTTGAAAACCTTGCGAAATCACATTGCCTGCAGAAACATTTCATTTTCACCGGTCTCATCCTTCCCGCCCAAATACCGCCGCTGGTCGGCATCATGGACGCGCTGGTGCATTTGTCGTTGCGCGAAGGTTTGCCGCGCGCGTTGCCGCAGGCGCTGGCGGCGGCGAAACCCGTTGTGGCCTACGATTGTGATGGCGCGCGCGAAGTCTGTTTCGACGGCCAAACCGGATTTCTGTTGCGACCTGGCGATTTGACCGGCTTGACAAATCGCTTGCTCCAATTGGCGGGTGATCCTGCGCTTTGTAAAAAACTTGGCCGGTCCGGTACGGACTTCATCCGCGAAAATTTCGCCGTCGAAAAAATGGTGGACAGCCTTTACCATCTTTACCTGAAACTGATTGCGGAGCGCTCGGAGAGCGCGCCCTGCCGGAACAGGTAGGGCGGTTTCTCCGAAACCGCCGCGGCTGAAGTTTGCATGACTTTTCCATTCGACTTTTTTCTCGCCGCCTTTACGGGCGCGTTTTTGACGACGCTGCTGGCGCTGCCGCTTTGGCGAAAATGGTGCCTGCGCGTCAATCTCGTGGACGACCCCGGCCAGCGCAAAATCCACGACGCGCCCGTGCCACTGGCGGGCGGCTTTGCCGTGCTTACCGGCATTTTGCTGCCGCTGGTGACAGGTGCGATTTTTCTTAAACTCGGAATTGTGAAAATTCCCTTTGCGTCATTGATTGTTCATGGCATCAACCGCCGCGCCATTGAACTCGCCGTCATTGTCTTCGGAGCAATCGCCATCACCGTGCTCGGCTGGCTGGACGACAAACACGAATTGAAACCGCTGCCGAAATTCACCGGCCAGCTGCTCGTCGCCGTTGCTGTTGCCTTGGCGTGCAAACGCATCACGCTTTTCGTGCCAAGCCTGACGTTCAGTTACGCCATCACCATTCTGTGGCTGCTTACGGTCATCAACGCCTTCAATTTCATGGACAATATGAACGGCCTTTGTGCCGGACTCGGCGCGATTGGCGCGCTGCTGTTTGCCATCATCGCCGCGTCGAACGGGGAATACCTTGTCGCGCTCATTGCCTTTTTGATGTGCGGCGCATTGATTGGATTTCTGCCCTGGAATTTCCCGAATGCCCGCGCGTTTCTCGGCGATGCCGGCAGCCATCTCGTCGGCTACCTGCTCGCGGTGATGGCCATCCTGCCGCACTTTTACACCAAGCAAAATCCGCGCCCGCTGGCGGTGCTGTCGCCGCTGCTGGTACTGGCCGTGCCACTGGCCGACCTCGCGTGGGTCGTGATTTTGCGGACGCGCGCACGCAAACCATTTTGGATTGGCGACACCAACCATCTTTCGCACCGGCTCGTGCGCGCGGGCTTCAGCCAGACCCACGCCGTGCTCGTCATCTGGCTGATTGCCGTGATGATCGGCGTACTCGCCGCGCTGTAAAACGCAGCGCGGGCGTCACACCTGCGCGGGTCATGATTTTGCAGGCGGGACGCCTGCGCTGCTTTGCTTCGTTTCTTGGCGCAAATTTCTTTTCGTGTCTTTCGCGTCTTCCGTGGTTAAACTCCGGCCGTGAAACTGCTCTTCATCGGCGACATTGTAGGCCGGCCGGGACGCCACGCGGTCAAGGAGCTCCTGCCCAAACTCCGTGAACAACACGCACTCGACTTTGTCATCGCCAACGGCGAAAACTCCGCCGGTGGTTCCGGCATCACCCCTGAGACCGCCGGGGAAATTTTCTCCGCTGGCGTGGACGTCATCACCAGCGGCGACCATGTGTGGGACCAAAAAGAGGTCATGGAATTGCTCGCCAGTGATAAACGCTTTCTTCGCCCGCTGAATTATCCACCCGGCACGCCGGGACAGGGGAGCGGCGTGTTTGAAGTTCGAAGTTCGGAGTTCGGAGTTCGGAGTTCGATTGGGGTTTTGAATGTGCAGGGCCGCACGTTCCTGCCGCCGTTGGAATATCCGTTTCTCCTCGCTGCCGAAGCGGTCAGGCGACTGCGCGAGCGGTCCAAAATCATCTTCGTGGATTTTCACGCCGAGGCGACCTCGGAAAAGATTGCGTTTGCACGGTTTCTCGACGGGCAGGTGAGCGCGGTGGTGGGCACGCATACGCACGTGCAGACGGCGGATGAGCAGATCTTTCCCGGCGGCACGGCATATTTGAGCGACGCCGGCTTCACCGGCCCGCACGAAAGCGTTTTGGGCCGCGAAATCGAGCCGGTCATCAGGCGCTTTCTCACCGGCATGCCGCAACGGTTCGAAGTGGCAAAGGGCCGGGTGCTGCTTCACGGCGTGGTGATTGAAATTAATGACGCCACCGGCGCGGCGTTAAAAATTCAGCGTGTGGCGGAAGCATTAACTGCCTAAAGTATCAAGCCAACAAACGTATCCTACACCCCAACGCCCGTCCTGGGAACCGCACCCGCTTTCGGTGGGGCGGTGCTTTTGCGTTCGATGAGTTCGGCAGTCAGACGCTTGGTTTCCGGCCGCTGGCCTTTCAGCAGTTGCATCATCGCGTCCACGGCGGCGACGCCCAACCGGAATTTCGGCTGGCGAATTGTCGTCATCGGCACGCGGAAATGTTCGGCCACCATGACATTGCCGAATCCCGCGACTGAGATGTCCTCCGGTATCCGCAAGCCCTGCGCGAGCAGCGTTTCGGCGCAGCCGACGGCGACGAGGTCATTCACTGCCTGCACGGCGGTAGCGTTGCACGATTCAGAGAGCATTTGCTTCGCGGCTTTCGTGCCGTCTTCAATCGTGCTGCCGGCTTGAAAGATGAGCCGGTCGTCCACGTCCAAACCGGCTTCGCGCAGCGCACGGCGATAGCCTTCCAGGCGTTCCTGCGCCCACGGCGAGGCGGACGGCCCGGTGAAACAAGCGATGCGTTTGTGCCCCAGTTTCAACAAATGTTGCGTAATGGTGTAACTGCCAATCAATTCCTCGATTTCCACGCTCACGAACGTTTTGCAGAACGGCGCGGGCGGGCCGAGCAACACGGTTGGCGTCTGGCGCATGAGCAATTCCTGATAGATGCGCGCCTCGGGCTCCATGCGATAAACCGGCGAGATGAACAGACCGTCCACGCGGCGCGACAGCAGCCGCCGGATGCAAAATTCCTCGCGGTCGGGCAGGTTTTGCGTGTGGGCGAGCAGGAGGTCGTAACCCAGCTCGTGCGCTTTCTCCTCAATGGCGAAAAACACCCGCGCGTAAATCGGATTGGTGATGGACGGGATGGCGACGCCGAACAGCTTCGTCGTGCGCGTGCGCAAGCCCTGCGCGGTCGAGTCGGGAACATAACCCATTTGTTGCGCGAGATGCTTGATGCGCGCCCGCGTTGCTGCCGACACGTCGGGCTCGTCGCGCAGCGCCTTGGAAACCGTCATGACGGAGACGCCGATTTTTTGGGCAATGTCTTTGAGGCGGACCATGGCTAGAAGGCGGAGTTCGGAGTTCGGAGTGCGGAGTCGAGGATACGGAATGCGGAATGCGGAATGCAGAGTGCGGAGTTGAAGAAGTTCATCGCCAACGACTTGAGTTTATTCTTCATGCTACATTCTTCCTTTCTTCATTTTACAAATAGGCTCCGCGCCAGTGCAATTTGCGACGCAAGGCTTCCAGAAACGAACTGTCCGCCAGATGCATCAGGCGCACGGTGCGGCGGCTGCGGCGAATCGTCACGGCGTCGCCGGCGTCGAGTTCGCCAACCAATTGCCCGTCCGCGCTCAGGATGGTCGCAGGCGCCGGGCTGATGGCTTTGATGCGAATGGTCGAAGCCAGCGGCAAAATCAACGGGCGGTTCGACATGGTGTGCGGACAAATGGGCACCAGCGCGAGAACGTCGGCCGTCGGAAAAATCACGGCGCCGCCCGCCGCCAGCGAATATGCTGTCGAACCCGTCGGCGTACTGACAATTAAACCGTCGCACCGATAGCGCGTAATCCATTCGCCGTTCACGCTGACGTCCAAGTCAATCAGCCGCGAAACCGCGCCGCGGCCGACGACGATGTCGTTGAGCGCATTTTCGTGAACCGGGCGACCGTTACAGGTTCCGCTGGCTTCCAGCAGGACGCGGGATTCGTATTGGAATTCACCTTTCCAGATGTGGTTTAGCGCGTGCGCCAGTCCATCAGACGGGACGGCGGTCAGGAAACCGAGCCCGCCGATATTGATGCCGAGCATGGGGGTGGTGGAACCGGCGATTTCGCGGGCGACATGCAGCATGCTGCCGTCGCCGCCGAAGACGAGCAGCAAATCCGCCTCGCGCGCCAGCGCCGCGGTGTCGTCATGGGAGATGACCTTGCGCCCGGCGCGCTGAATAAGCCGCGCGGCCTTGCGCAGGATGCCGGCGCAATCGGGCTTTTCGGCATTGCCGATGAGGCCGACGCGTTTGATTTGGTCAGCGATTTTTTTCAATTAATACCAAAAATTCTTTGTTGCCGGCGGGGCCAAGCAGGGGGGATTCAACCACATCCCGCCAGCAAAGGCCAGACTGCGCCGCGACAAATTTTCGCAGTTCCGCCAAGACCCGTTCATGGACGGCGGCGTCGCGAATCACCCCTCGGCCCCTGTCCGCCTCGGCTTTGCCGGCTTCAAATTGCGGTTTGATGAGCGCGACGATTTTGCCGTCTGGCTTCAAGAGCGGAACAGCGGCAGGCAGGATTTTACGCAGCGAAATGAAGGCGCAATCAATCACCACCAAATCCACGGGCGCGAACGGTTGCGGAAATTGCGCGGCGGTCAAAAGGCGCGCGTTGGTTTTTTCCATCACGACCACGCGGCGGTCCTGGCGAAGTTTCCAGGCAAGCTGTCCGCGGCCAACGTCCACGGCAAAAACCTTCGCCGCGCCGTGCTGGAGCAGGCAATCGGTGAATCCGCCAGTAGACGCGCCGAGGTCGAGCGCCACCCGCCCGGCCACGTCGAGTTGAAAGAGCCGGAGGGCGCATTCGAGTTTGTGGCCGCCACGGCTCACGTATTTTTCGCCGGCGTCGAGCGTGAGGGTGTCGGCGGGTTTGACCGGCTGACCGGGTTTACGCCCAGGCTGGGAGTTGATGCGGACCTGGCCGGCGAGGACGGCGCGTCTGGCCTTTTCGCGGCTTTCGCACAGGCCGCGTTCAACCAATGCTTGATCGAGGCGGGTCATGAAATTAACCGGCGGAAATTGTGATCAAAAACCGCGGTCGTTACAAGCGGTTGCCACTGGCGTAAACCCGATTTTGGATTTCGCGGAAGCTGTGGAGAAAGAGGTCATTGTCGGCGACCGCTTTTTCAATGAGCTGCTTGAGCAGGAACATTTCGGAGCTGTTGACGACGGCGTGGACGCTGTGTTTGAAAGCTTCCATTGGAACAAAAGTTTGAAACGAGTTGCCGAGCAAAATGGTGGTGGCGTGGCGGCGCTGGCTGACGGGCATTTGTTGCAGCGCCTTGAGCGTGAGGTTTTCGTCAAGGCTGTTCGCGCCGAAGAGTTCCTCGAGGATGACGACTTGGTAACGCACCTGGACGAAGCGCACGAGGAAATCGCTGTGCGTGGCGGCGGTGTGAACCTTGTAGCCCAGCTCGACCAGGGCGCCTTTCGCGGTCTCCAGCCATTCTGGCGTGGAAAAGGCGATCAAGGCCGGTTTGTCCGCGGTGCCGACGAAATCGAATGAGCCGTTCATAATGGTTGGATTACTTGAGTTTAAGCACCGGCGGCCTTTCGCTGGGCAATGATTTCATCCGCAACGCGCCCGAGGTGGTGATCTCGCCGCGGCCCTTTTTGGTGTTGTCAATGCCGCGCGAAACGACGTTGCGTTTGGTGCAATAAAGCAGGGCGGTTTCCTCCGTGATGACACCATTTTCGAAGGTTTCGAGGCAGGCGTGATCGAACGTGCGCCAGCCGAACGGATGGCTGGCCTCGATGATTTCGTAAAACGTTTTGCCTTCGCTTTCGCCGAGGCGAATGGATTCCTGCGTGCGCAGGTTGGCACCCATGATTTCGAGCAGGGCGTAGCGCCCGCCGCCGATTTTGGGCACGAGCCGCTGGCTGACCACCCAGCGCAGCGAATCGGCCAGCCGGACGCGGATTTGTTCCTGCTCGTCCGGCTCGAACATGCCTAGGATACGATTGATGGTTTCGCCGGCGTTGATGGTGTGGAGCGTGCTTAACACCAGGTGGCCGGTTTCC
>Ga0187874_10001577_pt1 | contig 19889 bp, 15 predicted proteins | sample June2016WEW_16_1_3_FD_132993 | JGI IMG/M metagenome (GOLD analysis project Ga0187874, IMG submission 132993) | Peatland microbial communities from SPRUCE experiment site at the Marcell Experimental Forest, Minnesota, USA - June2016WEW_16_150 | ecosystem: Environmental > Terrestrial > Soil >... | reverse complement strand
TCTTCGCCTCCGTTGATGGTCAGCTCGAAGAGGCCCATCTCGATCGCGGTCGTCAGCGACTCTGTCTATCCCTTTCACCGCGGCGGCAAGGAGACTCGTTACCACGAGTTGTTGACGCGGCTAGACGGTGTCGCCGGCTTCACGGTGTACACGATGCACTGGTGGCCGGAGCGATCCCATACACGCCGGGAGGAAGGCGTGGAGTACCGTGCCATCTGCCCTCTGTTCCCGCTGTACCGGGCCGGCCGTCGTTCGCTCGTGGAAGCCATCGTCTTCTCCCTCGCCTGTCTGCGGCTGGTCACCAGGCGTTTCGATGTGGTGGAGACAGACCACGTGCCGCATCTGCAGCTGTTCACCCTCCGACTGGTGACCAAGCTGAAGCGACGACCCCTCGTGGCCACGTGGTACGAGGTCTGGGGTCGGGAGTACTGGGTGGACTACCTTGGGCGCCTTGCCGGGGCCGTCGCCTGGTGGGTTGAGCGCAGAGCGATGCGCTTACCCGATGAGATTCTCGCGATCTCTGAAGGCACCGCCGATCGATTGCGCTCCCTGTTGGGCGACCGCGTGCCTATCCGGGTGATTCAACCCGCGATCAATCTTGGGGTCATCGCTGACACCGCCCCGACGGATCCGGACGAAGCGGCGGAGCTGCTCTTCGTCGGCAGGCTCCTCGAACACAAGGGCGTACACCTCCTCATTGCTTCCCTCGCGAGGCTCCAAGGTGGTCGACCGCTCCGTCTGCTCGTCGTGGGAGCAGGTCCCGAACGTGACAACCTCGAAAGACAAGCTCAGGCAGCCGGGATTGGCGCGCTCGTACGGTTCCGCTCGGACGTTACAGACCCACGCGAGATCTACGCATTGATGAAAGCCGCAGAGGTGTTCGTGTACCCTTCGGTCAGAGAAGGATTCGGGATCGCCCTGCTCGAGGCACTTGCCTGTGGAACAGCGGTCGTCACCACTTCTCATCCTGACAACTGCGGTCGCCAGCTCGTGGCTCGCTCTGATCGAGGATATCTGGCTGAGCCGACGGTGGAATCCATCACCGCTGCAATTCGCCAAGCGCTGTCAGACGGATCCCGATCGCGAGGACCAGCAGAGACGTGGTTGAGCGAGTTCGACTGGGCGACGGTGTCCGAGGAGTACTTCGAGGCGCTTGAGGCTTCTCTTAGCTCCCGTCCCGATCCCCCGCCACAGACTGAAACCAGGGGGGCATAACGTGTTCGGCGAACCGAGCCGGGGTGGTCAGTCCCGATGAAGCAGCCGGTGCGGGGAAAGAGGAACCTCGTGACGAATTCCGACCCGGCGGAGGCTTCACCTGGGGAGGTGACGTTCGTCGTCATCGCTTACAACGAAGCGGCCGGGATTGAGCAGTGCCTGAGATCGATCGCGGCTCAGGAGGGGCTCTTCAACTGTGAGATCGTTGCGGTCGACGACTGCTCCAACGACGCGACTCCGTCTGTGCTGGCGCAGCTCGGGGAGGAGATTCCCAAGCTACGGGTTGTTCGCCAGCCCGCCAACCTCGGCCGAGGGGCGGCTCGAGCGGCCGGCGTGCGAGCGGCGCGCGGGGAGTTCATCGCGATGGTTGACGCGGACATCGTGCTGCCTCCGGACTGGCTCCAGCGGTGTCTCGCCGGCATTGCGGAAAGCGATGTGGTCAGTGGAACAGCGGTTCCCGGCGGGGACGTCGGCTATCTCGCGCGGCGATTTGGCCTCGAGCCGAAGGTCGTTCCCAGCACCACGCCGACCACGGGGAACAACGCGTTGTTTCGCCGGGTCGTTTTCAGCCGGGTCGCGTATGAGGAAGACCTGCGCGAGGGGGAGGATGTCGCCCTCGACCACCAGATGGACGCAGCCAGGGTCGTTCGCGGGGTCATTCCAGGCCTGCGTGTCGAACATCGCGAGAACAAGACATTCTCGCGAGAGCTCCGTTGGCTATTTGAAAGCGGCCTTGGCGCCTCGCGCGAGCTCGAGCGCTACCGGAGAGTGCGCGGACCGGATGTCGCCTTCGGGGTGATGCTCCTGAGTTGCGCCGTGTCGTGTTTCACGGGTCGACGGCAGGCTGGGCGCTTGCTAGTTCCACTCGCGTGTCTCGCGGTGATTGCTATCGCGCATGTCGCGACGAGATTTCAATCCCGCGGAGCCCCCCTGCATTACCTGGGTGCGGTGGCAGCCGACTGTGCCCTATTGTCCTTTTACTTCGCGGGTCGCCTTGTCGGTCATGTCCGGCTGCGTTTCGACGATGGCGCGAACTGAACAACAGCGGTACTCGGAAGGCTTGCCTCGCCTGACGTTGGTCCTCCCTCTCCAACCATCGGGCCGTGGGTTTTCAAAACGCGTAGAACCGTTTCAGGGGGTCACGTCATGATCATGCTTGCCGCAATGGTTCTTGCGCCGATTTTTCCGCAAAGGCACGGTCAAGTCGACACTACCCTCTTTATGCTCCCTGTCAACGTGCTGGTGAGTCGTGACGATTCTCACCAATGAGTGCACCCAATCTATGACGGACCAGGAGTCTCCCATTTCCGCCGACATCTGTGGTAGCGAGAGTTCGTGCACGTGAAACCCGGGCTTCCGTCGTCGACCGATGCCGCTTTCACCCTCGCTGGTCCCTATTGATAGACGCGCCCGGAAGTGCGACTTACTGTGTCGGATCCCCGGTGACGACATTTCCGAATCTCACCAGTACGGTCTTGGTCTGCCCGACCTTTCTCCGCAGGTCATTCGCCCGGTCCCCCGTCGGGCTGTACCTCGATGTGTAAGAGCGACTCATAGAGTCGTCGAAGACGCGCGGCGACTTCCCCGTCGGTCGCTATGGCGGCCCCGGGCATGTTTCTGGCTGCAACGTCCGAACCGCGCGGGATCACGACGATCATCGGCCCGTGGGCCTTAGCGACCTCGGCCAGCTGATCACTGCGCTCTGCTGAGGCAACCACGAGAGCATCGATGAAGCGCGGCAGCATCCGGATGTCATCCCGGTCCCAAGCGACCACGCTCATTCCGGCCCGACGGGCGAGGCGCAAGCTCCTGACCAGACGCTGGTCCGTTCGGGTGGCACCGAGGGCGACCAGATTGCGGAGATCGATGATGCGAACACCACGAAGCCGTCGCCACATGAGTCGCAGAGTCAGACGTGGTTCTGTCGCGTCAAGACTCTCCGTTGGGACTCCGATCTCCGCGAGCTGTTCGGGTGAGGGGGCGTCGTCTACGTCCTGATCTGAGGTGAGGAGGAGGACGCGGACCCTGCGGTCCGTTACCGCGTTGATCAATCCACGAAAGAAGCTCAGCGTGCGGACCCATTTCACACGCAGAAACGTTCCGGGAGCACCGCTCTGGATCGCACGAAAGGCCGGCAGGATGAGCAGACCACTCCAGGCGATGGGAATCCACCAGGAGACCGAGCCGAGCGCCAGGCAGATCGGCAGCCCGATAAGCCACGCTGGGTACGCGATGAGGTCCGGCCACATGACAAACTGCTCAGGGATGCGATTCGGGTGAGTGATGAAGAGCATCGCGGTTCCCTGGCCGTAGTGCCGGCCGCGGATCACGTTTCGGGCGGCGTCGCCCCAATGCATCGACATCTTGGCGTTCGCCGCGCAGATGACACGAAGCTTCGCGTCGCGCAATCGCCAGCCGAATTCCGTATCCTCGCCGGCGCCAAAACGCTCGTCGAAGCCCCCGACGGTGTCGAAGGCTGAACGGAGCAAGGCCATGTTGGCCGTAACGGTGACACGAATTGGCGCCCCATCTGGCAATTCGTTGATAGTGCTCATGAAGGGCCAATCGACGCTGTAGATCGGCCCGCACGTTGCGTCCGCCCTTCCCGCTCGCAAGGGCCGGACTAACTCGGAAAGCCAGCCCTCCGCGGGGATCCCTCCGGAGTCGCAAAAGGCGATGATTTTCGCCCGCGCGTTGTTCACGCCAACATTGCGCTGATGGGCGATCGTGATGCCGACCCCTAGTGGTCCCACAAAATCAACCCAACGAACCCACGGATACGAAAGGCGAATGGCTTCAAGACGCCGGCGAGACGCATCGACGACGACACATTCGCCGTCGTTCTGCTCGACATGCGCTCGCAGCACCGCCAACGTCTCCGCCAGCTGTGGCTCATCTTTAGACACGATGACGACGCTGACTTGGGGCAGATCAGACATCGGCCACTGCCGATCCGATCGGCGCCTTAGTAATCGCCACTTCGGGATCCCTCATCGTCCCGGCCCAAGGACCCTCAACCACAGTGATCCGAGTTCGAGGTCGCTAACGAGCACCTTGCCAGCGGAGACAGCCTTCATCGCTCCGGCGTGAGAAAGGGTCACTGAGCCCACCACTTGATTTGCGACACAACCTCCACAGTATTTGGCCTATGGCGCGACTTGGAGCACTCGGTCGTAGACCGCCTTTGTCGCGATGGCGACATCGTGCCAAGTCCAAGCGGTTGTCCACGCGTACGCCGCGGCCACGCGAGCGGCCACCTCTTTCGGCGGGGCGCACAGTGCCGCAGCAAGAGCGTCGCGCAGTCCAGTCTTGGTCGTATGGTCGTAGCGGAGCATCGCTCCGGCAGGGACGTCTTCGAGCTCAGGGAGCCTGGGCACGAGCACGGGAACCCGTCGTGACATCGCAACACGCAGCGAAGTGGAGTTCGTGATGAAGCGGAACGGAATCGCGACAAGGTCAGCAGCGGCCAAAAGCACCTCGAGATCGTCGTCGGAAAACGCCCCACGCTCCCAGCGGACGTCCCGGCCCTGCTGTCGCAGGCAGGCAATGAGGCTGCTCAGCCTGTTTGCGTATTCGAGGTCCGCAGTACCGCCAAGCAGGCGAATGGCGAGTCTTGTGGCCGGGGGCAGGTCGATGGCGGCCTCGAGCAGCAAGTCGACCCCTTTGTAGGGATCGAGATGCCCGAACATCGCGACGAGCGGCGTCGCCATCGACACACCGAGTTTTTCTCGGGCGTCCTCCCGTTTCGGAACAGGTCCGACCACCGGCGCTCCCTCGGGGATGACCTCTACGAGATCGGAATCGAAGCTGAACATCTCGCAGAGACGGTGTTTTCCGTCCTCGGTGATCGTGATCACCGCTCGCGAGCGTTTGAGCAGAGGACGTCGGCCAGCCACATCGTCATCGAAGGTTGGGGCGAGCGGCAGCGGCTCATGTGAGGTGTACACAATGCGGAAGCCAATCACGCTGGTAAACCACAGGTTGAAGCCGAACCACCAGCGCGGCAGTCGCCTCACGAGAGGTAAGCGTCGTGACCAGTCCCAAGAGAACCTGTACACCCAGTGAATGTGGAGGACATTGAAGCCCCGGAGCCTGCCAAGGAGCAGCTCAGCAGGGAAGAGGAGCGTGTTCAGCGTCTGGCTCGGTGTCCATTCCATCGCGAGCCAATTGGAAACGACCCCAACTTCTCTCAAAGCTTCACGGAGCAGCGGCAGGTAGGGGTTCTCCTCATTCTTTGGCGTTATGAGAATCTTCGGGACTGAGAGGCGCGTCACTCGGCATCATCTTCCGCGCTAGGTCGCTCGACAAGACTGCGATATGGCTCCATGAAGCATCGCTCCCCGATCATCCGCGATCCCAACCTGGACTGCGAGGGACAAGGCTGGACCGCGGGGGACGTCGCCAACCCGCCCGGGCCCATTCAGGTATGTCCGTCTCCGGCCACGAGATCGTAGCCAATCGAGACAATCGGTCCGGGATCTCTTCAGCCCCGGGACGGATCACGTAGCCCAGCACGCGAGGTTCACGGCCGCCAGACTCGCGTGGGCGGGCCGTAGCGATCGGCCGAGCAGCCAGACCTTGCTTCCGGAGATCCCACTTTCCCACCGCACCGCGGGCGAGCGATGATCGTGTCTTCGATGCCAGATACGGTACCCACAACCACTGGGGACGCAGGCGATCTTCCCGGCACAGGAATCGTCCGGCCGCGGCGCCGCATCTTCGTCAGTACTTCGTCCCTGTTCATGGCGAACGTCCTCATTGCGGCCCTAGGGGCGCTCGCGCTCCGGTTGATGACCCACCGGTTGGGGCCGGACAGCTATGGCATATTCGTCACCGCGGTCACCTTCGTTTCGACCTGGGAGCTTCTCACCGATCTCGGAATCAATGCCCTAGCCGGGCGAGAGATGGCACGAAACCCGAACGATGCGGGGAGCATCCTCAGCTACAACCTGGGGTTGCGGTTGTCCCTCAGCGCGATGCTCATCCCGATCGTCTGGGTGGTGGGCGATCTCGTCTACAAGAGTTCGTCAGGCGACGTTCGGTTTGGCGTCGTCATTGTTGCCTTCACGGTGCCGTTCGACGCCATCCGCGCCGTCTCGCTTGGCTACTACGTGGCGAGCATCTCCAACCACTGGGTGGCCGCGCTCAACCTCCTTCAGCAGGTGCTGTGGGTTACCGGTCTTGCGACGGCGCTCGCGTTGGGCGCAGGCGTGAAGGGGTGCTTTGGCGCGTATTTCGGTTCCACCGTGATCCTCGCCGTAGTGGCATACCTGATCGTCAGACACCAGGTGCCCTTCCGACCGCGATTCACCGCTGCGAACTGGGTCAGAATCATTCGTCAGTCGATCAGCATCGGCGTGATCGGCATCGTCAACTACGCTTACCTCAAGGCAGACATCATTCTGCTCAGTCTGATGACCAGTGTGTTTCAAGTGGCCATCTACGGCGTCGCATATGCAATCATCAACTTCTTCCTCTTCATCCCCAGTGCCTTCATGACGAGCGTCCTGCCCCTCATGACCCGCAGTCGTGCAGATGAGCTGAAGTCGGTCGTCGAGTGGGCTGTTTCCTATATGGCAGCGATCAGTTGCCTTATGGCTGCAGGCATCATCTGCATTGGATCACCGGTTATCCACCTTCTTGCCGGCAGCAAGTTCGCTTCCGCGGTGGCGCCGTTGTCGATCCTCGCGATTTCAATTGTGTTCTCTGCTTTGACCAACGTCTTCGGCTACGCGAGTTTCTCACGCAATTGCCATCAGAAGTTGCTATACGTCAGCCTCTCTTCACTCCTCCTCAACATCGGACTCAATCTCATTGCGATTCCCCGTTGGGGCGTGAAGGGCTCCGCAGGCGCCACTGTGATCTCGGAGGCGTTCGTGCTGGCGGGGACCTACCTTGTCTTCCGCCGCGGTGTCGGCGTGCGGGTCGCGTTCCTCCGGACGCTCGTTCGTCCGGTGTTTGCCGGAGGGCTCGCGATCGCCGTGTTTCGCCTTTGGCTCTGGTTCCCTCGTGCGGGGGCGCCGCTGACGCTGCTCCTGGGTATTGCTGTGACCGGCCTGTACGTTGGCGTGCTCGCGCTTTCTAAGGGCTTGCCGCCTGACCTCAAGGTCTTCGGGCGCCAGGCGTTGAACGTCGTGTTGCGCCGAGAGTTGTGACGCGAACCTCGTCGCCGGTCTGGGTCATCCCGCCGAGCTGACATCCGGCGGCGGGACTCTCCTTGTGAACCTTGGGAGTTCGCGGGATCCCTCCGGAGGAACGACCCCGAGCCGGAGGCAGCCTGTGTTGAAAGGTGCGAGGCCAGAAGGGTCAAGGCCCGTTCCTAGACCGCTGGCTTGTCTCGTATCCCGGAGAGAAAGCCGACCTCTCCGGCGATGTCCTCGAGAAGGCGCACGTAGGGATACAGGGCGGGCTCTATCGACCCGGTCGCCCTGCATCGCTCCAGCCAGCCTCGGTACAAGAGGGGTGGCAGGAGGGCCGTTACCAGCGCGCCAAGCTTCGGCCGCCAGGCGAGGAGCGGAAGGGCGATGCCCGCGACGAGGAACGGAATCGGCTGGACTGTCGGAATGCCGCCCTCGCGCCTCCACCTCTGGCCGTGCGACCGTCCGTAGGCGCGAGAACGTCGTAAGGAGTCCCCGAGATTCGGGCGGAAGTCGTGGATCATCTCGATCTCCGGAACGAACAGCACGGTGTCGGGGCCGAAGTTTTCACGGAGACGCCTGCAGAGGGTCTCTTCTTCGCCGCCGAAGTGGATCGCCGGGTCGAATCCCCCGACCTCCCGCGCCGCAGACAGTCGCAGCGACATGTTCGCACCGGCCGTGCTGAGCACAGGGCGTCGGCCCGCTCTGTCAGGTGGCGGGAAAAGGGCCCGCCGGAGTCGGGGAACGAGGCCTGCATCTCCGTCGCCGTTGAGTTCCTGGGCACACAGCGGTTTGCGGAAGTCGACGTAGCGCCGGTTGAATGTGTCGGTGGCGAGCGGCCTGACGGATCCGCCGATGACGGTGACACTCTCTGGCGCCCGGGCCCATTCCTCGGCGAGGTTCTCAATCCAGTTCGGCAAGGGCAGGCAATCGTCGTCCGCCATGGCGAGGATCGCACCACGTGCCGCTTTCATAGCTTCCTGGAGCGCGTACCCGCGTCCGTGATTCTCATCGAGCCGGACCACCGTCGCCCCTGCTTGCTCGGCGACGTCCGCCGTGGCATCCGTGGAGCCGTCATCGACGACTACGACCTCGAATGGAACCCGGCCAGTCTGTCTGGCCAAGGCTGCAAGTGTGGCGCCGATCTTGCTCGCTCCGTTGAAGGAGCAGATCACGACCGTAATCTTTGGTACGGGTGGTGTCGCGTCGGCCGATTTCTCCAAGGTGTCACCGACGATTGAGTCAGTCATGGTCCGGCCGGTTCGATTGAACGTAGGGAATGCGGGTGAAGCTGTTCGCCACCATAGATCTAGATCTCACGAGGGGTCCGCTCCAAAGACGATGTCCGTCCGCGAGACATAAAGAATCGCACGAGTCCGAATGAAGTAACCACGCGGAAAGACGAACGACCCGGAGGATGACCCGATGATGGCCCGCGCTGTATGGTCGGTCACGTTCGCGCTTGTGGCCAGGACCCAGGCATCGTTGTCCACGATGACTGGGTCCACTGTCGCGATGGTCTTCGCGCGGTCCGCCCCGCCGAAGTCGTCGAGCGCCAAGGAGCTGTACGGATCGGCCTGGAGCACTCGATTGCCGGCGAACTCGATCGCCCATCGCGCCGCATCCCTGTCCGCCGGTGTCACCGCGAGCTGCTGGATCGTGGGTCCGGTCGAGGCTAGCGCGACGGGAAGGCTCGAGTTCGCGACCGCGTAGGCACCGATGCCGAAGGCGAACGCTACCTGGAGTGCCGCGAGCACCCCGAGGAGGAACGGCGTGATCTGCCAAATCCGCGCCCGCAGGTTGTGTACGAGATAAGCAGCGATCACGACGAATATCAGGTACATCTGTGCTTCCACTCGGTCGGTATTGAATTGCAGCGTCAGCGTTCCCGACGTACGCGACACGGCCGAAGCGAATGCCCCGAACAGCGCGAAGCCGACGATCTCGACGTGCTCGCGCCTTCTGATCACCCGCCAGATTCCCCAGAGGACCGCGAGGATGACGAAAAGGAGGATGGCCTCCCTTGCCGCGATCGTCACGTCCTGGATAATCGGCCCGAGGATGGGCACTCCATGGGAACCAGGCGTCGAGCTCTTCGTGAGCCGGATGCTGTTTGCCCTTGGATCGACAGTCATCCAGCTGTAGAGGTGGGCTCGACCGCTGACGTCCAAGGAACGTATCTGCGAAGGCGAAATCGACTTTCCGGAAGACGCGCCCTTGAGCCAACGCGAGAGCGGGCTTCCCGACCCGGGGAGTAGTTCAAGTCCCGACCGTCGGATCGCTTGGGCGACATGGCTCAGGTATGAGGCGGTGTCAGCGACGAAGAGCCCCCAGACCAGCGCAACGCCGACGATCCCTGTGGCGGCACTGGCGGTGAGGACTCGACGGGACCGGTCCGTCCTCAGCACGGTGGCGAGCAGCCACGCCGTGAGCACGGCGCCAGCTGTCAGGTAGGCCGACGAGTAGTGGGAAACCGCCAATCCCGCCCCAATCACGACAGCGAGGGCCCGGACCCGGCGGATGCGAGCTGGCGGGTCCGCGACGAGCTGGAGTAGCAGGGTGAACATGAACAGCGCGACTGACTGGCGCATAAGAGCGGGCAGCTCCGTAAGGAACGAGGCTGTCCCGACGATCAGCAGTGCGACGAGGAACGCCGCGTACACCGACCCGGCGATCCTCCGTGCCGTGACCAGGGTCGTCACCGCGCAACCGGCGAGCACGACGCCAGGAAGCAGCACGAGGATGGTCCGCAACTGCATTCCGTTCAGGAAGTGCAGCTGCGCTGGAAGGACGGTTAGCGAGAGCATTCCCGCATAGGGATCGTGAAGCTGAGGCACGGGAAATCTGCCCGATGTGATCGTTGCCGATGCCACCGAGAACTCATGCTGGATATCCCAGCCCCAGAGCCAACCTCCCCGAGTCGGGAGCTGCCATATGAGCGTGACGACGCCGCTGGCGAAGAGCCCAGACTGTGCGGCCCCGATGATGCGGTCGCCAAGCGCGACGGCGGTCAGGATGAGGCCGAGTCCGAGCACCGTCGCGGCAACCGCGACGCCGTTGGAACCGGTGGCGTTCAGCCTCGTGGCTCCGCACAGGGCCACGCAGGGCGGAACTGCGAGAGCCGTGATCCACCAATAGTCGTGCCGATGAAGCGCCGCGAGTGCCTCACCGACCGGGTCGAGCCGCCGCAAGGTTGCGATGATCCCGACCGCCGCGAGAATCATGAGCCATAGCAGAACGAGTGGCATCCGACCAAGAGGGTGCCCTACCCCGAGCGACGGGCCGATAGCTCCTGCCGCAGCGCCGACCAGACAGAACATGGTCAGCCCGACTCCGGTCGAGACGAGGAGCTTCCTCTGCCCAGTGAGTCCGGAAGGGATGATCAGCGCCGTGAGAATCATGCCGGGCAGGAGAATCAGCCCCACGGAGGAGATCACCTGCGCGGCAGGATTGGCAGGGATGACGATTGAAACCGCGACGATGAGCGCTGCCGTTGCGGTCGCGACTCCCGGCCTTCGCTGAGACGGCACCGACGTTGCCGGCGATGTTTTCATCATGGCTCAACCTCGACGCGCAGCGGTGCGGCGAGGTGGTCGATCGATATCGTGACCCAGGTCCGTATCCGGACGACTGGCAACCGCACCTGGATCGTGGCGGAGCGACCCGGACCGACACGGACGGTACCCGACGAAACGGTGGCTCCCGCGGCGAGCTCGGACCAGTGCACCTTGACCCGGCGACTCGCACGGAACGCGATTCCGACGCTTGACCCTCCGTGGATGGCCGCGCCCGATGCAGCCGGCTGCACGAACCACGCAGACTCGAGGTACGGCTGTTCGTTGATACCTGCCGCGTCCCCGATCAAGCGCACCACCGGTCCACTGAGGAGGAAGGCACCAGCCATCACCATGACGACGAGCGCGATTCGGGCGATGTCCGGATTCACGGCCCGCCTGAGTTGGCCGGTCCGTCTTGCCAGGCCCCTAAGACTTTCAACGATCGCCGAGCTCTTCAAGGCCGAACGTTTCCCGTGTCACCCGACATTGGACCGAAACTCCCGATCGATCCGGGGCCTTTCTTAGAGACGCATTCGAGGTCTGCGGGTTACCCTAGTGCATACTTCGCCTTGCGAGCGCGATGATCCCTTTTTGGAATTCATCGATCAGCGCTTGCCGCGCATGTTCTGGCCTGTAAAGGGTCAGGCGGGCGGTTCCATTTTCTCGTAATCGTGCGGCGACGTCTGCCTTTCGTGCTTCGATGAGACCCTCGGCGATCGACTCGGGATCGTGCGGGTCAACATAGACCGCTGCGTCGCCTGCGACCTCGGCAAGGGCGCTGTTGTTGCATGAAACCACCGGAAGCCCGACAGCAAATGCCTCGAGGATTGGCAAGCCAAAGCCCTCGTACAGAGATGGGTAGACGAGGACTGACGCCGACGCCAAAATCGCGGTCTTCATGTCCTCAGCGACGTAACCCGTGATGATCACTCGGTCCTCTATGCCGAGCTCCTTCATGGCTAACGCGTATCCCTCGAAGCCGTCTCCCATCAACAGAAGATCCGTGGCGGGGTCTTGGCGTGCGACTATTGCAAACGCTTTCAGCAGATTCCGTACGTTCTTGCGCAGGTCGATTCCTCCGTTATAGACAATGTAGGAACGGTTCAACAGGTTGTCAGGCAGAGGAGTTCCTTTGGCGCCCAAGTTGGCATCAGAAAGAAGCGGCGGGACGACGATAGGCTGACGTCGGAAGTGGCGATGAATGTCTTCCGCCGAGCACTCCGACACGGTAATCAACGTGTCGCTCCTCAGTATCGCGGAGAACGTCCAGAGCAGGTAGGGTAGGGCGAACCACGGGCGTGACAGAAGGTACATGCGCGGGAGTTGGAGGGGGATGACGTCATGGGTCGTGGAGACCGTCCAAGTTCTTGGTATTGGGAAAATCGGTATTCCATCATTGGCAGGGGCCCAGTAAAGATCGAAATCCCTGTGACGCAGGAAGAAGGGCAACTGTAACTGCTCCCATATGATGTTATGCGAGCTGCCAAAGCTCGCCCATTGAACGTTTGGATATGAGGATACGTACGGGCTGGTAGGGAAATTCGTCAAGAGTGTGACCGACGCACCTTCTTCGACCAGGAGCTTGATCGCCTCAGAGACATATCGATGGAAGCCCATTCCGCGGCGCCGTACGTAGCGAGCGTCCAGGGCGATCTTCACAGCTCTCAACCGACGATCAGATCTCTGTTCTTCCATGTTCTCCTTCGAATCGATGTCGTCATCCCGCTAGCCACAAAGGCGAATCCTTCTCAGCTGAACCTTGCTACTACCTGGCAGCCATTGGAATAGCCAACAGGTTTCAGTAGTCGGACATCGTCTCGCCGCCGAAGGCCACCGCCTACCCGGGGCTCACCCCGGGATCGAAGTCGTAAACATCGACGGGATCCGAGGCAAGCAGGAGGATGGCGTCAAGTGCCTCGGCGTCTGTCTTGGTAGCGGGAGTCATTTTCCGGTGAAGCACACCTTGATGGCCTGCTGAGCAAGGGGCTGAATCTCGGAGATGGTGCTGGCACTCATGCTCGGCGTCCGGAGAAGGGCTCCGTTTTGTTCGTAGATCGCAGAACCCCAGAAGTAGACGCCGCCCATCTTGTGGGATGTGAAGAAGCGACACACCGCAGTGAACCAGTTGGCCTGAATCGACTGGTTGAAGGGATACTGCGCGAGTGGCAACGACCAGGAATAGGGTTGGGAGTAGGCGCCATCTTGCGGCAAGATGCCGGTCTCGGAAATTGTTGCCGACGAGATCAGGGGGAACGGGTTCTTCGTCGTGAGCTCATGATTCCAGCCCGCGACGACCTGGGCGGGTGTGGCGGTGCTGCTCAGTCCCTGCACACCGGAGTAAAGGTCAAGTCCGACACTCGTGCCGCCCCAATGAATCTCATCGTTTTCACCAGGTGCCCAGTTGGCGGTATAGACGAGGTCACCGCTGTAGACGTGACGCGCCTTTGCGATCAGTGCTTTCCAGTTCGGCTTGGCCGCCATGCTCTGGAGTTCAGTCGAGATCGCGAAGTGCTCGACATGGTTGGACTGAGCCATTTGGAGATAGGGCAACATCGTGGTCCAGTAGTTCCTGAACCAGAGGTCCGTGTTCGTCGGGTCGATGATGCCGCGCCACGCACCAGGCTTCTCGGCTTGGAGATTCGTTTCGTAAAGGAGCGGCCGTACGAAAACCTGGAGACCCATGGCGTGCGCGATGTGGACAAGCGTCGCGAGTTCCGTTGGAGTAGGTGACTGGTACTGCGTATTGCAAACGTTCTTGGCATAGAAGGCATTCGAGGTCAGTGAGTCCGTGTACAACGGGAAGGCAAGAGCGACGGCGTTCGCTCCAAGTCCCTTGAATGCTTGGAACTGTGTGGTTGCCAACTGAGACCACGAGGAGTTCGACTCGCAGTTGTAAGGGACGAAGGTGTTCATACCGAACTGGGTTGTGGTCGCAGATGAGAGCGCCGCCGAGGCACGAAACGACGCGCCCGACGCGGTAGCTAGCAATGTCGTCGAAAAAACGATAACCACCGCGGCCATGCCGCGTCTCACGTGGATCGTCACTCGACCCTCCTAGTCACGACCGAGCGGGCACCACTCGCATCGTCGGTGACAAGTTCCCATTTGCAAGGCCAATAGTCGTATCCTACTGGGAGCCGCTCGTGCCACCGACCATTTCAGATCGTGCGGCAGACCGGAGCCGGTTTCTCGTCCAAACTGTGGTGAAGAACGGCGCCCTTCTCCGGCGCGTAGCATCTGACATCGACAGTCACTTCGATTCGCTACGATTCAGCGTTCGGTGAAGCCCGCAACTCAGATGCCTTCGATCACCGGAGGTTGAATGACCGCCGCCTACCTCATAATGGCGCACCGGGATCCCGCGATGTTCCGGCGACTTGTCAACGCGTTACCAGAAGATGCCGCAATAATTGCCCATATCGACGCGCGGGCCGATGAGGAACGTTTCCAGATGGGCTGCCCATCGGTGAAGTTTCTCGATCGGCGCCTGTCACCAAACTGGGCTGGGTGGGGCTTGGTCGAGGTCACAATAAGGCTGCTGGAGGTCGCGCTCGGCGATTCAAACGTTACGAGATGCACTTTGATGAGCGGCCAGTGCTACCCAATTCTCTCTGCGGCCGCGCTCGCCGTGTGGCAGGACGAACCGGTGGATCGCCTGGAGATCGTGCCGGCGCCGAATGCAGACCGGGGCAAGCCGGCGTGGCGATTCAATCGCCGCTGGCGTCGACGAGGCTTCCACAATCCTAATTCACTCGTCGCGACTGCCGCTAACGTTGCAACTCGCTGGCTCGGACCCCGGCGTGACCCGGGAGCGGCACTTAGCGGGAGGGCTCTCTATGCCGGGAGTGCTTGGTGGTCGCTCACTCGATCGACTGCGGAATACGCCTTGGATGTTGCCCACAACAATGTTGTGATGAGGCGGTACTTTTCCCACGTCTTCGCGCCAGAGGAGGCTTTCTGGCAGACCGCCGTTGCTCCGCGGCTCGACTTCGCAAGCATCGGCTGCGACCCGACGTACTCCAAGTGGGAGGGAGGACCGCACCCAGCCCCCCTTACGTCCGAAGACCTGATCCGAGAGGCCTCGTGTGGGCGTGTCGCGTTCGCGAGGAAGTTCTCCAGCAACGAGCCCGATCTTCTCGATCTCGTCGACCGCCTAAGACAGACATAACCGTTTTAACTTGGAGGTGGACCGCGGTTCCCCGTTTGGGGACGACGTTCGCCACGTGCTCGGTTGTCGCATGAGGCGCGGCAGCTCGGACGCATGAACTGGCGGTCGTGTTGTAAACGCGACTTTCCACGGTGGACTTGCTAACCAAAGGCCTGTCGGTATGCAGCGGTCGATGCTGGCACTTCCGGTCCAAGGGGGGTGATGTTGTCGCAATTACAGTCAAAATAACTCTGATAGGCGACATCGTCGGTCTTCACAATTCCGATGATGCCGTTCATGTAGGCAGTGTCATCTTTCCCCTCGAGGCCCCACTCCGGGATGCTTAGCGGTTTGCCGTGCGCCTTGGCAAAGGCAACCATTCCGGACATGCTGTTCTCAATCGAGGAATCGATGGCGTAGAGCTTGTTCCAGCCTTCACTTTCGGCGCTCCCGTCGGTCGTGCAGTCAGCGTCGTAGAAGTCCGCGCCGATGATGTCGACATAGGCGTCACCGGGGTAGCTCTCGGAGAGTGGGATGCTCGTCATGCACGTGTTGGGATTCCAGTCGAAAAGGAAGTGCGCGCCCGGCACGGATCGCATCGCGGTCACCTCATTTCGGTAACAGCCGATCCAGTTTGCCAATTCGCTTGCATAATTCGCGTCAGTGGGGCTCCCGACGTAGTCGTTCTCCCAGGAGCCGTTGAACTCCTTGCCAAGCCGGATGACCGTGTTGCCCGCGCCCACCGCGACAAGGTTGCGGGCGAGAGTGACCGCGTATTCGTTGTAAGCACCGGAGGCGCAGATCGCTTCCCATCCGGTGTTCGTCGGGTAACCGGAGGGTGAGACGCTGTTCGGGACGAGGTTGAGTCCGAGCACGAGCTGGTGATCCGGCGACGCGGCAAGCCAGGCATCCCAACCATCGCTCACTGTGCCCGTCGGCCAAGGACTGACCCAATCGGACCACGTTGGATCGGCGTCCGCGAACTGTTCGATGCAGTCGTAGGTCACTCCGGTCGCTTGTTCTACTGCGGATAACTCGGTGGTCGTCAACACCCCATTGAGAGCTTCAAGGTAGATGCAGTTGGCCTTGGAGTCGCCGGCCGTGACGACGCCAGAAGAAGCCAGTACGACAGGTGCTGTGGTTGTCGTGGTTGTCGACGTGGTGGTCGTTGCGGCCGCCCACAACGCCGTGGTGGTCGGCGGCACGGTTGTCGTCGTCGAGCTGGGCACCGTCGTCGTGATCATTGTTGGGGTCACGCTGGTCAACGGGGCGTCTACTGTCTGCTGCTCCAACACCGCGCTTTGCAGCGTGGCAGACGCGGACACAGTCGCGTACGACGGGGCTCCGATGATCGCGGTAAAGATCAAGATGCTCACGATCGCCATGCTGCATTTCGACTTGAAAGACAAGGGACGCTCCTTTGTGCAGCACGGCACACCATGTGACGGAGGTGTTCTCTGCTAACACTCGAGGCGGCGACGCCTTCTCAAACTTACTTTGGTGTCGCGCGTATGCGCGATGTTCTTGTGTTCCAATCCAGTTGCGCCGAACGCCTCCGGTCAGTGTCTAGAGGCTTTCGTCACCTCGATCCTGAGTAACGACCTCGGGATTGCCAAGTCAAGCGATCCTTCGTCGATCTACTCGGAGGTGTGTCATCCGTTAATCTCGCTGAGTCGCGAGCAAGATCCGATCATGTCGTCTCGAAGTTGTAACGAGATCGGTTTTGCCCGCACGGGTTACGAAGGGTTCTCATATCGTCACGTCGCCGAACGGGTTGACGCTGATCTGACCCAGTGGATCGATCTCGTACCCGTGACATGAACTGGGGCGCCTTCCGAGCCTCGTTCGGCGTGAGCAGTCCAGCCAGTTCTCGACCGATCGGGCGAGCTTCATAGAGGGGGAGAACCGCCCACGGCTCGCCGCGCCAGGCTCGTGTGATCGCGAGATGTGCTAGTAGGTGTCGCTTTGCTCGATCGACCCGTTAACCGAAGGCCTGCTCGTATGCAGCGGTCGACGCCGGGATCGTCGATCCGAGTGGGGTAATCCCGTCGCAGTTGCAATCGAAGTAGCTCTGATAGGCGACATCGTCGTTTTCCACGACACCGATGACGCCGTTCATATACACGGCATCATCAGTGGTCGTGGTCTCTCCCCATTCGGGGATGCTGAGCGGTTTGCCTTGCGCCTTCGCGAAGGCGGCAATGTCCGAAAGGCTTGTCTGAACGGACGGGATGAGAAAGAGGTTGCTCCAACCCTCCTTGGCAGCCGTTTCGCCTGTCGTGCAGTCAGCGTCATAGAAGTCAGCGCCGATGATGTCGACGTAGGCATTACCCGGGTAGGCGTCCGCAAGCGGGAAATCCTGTGTACACGTGTTCGGGTTCCAGTCGAAGAGGAAGTGCGCCCCCGGCACGGCGCGCATCGCGGTGACCTCCTGGGCGAAGCACTCGGCCCATGCTTGGTACTCGGCCGTGGTGTTGCCAAAGTAGTCGTTCTCCCAGGGACCGTTGAACTCCTTACCCAGCCGGATGACCGTGTTGCCGGCACCTTCGTCCACGAGGTTCTCGGCGAGCTGGGTCGCATAGCCGTTGAACGCGCCGGTGGCGCACGCCAACTCCCAGACCAGCGGGTCCACGCACACTGAGGTGCACTCCGAGTCCGGTATCAGCTGCTGGCCGAGAACGAGCTGGTGCGACGGATCCGCGGCAAGCCACGCATCCCAGCCGTCCGACACGGTTCCGGTCGGCCACGGGTTGACCCAGTCGGACCACGTCGGATCGGCGTCCGCAAACACTTCGATGCAGTTGTAGTTCACCCCGGTGGCCTGTTCCACCGCGGACAGCTCCGCCGTCGTCAACACACCATTCACTGCGTCGATGTAGATACAAGGCGTTTTGGAGTCATTCGTCGAGATGACTCCGGTCGAGCCCGCCGTCGGCAAGGTGGTTGTCGTTGTCGACGGGGTGGTCGTCGTCGTGGTCGAGGGACTAGTCGTCGTGGTGGCGGCCGTGGTGACTGGCGGACTCGTCGTCGTGGCGGCGGCCGTGGTGACTCGCGGACTCGTCGTCGTGGTGGTGGCCGCCGCGCTCACCGTGAGGGTTGCAGCAGCGCCTATCGCCCAACCAGCCGAGTTCGTGAAAACTGCATGGAACTCGTATCCTTTCTGAGAAACCGACGCGACCAGGGAGTACCTCGATGCGGTCCCACCTGTGACGTTGCTCCATGATTGGCCGCTGTTTGCCGAGACCTGCCACTGGACCGTCGGGGTCGGTGTACCCGAAGCGGCGGCGCGGAACGTCACCGTACTGCCCGCGGTCAGGCTGACGCTCGTGGGCTGCAGCGTCACTGTCGGAGGTGTGGCCCTCCGATAGCCGGTGTTCTTGATCGCGAGGGCCTTGGCTGCTGTCGTTACCTGACCGTTCGTGACGTGTCTGACGGTCAATCTCGCTGGGTGGGTTCTCGCTGATCCCATCGTGTTGAAGAAGAGGGCCCGGAACTCGTCGCCCCGCCGTGATATCGAGCCCACGACGAAGTAGACGGACCTCGTCGCGCCCATGATGCGCTTCCACGACCGGCCTCTGTTCGTCGACACCTGCCACTCCACCTTCGGCCGCGGCTCACCTTTCGCCGAGGCCGTGAACCTTGCCCGACTACCCGCCGCGACAATCGCGCTCCTCGGTTGCGACGCAATCACCGGAGCTCTGTAGCTCGAGGCAGCAGGTGCAGCGACGCCGACGCTCCCGACCTGGCTCGCGAAGATGGCAACAGCGACAAGCGCACCGCCCCCCACACCGAACGGCCGGATCTTTCCAGACGACCAGATCCGCGCGAAGTGGGGAGATCCTGACGCGTTCGCTGTTCGTCGACACGCTCCGTGGCACCACTCTCCGTGGTGTCTGCGCGGTGTGAGATCTGACATGAGAACATCGTCGACTCCTTACTGACACCGGCACAGACACGTTCATAGTCATGTCGAATGCCATTTTGGACTGGCGAGCGCTAGGCAAGACGGCGTAACGACCGGAATGCGAACGAGCCATCTGACACAGATTGACTAAACTCCCTTTCGACACTTCACCACAATTAGTGGTCGCTGATCGACAACTCATCGAACCGTTGTGAACACGGAGCGTGGTTGATCGGAGCGGACGACGGTTCGGTTCGGTTCCGATGTGGCCGTTTTAGTTTCCGCGCGCCAAGTCCAGCTCTCTATGGAGAGGGGCCGGTTGTCAATGATCGTTCTCTCCTCGTTGATGCCTCCTTAGCGAACGTGACAGGTTGACCTGTACCCCGGGGTGGTGGGGGTGAGTGTTCATCTCTCTATCGAAAGCTTTCTCGAGGGAGAATCGCGTCTGGTGGGAGAACGCCGGCTGGTCCATCCCAGGGGGGTCCTCAGGGGACCAGAATCGGAACGCGGGACTTTACCGGAGCGAAGCGCGAGACCGTCTGGAGCATGTTCCAGGTGGCCTCGGCGAGCTTGCGAGCCACCTCGACGCGCGCGACCTTCGTACCGCGCTGGCGGTCGAGTCGGGCCTCGGTCCTGTCGCAGCGGTCCTTGTAGACCGAATGGCGTGAGGCGTCAGTCGCGGCCTCGATGAACACCCCGCACAGGTACTTCGGACCGTTCTTCGCGAGCGGGCCGCGGAAGTCCATGCTGCCGCACTGGTAGACGCGTGGGCACAGTCCGGTATAGCCGACGAGCTTCTTCGCTAGGAGCGCGCGCCGATAGGCGTCCTCAGCCGTTCCATCGCTTGGCCCATTTCACGAGCTTGATCGTGATGATGAGCGCGATCGCCAGCGCGAGCGCTTTGGCACGGTGCGACGTGAGTCGATCGG
>Ga0187874_10001576_pt1 | contig 19937 bp, 18 predicted proteins | sample June2016WEW_16_1_3_FD_132993 | JGI IMG/M metagenome (GOLD analysis project Ga0187874, IMG submission 132993) | Peatland microbial communities from SPRUCE experiment site at the Marcell Experimental Forest, Minnesota, USA - June2016WEW_16_150 | ecosystem: Environmental > Terrestrial > Soil >... | reverse complement strand
TGGCATCGTCGAAACCCCTGCTGGCCTCTTTGGTCCCTACGTCAATCCCGACCACTTCGCCGGGCTCATGGAAATGCTCATCCCGGTTGCGGTCCTCTACATTGCCGGGCGGCGCGGAAGGTTATCGACTGAGGCCTCGGTGTGGCGTGTTATCGCGGTTACGCTCGCGCTCGCCTCGCTGTTGCTTTCCGGTTCGCGAGGCGGCTTGCTGGCACTGTCAGCGGAGATCCTGATCGCGACGAGTGCCCTGCGCAGGGCGGGTGCTCGGACAAGGGAGAGACGGCGCTTGGCGATGGCTGCCGCCGTCACCCTCTTTGCCGGCGTAATGCTGTTTGCCTATGTCGACCCGGGCTGGGTCGCGAAAAAGCTGGGGTCGGTAGCCTACGTCGACAGTACTTGGGCGGAATGGGCTGGTATGCGGAAGAGCATGACCCTCGATTCGCTCCGCATGTGGCGTGACCATCCCGTCCTGGGTGTTGGCTTGGGAAATTTTGAGACCGCTTACCCCCGCTATCAGAGTTTTCCCAGCGACTTGTGGATCGATCACGCGCATAACGATTATGCGGAGGCTGTAGCTGAGACCGGGCTGGTCGGCGCGTTGCTCATTCTCTCCGCTCTGGCGCTTTTCCTTCGTCTGGCCTTTCGAGATTGGGGTCACCCCTTTCGATCTCAAGCTAGCTGGATTCGGTTGGGCGCCGCCATTGGATGCTGTGGCCTGCTGGTGCACAGCTTCTTGGATTTCAACTTGCACATCCCAGCCAATGCGGCATGGGTTGCAGTCCTTGCAGGGATAGCGACGACAGAAAGGGGCGAGAAGCTGATTGACGATTGAGGATTGGCGATTGACGATTGAGGATTGGCGATTGGCGATTGGCGATTGACGATTGACGATTGAAAAAGTGGCGTGGCCACTCGTTCCAATGTCCGTCAGCAAACGGCAATCGAAAATCGACAATTCCAGCCATCCCGGGCCTTTAGCGATCAGCAAGAACACCCCAGTGTTGTAACTGATTACTGATGGCTGATAGCTGAGAGCTGATAGCTGACGGCTGGTACAGAAGTCAGAAGTGAAACCCCGGGCCTTCAGCGATCAGCAAGAACACCTCTATGTCGTAACTGGGAGCTGAGGGCTGATGGCTGGTACTGGTACCTTCGTAATACTGACAGGCTGGCGCAAATGCGCTTGACTATGTGTGTTTGTGTGGACTCGTGTCATCCTATAGGATAGCGGGAAATGCCCTCACAAACCCCCTTTGGGTTCTCAGGCCGTCGATGATGGACAAATTCGGAGCCCTCGTGCAACATCACCAACGTCCTCGGACGAACACACACCCGCCTCGAAGAGAGTGGTCCGATGACTTCTTCGTCCAACCATCGAACACCGTAAAGGAATTACTGAAAATAAAGGAGTTGGACTTTTCAGGCGCTCAAAATGAACTGCCTTTTCAGGGCAAAAAGCCCCCCTCAAAGCCAATGACACGGCGAAAAATCCAACACTTGTGGGGCATTTCCCTGTCTGCGCGCACCCGGATGAGCAGGCACATCCTCGACGGCTACTTCACATCAACGTGCGGATTGGGCGCTGGGAGCCTGCAATCATTCACAAAGTGTCCCCTCCGTCAGCAGCGGCGCAGCTCGGGGGCTAGGTTGGCATCACGCATGCTCTAGAACAGGCTGTGGGGGAGCATGTACAGCAAGACGCGGGGCCCTAAGGGGCAAAACCACGCGGGACCTCACTTCCGGAGCGTACGCCTGTCGCGCGTTACCGGCGCCCGGACTTTGGCGGAACCCCGCGACGCGTTCTTGCCTCGGGCGGGTTTTCTCCAGGGGTTGACGCCGGAGGAACTTCAATCGCTGGCGGATCGGACTGGTTATCAACCAGCTTACGTCAGGGGCCAACCCGAGCCCCACGCGATCTTCATCCCCTGCCTGTAACACCGTATAGCGCCAAGAAAGTTTTTGGACTATATTTTGTCAAGTGCATTTCTGACCGGTTGGGTGCCAAGACCTGCCGGCCGCTTAGGGTCTGAAATGGCTGAGTACGTATCGCTAAAGCGATCTCAAACATTGCCACGACTCCCCCTTGATGGGAGTTTGGATCTCACCTACCGCTGCAACAACACTTGCCGGCACTGCTGGCTCTGGCTGCCCCCTCATGCGCCACAGGAGAAGGATGAACTTTCTTTTGACGAACTCTGCCGCATCGCCGACGAAGCGCGCGCCATGGGTTGCCGCCGCTGGAACATCTCCGGTGGCGAACCGATGCTGCGCCCCGATTTCGCCGAGATTTTCGACTACCTCACCAGCCGCGCGGCCTCCTACAGCCTGAACACCAACGGTACCCTGATCACGCCCGCCATCGCCCGACTGCTGAAGCGTAAGGGCTCCAAGATGATTGCGCTGTACGGGGCGACGGCGGAGGTGTACGACGCTGTGACGCGCCATCCCGGCGGCTTTGAGGAGGTGATGCGCGGATTCGCGTATCTGCGTGAAGCCGGCGCGGGGTTCACTGTGCAATTGATTCCCATGCGCGCGAATTGGCATCAATGGGACCGGATGGTCGAATTGGCAGAGTCGCTCTCGCCGCATTGCCGGGTCGGCGCGGCGTGGCTGTATCTGTCGTCGGATGGCTCGGCGCGCAAGAATCGCGAAATCACTGGGCAGCGTCTGGCGCCGCGCGACGTGATCGCATTGGACGAGCCTAATCTGACGGGCATCGAACGGATGCAGGAAATCCGCGCAGGCGAGGAATGGTGCGAAGACGTTTGCGCGATTACCGCGAACGTCGATGACCGGTTGTTTGCCAGGTGCATCGCCAATCGGCGCGACTTTCATATTGACGCATATGGGAAGATGGCGTTCTGCTGCTTCATTAAAGACCCCGCACTGCGCTACGATTTGCGGCGGGGCACGTTCCGCGAAGCGTGGGACGAATTCATCCCGTCGCTGGCGGATAAGGTGCGCGGCGGCGGCGAGTACCGCGCGAATTGCGGCGCGTGCGAACGGCGCGCGGACTGTGGCTGGTGCGCGGTTTATAGTTATCTCGAGACCGGGCGTTATTCCGCGCCCATCCCCTATCTTTGCGCAGTCGCCGGGGAGGCGCAGAAATTCAAGGTGGAATGGCAGGATAAACATCGCCGGTATTTTCAGATCGCCGGCATTACCGTGCGCGTGGAAAGCGATTTGGATTTCGACGCGGTCAGGTTCACACCGGAATTGGCGCAGTTCGCCGTCGCGGGTCCGGGCGAGGACAACGTAACGCTGCGCCACTGTTTCGAACTGCCCGACATGAAGGGTAAAGACCTGGGCGAGGAGTTGTACCGCAAGGCGCCGTGGGCGATTTCGCGCAAGAACGGGACTTGGTTCTATCTCGGCATCTTGCCAACGCCGGACGACCCCGAATTGCATCGCGTCGCCGTGTTCAACGCCGATCACACGCGCGCGACGATTTACAGTCCGCCGCGCGAAGTGGAATACACTCGCACCCACGGCTGGTACTCACTGTCGCTCTTTCCTACCGACCAAGTCTGGCTGGCGCCCTTGCTCGCCGACCGCAACGCGGTGTTGATGCATTCGGCGGCGGTGATTCTGAACGGGCAGGGCTTGCTCTTCGTCGGACATTCGGACGCGGGCAAGTCCACCACGGTGACGATGCTGAAAAACGTGGGTGTAGGGGCTGGCCTTGAGGGCGACCACAAGGGATCGCCCCTACAAGTCGAAATCCTCTGCGACGACCGCAACGTCGTGCGCCGGTGGGAGGAGGGCTGGCGGGTCCACGGGACCTGGAGCCACGGCGATGTGTCCGATGTGTCCACGGCGTCGGCGCCACTGCGCGCGATTCTGTTCTTGCGTCAGGACTCGCGCAATGAAATCAACCCGCTGACCGACCGCAAGGGAATCTGGAAGCGCTTGCTTGCCACGCTGATCAAGCCGATGGTGACGGCGGATTGGTGGCACAAGGAACTGGACGTGTTGGAGCGGCTGGTCAACGAAGTGCCGTGTTACACGATGGACTTTGACAAGAGCGGTGCGATTGTGGCAGAGTTAGCCAAGCTGGCGGAAGGCGTTCCTCCTCGCTCATCGGTTGTGCGACCCTCGTCGGAGGTTTTGTGAGCGAATACGTTCGGCACGTCAAGCAGCCAACGAAGCCCCTTGCTTCACGCCTCGGTCAGCTTGATATCGAACTGACCGAGCGGTGCAATAACGACTGTATCCACTGCTGCATCAATCGCCCGGCGAACGATGCGGTCGCGCGGGCACGCGAGATGACAACCGAGCAGGTGAAGGACATTTTGCAGCAAGCCGCCGGCCTGGGTTGTCTGCGAGTGCGCTTCACCGGCGGTGAGCCGCTGTTGCGTCCCGATTTCGAGGAATTGTACATTTTTGCGCGGCGGTTGGGGCTCAAGGTTCTGCTGTTTACCAACGCGCGCCTCATCACGCCGTACCTGGCCGATCTGTTTACGCGCATCCCGCCGCTGGTGGAGATCGAGATCACGGTGTACGGGATGCGCCAGGAATCGTATGAGGCGGTGACCCGTGCGCCCGGTTCATTTGCGCAGTTCCGGCGGGGCGTGAATTTGCTGTTGGAGCGCAACGTGCCCTTCGCGGTCAAGAATGCGCTTTTGCCGCCGAACAAGCACGAGATAGACGAATTCGAAGCGTGGGCGAACACGATTCCGTGGATGACCACGCGCCCGGGCTATGCGATGTTCTTCGACCTGCGGAATCGCCGCGACGATGCTGGGAAGAACCAGCTCATCGAATCGCTGCGCGCCTCGCCGCAAGATGGGCTGGCGGTGCTGGCACGCGACGAAGCAAAGTATCGCAAAGAGATGGCCGAGTTCTCCTCGAAATTCATGGGACCGTCCGGCGACCAACTGTTCGGTTGCGGCGCTGGGTGCGGCATCTGCGTGGATGCGTATGGACGCGCCCAACCATGTATTGGCATCCGCGCGCCCGAGTTGACGGTAGATGTAGTAGGGGCTGGCCTTGTGCCTGCCCCCGAGGGCGGCCACAAGGGCGCGCCCCTGGCTGACGCTCTTGACTCCTTCACCCATCTCCGCGCACTGCGGGCCGCCAACCCCGACTACCTGCGGCGGTGCGCGGTCTGTTTCCTCGGAGGCTTGTGCGAGCAATGCCCGGCCAAATCGTGGACGGAGCATGGTACGCTCGATACGCCTGTCGAGTATTTGTGCGAGGTGGCGCACGCGCAGGCGCGTTACATCGGCTGGCTGGGCGAAAATGAACAGGGATGGGAGGTGCTGGATTGGCGAGAGAGGGTAAAGTAGTTGTCGGTTGTCAGTGGCTGTTGCCGGGCAACTATAGTGAACGGTGACATCCTAACTGAACAGTATTACCATTAACCGAGAAGCAACAATCACAAGGAGAAATGCAAAATGGACGATGAAATCAAGACTCAAAGGAAGCAATGGCACAAACCAGAGCTGAGAGTCCTTGTGCGGAGCAATCCTGAGGAGGCGGTATTGCAGGCCTGCAGGTCGACGTCGTTAGTAACGGGTTCTGGGAGGAACCGCTCGGAATGTCACTATCCCAATGCAAGTTGTCCGGGTACATGTTCCGCCCCAGCCGCGTCTTAGCTTCTTTATGCCTTGATCCCTTGGCCTTTGGCCCTTGGGAATCCGTGAGGGAGGGCGGGGTTCACGGACCCTGCCGCGGAGGGCAAGGGGTATGAACTTCTCAGGCTGATGAAAGGGGCGGGCGGGGGTCCTTGAAGAAGGGTTGCTGCCTGCTCCGCGGTGCTCCATGGGGGGTGCAGGGGGGCAAAGCCGCCCTGCTCGCCCAAAAATCTGGTATGCCTGACAAGTCGCTGCCGATCATAGACTTGGCGTACGGGCTGGCGCTGGAACTGAACCGTGCGGTGGGCGACTTTCCGCGCAATCAGCGGCCCGGGTTGGGGCGGCGCATAGAAGAAGCCGCGTTTGACCTGCTGGCGGCGCTGGTCGCGGCGCGTTATCGAACCGGCGCGGACAAGCAGGCGCGGCTGGCGCGCGCCTCTGAGGCGCTGGACCAGTTGTGCCTGCTTGTCCGCATGGCCTCGGACCTGCGCTACCAGTCTCTGGCGCGCTACGAGGAACTGGCGAAGATGGAGCGAGAAATCGGGCGGATGCTGGGCGGTTGGCAAAAGAGCGGCGCGGCGGCGGCTGGCGCGGGCGTATGCGGCGGGCAAGGTGGACGCCGCCGACATTCGGCGCAGTTTGGCCGGCTGGCTGGGCCATGCGCGCTTTGCGGATACCTACAACTTTCGCCGGCGGCTCTTGGCTGGTTTCAAACTGCAAAGGAGGCGTGAAGCGTGATCCGCCCGGCCTGATTCACGTTGCGCGCCGCGACAGAGGAGACTCTATGGCAACAACCGTCACGCTCACCGCTATCTGCGCGCCGTCTGAAGACGTGGTCGCGCGGGAAATCGAAGGCGAAATCGTCATCATCCCACTCGTCGCCGGCATTGGCGACGCGGAAGACGAACTGTACACGCTGAACGAAACGGGGCATGCTATCTGGCGAAAGTTGGACGGCGGGCGCACGCTTGGCGCGGTTGTGGACGCGCTCGCGCAGGAATTCGCGACGCCGCGCGCCGACATCGAAAGCGATGTGCTCGGGTTTGCGAGCGAGATGACGCGGCGGCGAATTCTTACCATAAAGGCAGAAGGATGAAGTCGGAATTAACAGATTCTTCACCCTTCATCCCTCATCCTTTATCCTTTGCTCGCTCCAGCCTTGTCCTCGCCTCGCTCGACATCGGACGCGTGCTCGCAGACCGCGATGGTGTGACGTTTCGCGCGCAAGGGACGTGCATGTACCCAACCGTCCGCCCCGGCGACGTTCTGCGCATCCAATCGCGCCCTGCCGCCAACGTGGAGGTAGGCGACATTGCCGTTTGTCGCGCGCCTGATTACCTGTTCGGCCATCGCGTCATCGCCAAGGGCGAACAAGATGGACGCGCGTATATCGTCACGCGTCCGGACCGCGCCCGTGCTGGAAGTGACGCGCCGACGTTCGACGGAAACTTGCTCGGCGTCGTCATTAGGATCGAGCGCAACGCCAAACGGGTGCCGCTCCAACCGACAGGGTACCCGTGGCTCGCGCGCTGGTATTTTGCGGTTCGCCTGCCGCTGACTCAACTCCAGCCACGTGTCTTGGATGGCCTGATGACGCCGCTTGCCCGCATTCAAGACAGCGCCCTGTATCGGCGCATGGCACGAGGGTGGCTGGCGCTGGTGCATCCGCGGGTTGCGTACATCGTTCAGTTGCCGTTCAACTCCAAACTTGACGGCGTGTACCGCCCACTCGCGCCTGACGAGTTTGACGTGCGGATGGAGTGGCAAGGGCGCGCAGTCGAACGCTGGACGCTTGCGCTTCGTTTGAGCGATGCGCGTGAGCCCGCCGCGTGCGCGACCTTCGCCCGTGATGCGGATGACGCTTGGCGTGTCGAAGAATCGCGCGTCCGCCTGCGTTATCGCGGCGCTGGTCTGAATAATGCGCTGATGCGGCAAGCGAAAGCGATTTTGGCGAAGGGGGGTTATCAGTTATCGGTTAATGCTGACCGATAACCATGAATTGATAACCCATGACCAACTATGCCCAACACCGTCGAAATCCAACAGTTCCCGCTCTGGGACAAACTGAAAGACAAACGCCTCCCGCTCTCGTTCGAGCTCGAGGTAACGGCGCGCTGTAACAACGATTGCCGCCACTGCTGCATCAACTTGCCGGCGGGGGATGCGGAGGCGCGGCGAAAGGAACTCTCGCTCGCCGAGATCCACCGCATCGCGGGCGAGGCCGTCGGGCTGGGCGCCTTCTGGTGCCTCCTCACCGGCGGCGAGCCGCTGCTGCGCGAGGACTTCGCCGATATTTACCTGGCGCTCAAACGCAAGGGCCTGCTGCTCTCCGTCTTTACCAATGCCACCCTGATCAACCAGGAGCACGTTCAGCTTTTCAAGCGCTACCCGCCTCGGGACGTTGAGGTGTCGGTTTACGGGGTGACCGAGGAGACGTACGAGCGGGTGACACAAAGGCCGGGTTCCTTCGCCGCCTTCAAGCGGGGGCTCGAGCGGCTTTTTGCATGCGGGGTTAAAGTGCGCCTCAAGGCCATGGCCCTGCGCTCTAACGTTCAGGAGCTGCCGGCGATCGCCCGCTTCTGCCGCGAGCGGACGAAAGACTATTTTCGCTTCGACCCGCTCCTCCACCTTCGCTTCGACGGCAACGCCCGGCGCAACGCGGAGATTCGTGCCGAGCGCCTCTCGCCTGAAACGATCGTCGCCATCGAGCGCGCGGACGAGAAGCGGTTCGCGTGGCTGGTGAAGGCCTGCGACAAGCTCATCGTGTCCGAGTTTGCCCACACGGGTTGCGACCATCTGTTCTACTGCGGCGCCGGAGGCGATAGCTTTAGCGTAAGCTATGACGGCTTCTTTCGCCTCTGCTCCGACCTCTGGCATCCCGGCTGCGTGTACAACTTGAGAAACGGAACGCTAGCCGACGCCTGGCATAACCTCGTTCCCAAGGTGCGCGATCTGCGGTCGGACCGGAAGGAGTTTCTGGAAACATGCCGCGTGTGCCCAATTATCAATTTCTGCCTTTGGTGTCCGGCCCACGCTCACCTTGAGACCGGTGAAATGGATGCGTGGGTTGAATACTTTTGCGATATTGCGCACGCGAGGGCGGAGGTGCTGGCAAACGCCAGCGGAGGAACGGAGGACCAGTCCAAGCAGAGATGGGGGAAAACTATATAACGGTGGTAACGCTTTAGCTTGGCGATCGCTGTTGCGACTAAGTTCAGCAGAGGTCGGCGGTTCGGATTGTCCAGGATAGAGGAGGATTCAAAAATATGAAAATTCTGCCTATCCAAGAGGCTTACAAGAGCAAGTTTGAAAGACAAAAGCAGATTAAAGAACTTGAATATCATGCCTCAGGGCACTGCGTCCATATAGGAAAGTTGTCGCCTGGCTGTCGCGGCTGCTTTGTGCCGGATCCATTCAGACGCAATATAATGGTTGGAATAAAATGCAATTTAAATTGCCCCTATTGCTTCGAAAAACTTACAAAAGAACCTGAAAAGATGGAGCGTATTAAGGCAAAGGCCGCACTTTTGCGGGAGTCGCGTTCTCCAAATTATCATCCCACTTCGATCAGTTTCAGCGGTGGCGGTGAGCCTTTGCTATATTTGGATGTGATCGGCGGATTCATGGAGATCTTTCAAGACATAAACAAACACACTGGAAAGAGGCCGTGGTATTATCTTTATACAAATGGTCTTTTAGCTGACGCAGAAACACTTCTTCGATTGAGAGACTTGGGCTTCGATGAAATTAGATTCCATTTAGGAGCATCCAACTTTTCTGATAAAGTATACAAGAATTTGGCGAAGGCTGTAGATTATTTCAAGGCTGTAACCGTTGAAACACCGGCTTGGCCGCTTCATAGAAAGAAGCTTTTTGAAATGCTTCCTTTAATTGACGATATCGGAGTTAAGCATTTAAACCTGGGCGAGATAGATATAACGACGCATAATTACAGCCGGATCGGCGAGATATATCCAGATGGAGAAATTTACCAATGTTATGAGATGCATTTGTATGATGGCGGGTTGGTATATGATATTATGGAAGAAGTCTTGCGCAAGAAATATTCTTTTTCAGTGCTTGATTGTGGCTGTTTTGTAAAAAGTATTCAACGAGGTCCCGCTAAGTGGGTCTGTCATGAGGATGTAAACGGCTTGCATGCGGAATATTAGATAATCATTCAAAATGAGATAATAGGAAGCGATGGGGTTAAAGCGTAAACAGGCGGGGTCAACCATTAAAGGGCTCCTGTCAGAAAAAAATTTCCTCCGCAAAAAAGTATGTCTTATGAAAGCACGGGACCATGAATGAATCCTTCGTGTCGTCCGTAGAAATCCAACAATTCCCGCTCGGGGACAAACTGAAAGACAAGCGCGCGCCCTTCTCCTTTCACCTGGAGGTGACCGCCCGGTGCAACAACGACTGCCGCCATTGTTACATCAACCTGCCCGCGGGCGACCGGGCCGCCAGGGCGAAAGAGCTTTCCTTGGCTGAGATCTCGCGTATCGCCGAGGAGGCGGTCTCCCTGGGGGTGGTGTGGTGCCTCATCACTGGCGGTGAGCCCTTACTCCGTGATGATTTCTGCGACCTCTACCTGGCGCTCAAGCGCAGGGCCCTGCTACTCTCCGTCTTTACCAATGCCACCCTGATCAACGAGGAGCACATTCAGCTTTTCAAGCGCTACCCGCCTCGGGACATTGGGGTGGTTGTGCCGTATTTCTGCAAAGTGCCTCACGCCTGGACGGCGGCGATCGAGGAAACCGCAAGCCATTCTCGACAACAAGATTCTGTCGCCCACTGACGGTTGGGGAGCTGAACATGGAAACCGTTCCAAAGGTACCCATCTACACCTTCGACGAGCACAATGAAGCGTTCTTCTTCTGGCATAAAGCCAAACGCGAGGGCTTCATCGAGGGGCCCTTGGACTTGCTGCATATCGACGCGCACAATGACATGGGACGGAGCGACAAGTTCGCCAAATCTGTGTACTTTCCGGACGGCTCGGACCACCGGGACTATCTCCGGTACTATCGTGCATTTGCGGAGACTGACCTCGACATCAGCAATTTCATTCGGCCAGCCGTGCTCAACAAGTTGATCCGCAATATCTACTTCGTGTGTCCCTCCTGGCGCAAGTTCAAGTTCAAGCGGCGCAGGATGAATATCTGCTCAGCGTTTGGTGAGGGCAAGATTCTGAAGTACAACCTGGTGATCAACAGCGACACCGATCCACGAGCACTGAAGGCATATCCCGATCTCACGTGCTTCAACTACTCCATGGTGCCCATCGACAAGGTTCCCCGGAACCGCAAGGTGATCCTCGACATTGACCTTGACTTCTTCGCCTGTAGGGATTCGATTCAGAATCACATGGGCTATCAACTGGAGGTGACCAAAGAGCAGTTCGCCGCCAAGGATGATTTCTTGCGCGATCGGACCCTCCGGTTTAGCGGGATGGCGTTCGATTTCACGGAAAAGGATGGCAGGTACTTTGTTCAGGTATCACCCAAGAGGGGAAAGGATATTTCTCATCTGCCACCGAGACAGGAGATCGTTGCTGAGATCGGGACCCTGGTGAGCGCGCTGGTTGCCAAGAAGGTCAAGCCGGCGGTAGTCACCATAAGCAGGTCTTGTGTAAGCGGGTATTGCCCGAGAGAGTATGCTGGGTTCATTGAAGAGGAGTTGAAGCAGGCATTGAGAGAGCTGACCCGCATTTCTCCGCAGGTTTGAGAATGGCAACATTACATCCTCGATGCGATCTTCGAAGCCGTGCAGGCGCTCGGGGGCGAACCGCCGCCGAATGACGAGATGAAGGCTGTCGCGGTCAGGATCACGACGCGAGCGGTTCGCCTCTGACCGATAACTTCCTCGCGAGTGCGGGCGCCTTCGACAGGCCGCCGGCCCGTGGGCGACGGTGGGAGCCCAGAGAAGAAGCAGACATGCGTTTCTACGCGTTCAAGAGAGACCTCGATTTCCCGCCCCTAACTCAGAAGACCGGGGGCGGTGTTTCTCTGGATTCCGACACCTCAGTGAGGAAGCTGAAGGCGCATTTCTTTGAGTGTGTCCGCTCGCTTGGGGAGCTGATTCCGGTGGATGAGGGCCTGAGCCACGCCGAGCTTGCTTCCATCTTTCAACAACCGGATGCAGTCCTCGCTCAGGTTCATCGGTTCATGGAATCACCCTCGTCGTACGCCGTCCCGAAACGGACGCTCGCTCATTCCCTCGGAGACTTCCTGCTCCCGGAAATTCTCTACCGCTTTGTGCTCACGCATCGCACGAACACGGTCTATCTCGTGACAACCGCGCACCAGAAAGCGAGGGTTGAGGAGCATCTGGGAGCAGCCGCTCCGAGCATGGCGGTCGTCACACCGAAGCTCGACGAAACGCTCTTCTGTCCGCCCACCCCGGGCGAACGGCGCGCTGCCCGCTCGGCTCTGGGCCTATCGGAGCAGGACGTCCACATCGTGTATGCCGGACGGTGGCTGGCGACAAAGGGAATCTGCCAGGTTCTACGCGCTCTTCGTATGTGGCCCATAGCCAACGTGAAGACGACACTCGTCGGCAGTTTTGAACGAATGTTCCCGATCCAGATTGCTTCGGCCTCGCACTTCACCTTCCCGCACTTCTTCCAGAGGGAGTTCATTGCAGGCCGCCAGGGAGAGAGGCTCCGAATGTGCGGCCCTCTGGCGGGCGAGAACCTTCGGAACATGTTGTGGTCGGCCGACCTGTTTGTCTATCCATCCGTGCATGAGGACGAGAACTTTGGCATGGCGCCACGTGAAGCTGTTCTATGCGGGGTTCCGGTCGTAGTGGCAGATTTCTGCGGCCTGCATCCGCTGATGTCCTTGATGCCGTGGGGAGGCGTAGCGACATATCCAACCTTGAGCGGACCACGCTACAGCGTCTGGCAGCTCCGCCGAACGATAGCCGAGGCCGTCAGGGCGAGGGGCTGGAACCCTGCGACATGCGCCACCGCGGTCAGAGACGAGTGCAATCCAGAGGTTTCCCGGTCGAATGTGAGAACCGCGGTCGAGTCGTTGCTCAAAGCGCCTCTTGGGGAGCCGATTGACATGCGCGAAGCGGAGAAGAAAGGGAGGAACGAGCTCTTCCGCTATGCCGACGGCAAGGTTGTAATGGCATTCGCCGAGCAAAAGAAGGAAGTTCCCGACGGCGCCTTTGTGGACGGAACGGGCGGCCCGACTGACCAGACGCGGCAGCTTCTGCAGGCGACACAGGGTTTCTACACGACCGTTGACAAGGCGCCGATTGTCGAGGCAAGCAGCCGCTTGAGAGGATTTTTCCGGACGGGCCTATGGAGGGAGGAAAGAGCGATCGTCGAGTTCGGTTTCCCGGGACCGCGGATGAAGCATTATGACCCGAGAACCTGGGGTTCATTGGTGTCGTGTGTCACAACCGAAAAGAGAATGGGCATGACGGTGAGGCCCAAGAACAAGACTCAAATCGCTCTTGCGCAGGAGTTGGTAGATCTCGGTTACCTCGTGCCTGACGAGTTCTCAGAGTGATACTCCGGAACCGAGGCTGGGCGCGGGTTTCTGGAGAAGTGCCGCGTCTGCCCGATCATAAATCTCTGCCTCTGGTGCCCGGCCCACGCTCACCTTGAGACCGGCGAAATGGATGCGTGGGTCGAATACTTTTGCCAAGTTGCGCACGCGCGTGCCTGCGCCCTTGGGGGAAAAGAACTGCTTCAACCTGCTTTGGAGAAAGAGTATTAGTGTATTTCCGTGACTGACTGAGCAAACCGTGGTCGAGAACCTTAGAAACCTAACCACCAAGCCACGACGTCTCGTAGCCGAACTGCCTTTTGTGCCTCGCACATTGGCTTTGGTCTGGGATGCGGCCCCGTATTGGACGGCTCTTTGGTTGGGTCTGCTTATTTTGCAGGGTTTGCTGCCGGCAGCCACCGAGGTAGCAGCCCCCGCCCACCTCGAAACGGGCGAACTCGACGCGCGCGTGCCCTACATCTGCGAAGTCGCTAACGCCCGGGCCGCCGCGGTGAAGTCCAGCAGATAAGTTGATGCAAACCCTCCAAATCCTGATTCCCCGGTTGCGCAAGGCGCTGGCGCAACTGCCCTACCTCCGGCAGACCCTGTCACTGGTGTGGACTGCCGCGCGGGGCTGGACGGTCACGTGGGGGGTTCTGCTCCTGCTCCAGGGGTTGCTGCCGGTGGCCACCGTCTACGTGACGCGCTGGCTGGTGAATAGCCTGGTGGCAGCGATTCGGGGCGGGGGCTCCTGGGACCTTTTACGGCTGACCCTGCTGCTCGTGGTCCTCATGGCGGCTATCCAACTGGCCTTGCAGATTATGCGTAGCGCCACGGCCTACGTTCGCACGGCTCAGTCGGAACTGGTTCAGGACCATATCAGCTCGCTGATCCATCGGAAATCCGCCGCGGCGGATCTGGGCTTCTACGATTCGGCGGAATTTTACGACCACCTGCACCGGGCACGGAGTGAAGGATCCCATCGCCCTGTGGCGCTGGTCGAAAGCCTGGGTAGCCTGGTCCAGAATGCGATCACGCTGCTGGCCATGGGCGCGGTGCTGATTCCCTTTGGGGCTTGGCTGCCCGGCGCCCTCCTTATCGGCACGGCGCCGGCGCTCTACGTGGTGGTGCGCTACGCGCTGCTCCAGAACCAGTGGCAGCGCCAGGTCACGCCGGTCGAACGCCGCGCCTGGTATTACGACTGGCTGCTCACGACCGGCGACACGGCCTCCGAGGTCAGGCTGTTCGGCCTGGCCGGGCATTTTCGGTCCGCCTACCAAATCTTGCGCCAGCGCCTGCGCGGCGAGCGTCTGAATTTGGCTCGGAAACAGATCCTGGCGGAGTTCGGCGCGGGCAGCCTGGGGCTGATGGTCACCGGGGGCGTCCTGGCATGGATGGTCTGGAGGGCGGTACGTGGCCTCGCAACCCTGGGAGACTTGGCGATGTTCTACCAAGCTTTCCAACAGGGGCTGGGGCTGATGCGCGGTCTGCTGGAAAACCTCGGTCAGCTTTATGGCAACCTGCTGTTCTTGGGAAATCTGTACGAGTTCCTGGAACTGGAACCGCGCGTCGTGAGTCCGCCCCGGCCCTCGCCCGCGCCCCAGGCGGTCGCGAGCAGTATTAGGTTGGAGCGCGTGCGATTCCGCTATCCCGGAAGCGTGCGGCCGGTGCTGGAAGATTTCGATCTGGAGATTCCTGCCGGGCGAATAGTTGCGGTGGTGGGATCGAATGGCGCGGGCAAGAGCACACTGATCAAGCTACTCTGCCGCTTCTACGACCCAGAGACTGGCCGCGTGGCATTGGACGGCGTCGATCTTCGCGAGTTCAAGATCGAGGAGCTTCGCAGCCGGATCACGGTCCTCTTTCAGCAGCCGGTACATTACAACGATACGGTGCGGGAAAACATCGCCTATGGGGATTTGCACGCCCCTGTCGATTCTTTGGAAATAGCCGCGCAGGCCGCGGGCGCGGAGGAGATCATCGCGCGTCTGCCGCAGGGGTATGACAGCATGCTGGGCCGGTGGTTTGCCGATGGCACGGAGCTCAGCCTGGGTGAATGGCAGCGCATCGCCTTGGCCCGCGCTTTCCTGCGCCGCGCGCCCATCCTGATCCTCGATGAGCCCACGAGCGCCATGGACCCTTGGGCTGAAGCCGATTGGCTGGCGCGGTTCCGGAAGCTGGCAGCCGGCCGCACGGTTCTCATGATCACGCATCGCTTCTCCACGGCAATGTTTGCCGATGTGATTCACGTAATGAGCGAAGGCCACATTGTGGAATCTGGGACGCACGAGCAGTTGCTGGAAGCAGGCGGCCGCTATGCACAGGCCTGGGCTACCCTGCGGGAGAGGGCATGAGGTTCCCCCCGGAACTTCAGCTCTTGTTGCTTTGCGCGCAGCTAAGGCCGGAGGCGGAGCGCCTTCGGGAGTTAGTGGGCACGGGGGTTGACTGGCAGGCATTTCTCAATCTGTGAATTCGGGATTATTCGGCGTCTCCGGCGCGCCGGCGAAGCGCGCCCCAGAGGCTTTTTATGCCGGCTTCACCGAACCACCATGCGGTCCGGCAGGCGACGCGGAAAGGCCGCAAGGCGTAATAAAGGAAAAAGAGCGAGGCGGGGAGAGGAAGGAATTCGCAATCGGCCAGCGTTGGAATGAAGAGGTGGATGGCGAGATAATGCAGCCTTCGCGCCGGCGTTTTGAGCAACCGAAGGGAGAAGAGGATTTCGGAGACACTTGGGAATCCCAAAGGACGCGGGGCGCCGGAGCCGCTCGGCGTTTTCAAACGAAAGGCGGGGTTGACCGGTGTATCGAAAAGGGCGGCACAAGCCGCGAGGGTGGATCGAACGGCCTCCTCCCAGCCCAGCCACTTCGCTTTCTCGCTCACCTTTTTCCAGTCGATGGCGCCGCAGGAACATAACCGGTCAAGGTCGACGAGCCATTTGAGAGAAGGCCCGCCGTGCCGACTTGCATGCACCGCCAGGTATAGAAACTCCCACTCCGCGCTTAAAGCAAAGGTGGGGATTCCGTAAAAGCTCTTGCGAGCCGCATCTGACCAGATTTCCTCGAGCAACTCACGCTCGAGTGGGCCTCCCCACACCAGCCCGCAGTGGAGTTCCAGCGCGTAGGCTCGCATGCGGCCCTGTCGCGTCATCATCATGCAATCTTTGCCGTAACGCACCACAAGGTCCAGGAGACGCGGCTGGGTGAGCTCGGATTTATACCCTGAAGACGTAAGGAGGTGGAAAGCCTCGGCCACGTTTTTCGTGGGAACGAGGACGTCGATGTCGAAACATGCGCGGAGAGCGGGGTCGCCGTAGAGTGACTGTCCTAGGGCGATGCCTTTCAGCGGCATGACGGGTACTCCGGCGTCAGCGAGCAAGCGGAGGATCCTGGCCAACTCGATGGCAAGAAGCTCGTTCTGAATCGCGTTGAAGCGGAAAATTCTCGTCCATTCCGAGCGGACGGGGTCGGGGACGCCGGGAAAGTCAAGCGTGCGGAGACCCGCATAGAGCAGGGGAAAGACCTCGAATATCCTGGCGCGTTCGAGGAGAAGGGGCCACTGCAACGGGCGCGCCAGCAAGCTCAGCGTCCGCTCCCGCGCCTCGGGTGAAAGCTGGGCGCGAGCCAGCAACAAACACAGTTCATCTTCGGGAGGCATGTCCACGCGCATGATTCCTCTCCAGGACGTCGACGCGTAAATCCCTTGCTTTCAGCGGACCGGTTGCGCTGCTCAGCGTGACATCCGTGCACTCGTCTGCCATGCTGTCATCCAACCACCGACGCGCCCCCGAGACCGCCGTCGCAGCCCAGCGAACGTGCCACGGCCGCAGCCAGTGCCAATAAGCAGCAAAGGCGACCGCCCCCACGATGCTCAGTCAAGTGAATCCCCAAAATGCGCCCCCCAGCCAGTGTGCCTTGGCCACATTCGCCATTGCCGTCCAGCCTCCTCAAGGGAACGCTTCTTAGACGGAAATTCCGGTTTGGACTCGAAACCAGGCTGGAGCGTTGCTTACCGAGGCTGTCAGGACGCACGATTTAACACCTGCCGAGCACATCCTCGCGTGAGTCGCACGCTTCACTGGCTTCCCTACGGCTAGTCGAACCGCAGATGGCTTGGAGCCGGCAAAACTGTTTGCTGCGGCCGCGGGTTCGTCCTCTTCTCACGGCTGCTTCGAGCACGCGCGGTGGAATAGCCCCTCTGCGGCCCGAGCAACATTCTCAGCGGAGAGATCCTGTCCAGGCAGCTCCTCGAGGGCGATCATGCCGTCTTCGGGCCTATAGGGAAACCAATAGCAAGCAGAAGGTGTCGTAAACAGAACGATCGATCTGACACCCAATGCTGCAGCGATATGGCCGGCCCCCCCTTCGCTTGTGACAAGAAGCGCGCATCGTTCAAGGACTGCCGCATAGTGTCGGATCGGGAGCCCCGAAACCAAGGTCACGCTCCTTCCAAGTCTCCGGCGGAGCTCTTCCGCGATCGGAGTCCGATCGTAAGGACCTTGAAAGACCAGAATTGGATGGCCAAAATTCCGACGCAGTTTGTTCCCTAGGGCTACGAACTTAGCCGCGCTCCAGGGGGGTTCTGTTTGGCGCCTTCCGGGCTGTAGTGCGACCCAATGATCCTCCGGGCCGATCCCATGCTTGTGCAAGAACGCGCGTGCCATGTACCTCTCGTCATCGTCAAGAATGAGGATGGGCTTAGGCGGCGGATCGGGAAGGCCCAAGCCTCTTGTGAGACTGATGAAATGGGTGAACATGTCATCCCGTTCCGAAATCTCCGGTGCCGCTATGTTATACGGTTGTAAGCCTCCAACCGGGCGTGCGCTTCCCATACCCACCCTGTACCTGGCGCCTGAAAGTAGGCAGATCAACTGCGTCGTCTGGCTACCGAATAAATCCAAAGTCAGGTCAAACGGGCGCAACCGGGAGATGTCCTTGAAGACGCTCTTGGTGCTCAACAGGCACTCGTCTACGTCAGGATTGTTCCGTAGAATGTCGCGCGCCGACGGAGTCGCTGTGAGATAACTAATGAAAGCTTCCGGGAACGAGCTGCGCAGCGCCCGGAGCACAGGCGTCGTGAGCAACACGTCACCGACACAGGCTAGACGAATAACCAGTATCCTAGGAATGCGACCCAGGTCGATCATTGCCACCTCCCGCACTCACCCACCTCGTAGTCTAGCCCCAAATGGACCGCGAAGTTCGAGGCCGCTCGATGGAGGAGGGGTTTTACTCCAGGATTTCCGATTTGGCCCCCTCGCCACCATCGATTGTACGTCCAACCGCCTCCGCTGGAGCGTTTTTTCATCCTTTCCATCGCGAGCGACTCCGGCACGCTTGCTTGCCTTCTTTGATCCACTGCTCCGCCGTGCCCCGCCTGTTGTGAAAACGGAATACGGCCCGGCTGCCCGTCTCCAGGTTGATCACGATGAATCCGACTCGCGAGAACAGCTCCGCGAAGTGGAACTCCACCTTTGCCACCACCCGCCGTGACAGAGCTACACGCGACTAAGCGGGCTCGTCGTCGACCGCCTGCTGAATGCGCTGGAGAATTTGCGGACTAAATTCTTGCCCGCAAATCATCATGCGGGCAGCTTAGAACGTCGACACCCCCTGTGTCCCGCAAGAAATGTGGAACATGCTCAGCACCTCGGGGGGGCCCTTAGAAGTGCCCGGAGGACCTTCCCAACCGAGAAGGTCTTGGTGAGCTTTTGGATCGCGATGGCCACCTTGCTCATAGACCGTTGAAATTTCCTCCTCTTACCGGCATCCGAGCCGGGTCGCCTTGAATGAGAGAGCGGGAAGAGACCCCTCATCGCCCTCGTACTTCGGGCACCCTCTCCCCAGGGCAGACGGCATCGCGTCACTGGGGAGGTCCAGCAAGTCAACCGGGTTGGTGCAGGTGTGCGGTTGCGGAGGTACGGTTTCCCCACGCCACTCGGCGACGCGCGTTCTCACCTCGGTGATCTTCATATTCCCCGCCTTCCTCCACTGAAACAATAATATGCGAATAAAGAATAGCAATCTAAAGAACAACTCGACGAGGCCGGAAGACACCATTGTAGGCGATCACCGGGTCAGCGTAAAGAGCCAAGGCGTCGCTACGGAATAACCGTTCCGTGCTGATCGTAACCCCCTCACCCCAGCCCTCTCCCCCAAGGGGGAGAGGGGGGAGTTTATTTGTGTTTACAGCCCTCTGTCACCGCGGCAACAGAGGGGGGAGTTAATTTGTGACACGGGTGGACAGTATCTTCGAAAATCGGGAATCCGAGACATGCTGGGCCAAGCAAAGCAAAATCATCTTGACAGGACGAGACCGCAGGAACATAAAAGCAGGCTGGTAATCGGAAGCAAGCAAGAGAAGACCGGGAATCGGGAGACAACTTGGGCCTTGCGTGCTGTCCGCTGCTCGGGGGCTGTTCCGCCCGAGGCAAGGGGCGGAAGGCAGGGAGTCCGGACAAGGGTTGACAGGTGTTTTCCGCAGGAGGGTACGCATGTTTCGAAGCATCGGCTTATTTTTGATTCTGATTTTGTTTTCGTTCTTGTTCATCTCCAATCATACCCCTGCACAGGGGGGTCAAGAGCAAGGAGGCCAACTCTATACCGGCTTCCTGGATCCATCGCGAGACTACTCCGCCATGCCGTTCTGGTTTTGGAACGGCAAAATGGAGGGCCCAAAGATCCAGGAAGAAATCCGCAACATGGTCGAGCAGCACGTTTATGGGGCGTTTTTGCACGCTCGGGACGGTCTCGAAACCCCCTACCATTCCGAGGAGTGGTGGCAGGCCATTGGAGCCGGGCTCGAGCAGTCCAAGCGCAGCGGCTTCAGCTTCAACTTCGTCGACGAATACGACTGGCCCTCG
>Ga0187874_10001575_pt1 | contig 19940 bp, 27 predicted proteins | sample June2016WEW_16_1_3_FD_132993 | JGI IMG/M metagenome (GOLD analysis project Ga0187874, IMG submission 132993) | Peatland microbial communities from SPRUCE experiment site at the Marcell Experimental Forest, Minnesota, USA - June2016WEW_16_150 | ecosystem: Environmental > Terrestrial > Soil >... | reverse complement strand
TTAATTGTCCGTTCCATGGCACTTTACCGGTGCGCGGCCAGGTGATCACCGGTAAAGTCGTGAGCGACAAGATGATGGGAACGGTCGTAGTTGCCCGGGATTACCTGCACTACGTCCGGAAGTACAACCGGTACGAGAAGCGCATCTCCAAGCTTCATGCCCACAACCCGCCCTGCATCCAGGCAAAGGTGGGGGATCTCGTGAAGATTGCTGAGTGCAGGCCGTTGTCGAAGAGCACGACGTATGTCGTTGTCGAGGTGCAGCAGCCATGAAGGCAAAGCAGTCCAAGATCCCACGGGCTCTTGCGACGGGAACGAGGCTTGCATGCGCCGATAATACCGGTGCCAGGACAGTGCAGATCATATCTGTCTTCGGCTACCATGGTGTAAGGCGCCGCCAGCCCAAACTGGGCCTGGGGGATCTCTGCACGGCGAGCGTCCAGAAGGGTACCCCGGACATGCGCAAAAAGCTCGTGCGGGCGGTAATCATCCGCCAGAAAAAGGAGATGCGCCGCCCCAATGGCATCCGCGTCTCCTTTGACGACAACGCTGTTGTCGTTGTGGATGAGAAGAATGAGCCAAAAGGAACCGAGATCAAGGGACCGGTCGCCCGAGAAGTGGCAGAGCGGTACCCAAAGCTCGGCTCCATGGCGACAATCATTGTGTGAGGTGGTTGACATGGTCAGAATTGAAAGTTCACAACCACGCAAACAGAGAAAGGCGCGGTATGACGCACCTTCGCACATGAAGTCCAAGTTCCTCAACGCACCGCTCTCGGCAGCACTCAAAGAACAATATGCGAAAAAGACGATGCGCGTTATCAAGGGCGATACGGTCAAGGTAACCCGCGGCGACCATGTCGGCGAGGAGGGACTTGTTGACGGTATCGACACCCGTAACGTGAAGATCATCGTCCACGGCGTCTCATCTACCAAGGTTGACGGTACTGAAGTTCCGCGCCCCATCGATGCATCCAAGGTGGAGATCACCAAGCTCAAGCTCGATGACAAGCGCCGCGTTGAAAAACTCGGGGAGAAGGAATAATGTCAGATCATCTGAAAAGGCTCAACGCGCCCGACTCGTGGCACATCACCAAAAAGACCACGAAGTTTGTCGCAAAGACGGCGCCCGGCCCGCACAATGCAAATGCCATGCCAGTCGCCGTCTGGCTCCGGGACCAGCAGGGTCTTGCCCGCACCATGAAGGAAGTCAAGCAGATCCTCAAGCAGAAGGATGTCTTCATCAACGGAAGGCCCTGCCGGGATCCCAAGATGGGCATCGGTATCTTCGATGTCATTGCTCTCCCCCGTATCGGTAAATACTACCGTGTGCTCCGGGATCTCAAAGGCCGGCATAAAACCGTTGAGATTGATGCAGAGGCAGCCCAGAAGAGGCTCTGTAAGATCCAGAACAAGACAACCCTCACCGGAGGCAAAGTCCAGTTAAACCTCCGGTACGGGGCAAACATCCTCGCAGATAACTCCTACAAGTCAAACGATTCCCTGGTTATCTCCCTCAAACCCGAAGACCGGTTCAAGATCCTTGAACACTACCCGTTTGCTACCGGCAACATGGCGACGATCATCGGCGGCCGGCACTCCGGCAAGGTGGCGAGAGTCGTCGAGATCATCAAGACTCCGGGCAGTGTCCCCAACAAGGTTATCCTCGAGGACGAGAAGACCAAGGAGCGGTTCGACACGGTCGCGCCCTATGTCTACATGATCGGAAAAGAGACCGTCTCAACAGCAAGCTGGGGGCTTGACCAGTGACCGCAATGCGAGATATCCACATCGATAAGGTCGTCGTCCATATGGGCGTTGGCGAGAGTGGTGAAAAACTTGTCAAGGCCGAGAATATCATGAAGACGATCACCAAGCAGACCCCGATCCGCAGCGTTGCAAAAATGACGCAGCCGGCGTTTAATATCAGGAAAGGCGCCCCGATCGGGTGCAAGGTCACGCTCCGGGGAAAACCGGCACAGGACTTTATCAACACTGCCTTAACCATCGTGAACAAGACGATCTTTGAGAGCCAGTTTGATAAGAGCGGGAACTTCTCGTTTGGCGTTGAAGAGCACACGGATTTCCCCGGGATGTCCTACGATCCACAGATCGGGATTTTCGGGATGGACGTTAATGTCGTGCTCGAGAGGAATGGCATCAGGATCACCCGCCGGAGAATGCAGCAGAAAAAGCTTCCCGAAAAGCAGCGCGTGAAAAAGGAGGATGCAATTGCGTTCCTCAAGAAAGAATACTCGGTGGAGGTGCGCTGATGGGTGGCGAAAGGAAGAAGATCTACGGTCGCGGTGCAAACGAGTGCAAGATGTGCGGGCGCAAGCAGGGGCTTGTCCGCCGCTACCACATCATGTTCTGCCGGCAGTGCTTCCGTGAATGGGCACAGAAAATGGGCTTTAAGAAGATGAACTGAGGAGTGACTGCACCATGACACGATTAAATACCATTGCAGACGGGATGAGTGCGTTAAAGAACGCAGGTGACACCGGCAAGTCCGAGTGCATCATCGAACCCGCAAGCAAGCTCCTCGGCGCAATGCTGCGCATCATGCAGGACGCCGGTTACATCGCCGGTTTCGAGTTTATTGAAGATGGCCGCGGCGGCCAGCTCAAGGTGCATCTCACCGGCAAGATCAACAAATGCGGGGCAATCTCTCCGCGTTTCTCGGTCCAGCTGGATGAGATGGAATACTGGGAGAAGCAGTACCTGCCCGGCAAGAACTTCGGGCTCATGATCCTTTCCACCTCACATGGCGTTATGTCGCATGTGCAGGCACGCAAGGAAGGTATCGGCGGCGAGCTGCTCGGGTATCTCTACTAGAGGGTGCGAATCATGGCAAGCGTAAGAAAAGTCAGAATTCCCGAAGGTGTCAAAGTAACGCTTGAGGGAACGCAGCTTCTGGTGACAGGACCCAAGGGCCAGCTGGTACGCAACGTCCGGTTCCCGCAGGTGACGGTAACCAGCGACGGCAAGGAGATTGTCATCGCAACTGAATCCAACCGCAAGGAGATCACCGCGATGGTCGGGACGTTTGAGGCGCATGCAAAGAATATGTGCCGGGGCGTCACGGAGGGATTCGAGTACCGTATGAAAGTCGTTTACAGCCACTTCCCGATCCAGCTCAAACTGCAGGGAAAGCGACTTGAGATTGCTAATTTTCTGGGTGAGAAGAAAGCCCGGTACGCCGACATTGCAGATGGTGTCATCGCAAAGGTGGCAAACGATGAGGTTGTGTTGACCGGCATCGACCGTGAACTGGTTGGAACTACTGCGGCAAATATCGAGCACGCAACCCATATCCGTTACCGGGACCCCCGGGTCTTCCAGGATGGCATATACATGGTACAGAGGGGCTGAACTGAGCAATGACAACTGAAACCAAGCGACTGATCCGTGTGCGCACAGAGAAGGGTGCCGTCTTCAAGCGCGACGGGTTTGGCAAGAAGAGACAGCTCTCCGATTCATGGAGAAAGCCCCGCGGACAGCACAACAAACAGCGGGAGCAGAGAAAGGCGAAGGGCAACCTGCCCAAGCCCGGCTTTGGCAGCCCGGTTGCGGTGCGCGGCATGCACCCCAGCGGATTCTTTGAAGTGCTGGTGTTTATGGAAAAAGATCTCGAAAAACTTGACGCGAAGACCCAGGCGATCCGGATATCAGCCGGCGTCGGTGCACGCAAGCGCAAAGCTCTTCAGGAGAAGGCAGCAGCGTCAGGCTTCAAGATCCTCAATGCACATATGATCAAGGAGCCCGTCAGGGAAGAGGCTCCCGCCGAGCCTGAAGTGGAAGCGGCAAAGGACAAGAAAGAGAAGAAGGCAAAAGAGGCCAGGAAAGAGGCCCCGGCAAAGAAAAGCACTTCCAGGGCAGAAGGTACCAAAAAGAAAGGCGCTGAAAAGAAAAAACCGGTGAAGGCTTCCACCTCAAAGTCCAAGCCTGCCTCCAAGGAAACCGCAAAGAACGAGGAGAAGGCCGCAAAGCCAAAGGCAAAGGAAGCGGCAAAGACTCCTGCCAAAAAATCTGCTCCGTTAAAGGCCGAAAAGAAGCCGGCAGCTGCCGAAAAGAAGCCGGCAGCTGCCGAGGAGAAGCCCAAGGCCGAGAAGGCAAAAGCAAAGAAAAAGTCCTCATCCGAGGTGAAGAAGAATGACTGATGTCGCCAGCCAGAGACGCATCTCCGCATCGATCCTGAAATGTGGTGTCAACCGCGTCTGGTTCGACCCCGAGCGCCTCTCGGACATCGAGAACGCTATCTCCCGCGAGGATCTGCGCGGGCTCATCACCGATGGTGCGATCAAGGCGCACCAGAAGAAAGGTGTGAGCCGTGGCAGGGCACGCATACGCACCGCACAGCGGGCATACGGCCACCGCAAAGGGGTCGGGAAACGGAAAGGTGCACAGGGCGCAAGGACCCCCAGCAAGCGGGCATGGATCCAGAAGATCCGTGCGATCAGGAAGGCACTCGTCGCACTCCGCGAGGCCGGTACCATTGACCGGCACCTCTACCGGGTCATCTACCGCAAGGCAGCCGGCGGGCAGTTCCGAAGTGTCGCGCACATGAAAGCACAGATGGAGATCATTGCCGGGAGGCTGAAGTAACATGGCGACCGGACCACGGTATTTAGTCGCTTTCCGCAGGCGGAGAGAAGGCAGAACTGATTATTACCAGAGAACCAAGCTCGTTGTCGCTGATGCGCCGCGCATGGTCGTACGCAGGACAAACCGGCATATCCTTATTCAGCTGGTCACCGCCGAGATGGACGGGGATAAGACCCTTGTATCGGCAAATTCTTCCGAACTCGAAAAGTACGGCTACACCGGGGCAACTGCAAACACGCCTGCAGCATACCTTACAGGCATGCTCTTTGCCGCAAAGGCAAAAAAAGCAGGGCAGGATCGCGCGATCCTCGATATCGGCCTTGCCCGGGCAACCCCGGGAGCACGGGTCTTTGCCGCGCTTAAAGGGGCAGTCGATGCAGGCCTTGAGATCCCGCACGGCGAAGGGATCGTTCCCTCAGAGGAACGGCTCAAGGGTGCACATATTGCAGCCTACAACAAGAAGGCCGGAGATATCGTCAGGAATGTCGAGCAGGTGGCAGCCGCCATAAAGAAGGAGCTGGTGTAAATGGCATACGAAAAGGCAGAATGGCGCCCGGTCACCGGTCTTGGCAAGCTTGTCGCATCAGGAGAGATCAAGAGTATCGATCAGGTCCTCGAGAGCGGCAGGCCGATCAAGGAACCCGAGATCGTCGATATGTTCCTCCCGGACCTCGAAGACGAGGTTCTCGATATCGCCATGATGCAGAGGATGACCGACTCGGGCCGCCGGGTCCAGTTCCGTGCCGTCGTGATTGTCGGCAACCGGAACGGGTACATCGGCTTCGGCCAGGGAAAAGACGTTCAGGTCGGTGACGCAATCAAGAAAGCGATCACCAAGGCGAAGATGAACCTTGTAAAGGTGCGCCGCGGGTGCGGCAGCTGGGAATGCGGGTGCGATGTTATGCACTCCATCCCGATGCAGGTTGTTGGAGCGGCCGGCAGTGTCCGGATCACCCTCAAGCCCGCACCGCAGGGTATCGGCCTTGTCACCGGTGATATCAGCAAGAAAGTGCTTGAACTCGCCGGCATCAAGGATGTCTGGACCTTTGCACGTGGACAGACGCGCACGACGATCAATTTCGCTAAGGCAACGTTCAACGCGTTAAAAGAGACCAATATGATCAGAACCGGGGGGTCAGAGTAAATGTACGCAGTCGTGCAGGTCCGTGGCGTGGTCAATACCCGCCGGGACATCAAAGACACGTTAAAGATGCTCCGTCTGCACCACATCAACCACTGCGTGCTCGTGGCGGACACTCCCGAGAACCTCGGGATGATCCGTAAGGTGAAGGATTACGTTGCCTACGGTGAAGTGGATGCGGCGACCCTCGAGACCCTTCTCACGACCCGTGGCCGCGTGATCGGGGACGATCCCTTGACGGATGAGTATATCAAGTCCAACTCGACCTTCAGCACTATCATCGAATTTGCACAGGCACTGGCAAAGGGCGAGTCAAAGTTGCGCGACATTCCGGGCCTCAAGCCGGTTCTCCGGCTTCACCCGCCGCGCAAGGGATACAAGACCACAAAGCGCACGTTCGTACAGGGTGGAGCGCTTGGCTATTATGGTCCGGAGATCAATACTCTCCTCTATAAGATGAGGTGAAGAGATGCCAACCAACAAACGTTCAAAATACCGCGGAACGCGGACGTGTGGCGGCGGAACCCACAAGAACCGCCGGGGTGCAGGCAACCGTGGCGGAAGGGGACGCGCAGGCATCAACGCCCACCACTTTGTCAAGTGGTATATGGAAATGGGAGGACCGGTCTTTGGTAAGGATGGGTTCTTCCATAACCCTGCCGTCACTGTGTCCTCCATGGATGTCGGGATTATCGATCAGATCGTACCCTCGCTTCTTGCCCAGGGAATCGCCAAACAGGACGGAGATGCAATTGTCTTAAACGCCGCCGATATCGGCATCGAGAAGGTGCTGGGCAGCGGAAAAGTCACAAAGAAGCTCAACATCTCTGCAGCGGCATTCTCTCTCCAGGCAAAGGCAAAGATCGAGAAGACTGGTGGAAAGACGCAGGTCGTCTGACCCACCTGATTTTTTGGTGAAATAATGGGAGACCTGCTGGATCGAATGGAACCCATTCTTGCTGCGATGCCCGCAGTCAAGGCCCCTGAGGGGCATGTCCACTTCAAGAACAAACTGATGTGGACACTGGGAATCTTAATTCTGTATTTTGCGCTCACGAATATCCCGGTATTCGGGCTTGCATCCAGTTCACAGGATGTGTTCATGTACTGGCGTGCCCTGCTTGCCGGTGCAAGTGGTTCGATCGTACACCTCGGTATCGGGCCGATCGTCACGGCGTCCATCGTGCTCCAGCTCTTAAAAGGTGCCGATATCCTCCATATTGATACGAGCGAGGCCCGTGGACAGGTCATGTACATGGGTCTCCAGAAGATCCTCATTCTTGTTATGATCGTGGTCGAGGCCGCGCCGAACCTCATCGGCGGGTTCATGCAGCCCGATCCCACCATTGCAGCACAGTTCTTCGGCGGCAACCTCTTCGCTGTCTCGCTGTTGATCTTTATCCAGATCTGTATCGGTGGTGTCCTTGTCTTCTTGATGGATGAAGTGGTTACCAAGTGGGGTATCGGTTCCGGTGTCGGACTCTTCATTATTGCCGGTATCTCGCAGGCCCTCGTGAATGGATTCATCAACTGGACCGCTGTCAGCGATCCCTATCCGGTCGGGTTCTTCCCGCGCCTGTTTGCGGTCGTGCTTGACGGTGCGAATTTCATCCAGTACTTCGGAACGAATCTCCTTGCTTTTGCCACCACCATCATCATCTTCCTGATCATCGTCTACGTGGAATCTACCCGCATTGAGATCCCCCTCGCCCATGCTCAGGTGAGAGGTGCCCGGGCACGTTTCCCGGTCAAACTGATCTACGCCAGTGTCCTGCCGATGATCCTGGTACGGGTGCTCCAGGCCAACATCCAGATGGTGGGGATGTTCCTCTCCAATGTGGGCATCACCATCTTGGGTAAATTCAACGGCCAGACCCCCCAGTCAGGCCTGATGTACTTCCTCGCACCTATCAGCGGCCCGACAGACTGGATGTGGTGGGCGACCGATCTCGGGCACGCACCCTGGGAAGTCCTCCTGCGTATGGGGATCGATACGACATTCATGGTAGTGGGCGGTGCGATCTTCGCACTCTTCTGGATCAAGACCGCAGGTCTCGATTCAAAGGATGTGGCCCGGCAGATCCAGATGTCCGGTATGTCGATCCCGGGGTACCGGAGAAATCCCCAGGTGCTGGAGAAATACCTGGACCGGTACATCCCCCGTGTCACGATCATCGGCGGGGTATTCATCGGTATCCTCAGTGTGGTTGCGAACCTCTTCGGTGTCATCGGGGCTGTCAGCGGTACGGGGTTGTTACTGACCGTGAGTATCACGTACAGGCTGTACGAAGAGATAGCGAGCCAGCAGATCATGGAGATGTATCCGTTCATGCGGACGTTCTTTGGCAAAGAATGATTGATGAAGGGAACAGGAATGGCAGGAAAAAAGGTCATTATCACGGGTGTGCCGGGGGTCGGTAAGACCACGGTCATCAACGAGGCGTTGAACAAACTCAAAAGCGAGGGGGTGGAATACCAGCCCATCAATTTTGGCTCCTTTATGTTCGAAGTGGCCAAAAGCGAGGGGCTCGTGGAAAACCGCGACCAGATGCGTACGCTCGACCGGGCCGATCAGAAACGGCTCCAGCAGCGTGCGGCACAGGCGATCGCAAAGATTGACGGCAACGTCATGATCGACACGCACGCATCGGTGAAAACCCCTACGGGTTATCTCGCCGGGCTTCCTGAATGGGTACTCCGCGAGATCATGCCCGATGTCATCATTCTCGTTGAAACGGATAATGACCAGATCCTCATGCGGCGCCTGAATGACGAGACGAGAAGCCGGGACAAGGAAGGTGCGCGTGCAATTGCCGAGCACCAGCAGTTCAACCGCTCTATCGCCGCCGCATATGCCATGGTAACCGGGTGTACCATCAGGATCATCACCAACGCCGATCACCTGCTGGATCTTGCCGCAGTGGAGATGGCAGACGTCCTCAGGTAATCCCATGTAAGGTGACTTCATGGACTTTGGAAAATTCTGGGAAAAGTACGGATTATACATCGCACTGCTCTTCATGCTGCTGATGATGTTCTCCTACAGCATCGCATGGCTGCGGGTTGGTGTGGGGCACGGGATCGATACGGTTCTTGCCCCTCTGGTTGAAGGGTTCGGGATACCGTTCTTCATCCTGATCGTGATCCTCTCGGCAGCGACCGGCCTGTACTCCTCTGTTATCCAGAAGTATACGATCGATTATGAGCGGATGACGGAAGTACAGGACCGGATGAAGGAGTTCCAGAAAGAGTACCGGGAAGCAATGTTGTCCCAGGATGAGAAGAGGATCAAGAAACTGGACGTGAAAAAAGACCGCATGATGCGCGAGCAGCTCGAGCTCTCCCAGCAGCAGTTCAAGCCGATGGCGTATATCCTGGTCCTGACCGTCCCGATCTTCTTCTGGCTGCTGTACCGGCTCAGCCAGATCCACAACACGATCACGCTCCCGTACTACGGGACGGTGAGCCTGACGGCGCCCCTGCTCTGGGTTATTCCTGCATGGATCATCTGGTATATGATCTGTTCGATTACGATCAGTCAGGTGATCAGAAAGGCCCTCAACATCGGGGGAATCTGATGCGGATCACCGTGAGCGGGCTCCCCGGCAGCGGGACGACCTCGCTCTCACGGTACCTTGCAGAACACCACGGGTTTACAATGATCTCGGCCGGCGAGGTCTTCCGTGAATGTGCGAAAAAGCACAACATGGGACTTGCCGAATTCGGCCGGCTTGCCGAGAGAGACCCGGCCTACGACAAGATGATCGATGCCCGGCAGAAAGAGATCGCGGAACAGAGAGACAATATCATTGTCGAGGGCCGGCTCTCGGGCTGGATGGTGGAGAAGGCTGATCTCAGGATCTGGCTGTTTGCCCCCATCGGCTGCCGGCTCGAACGGATCGTATTCCGCGACCAGATTGCTGATGTAGAGACGGCAAAGATGATCACGCTCGAACGCGAGCACTGCGAAGCGGTGCGGTACCGCCAGTACTATGATATCGATATCAACGATCTCTCCATCTACCACCTTATCCTCAATTCGGAGCACTGGGGGATCGGGGAGCTCGGGGCGATTGTCGATACTGCTGTCGGGCAGTTGCAGGCAGTCCGCGGGAAGTCAGCATAACGGGTCTGGTAATGACAACGATGGCCCGGTACCAGCACCATAACTGTTATCTTTTATTCTGCCATCTTTTTCCCCGGGAGGTCGTGTGCGATGAATGCGGATGATATCAGCATCTCTCTTGTGCGCTCGTGGAATGAGGATGAGATCATCGCACTGTACCGGGCCGGTTGCTGGTGGAAGGACGAGTTTGATCCTGCCGAGATCCCTAGGATTATCAGCGGCAGCTTTGCCTTCGTGGTGGCGGCCGATAAAAAAACAGGCCGCGCAGTCGGGATGGGGCGCGTGATCTCGGATGGTGTATCAGATGCGTATATCCAGGATCTCGTGGTGTTCCCCCAGTACCGGCGGAAGGATCTGGGGACGGCGCTTGTCTCCCTGCTTATTGCGCGGTGCAGGGAAGCGGGGATCTCATGGATCGCCCTTGTTGCCGAGCCCGGCTCGGAAAACTTCTACCTTCCACTGGGATTTGCCCGGATGGAGGGGCACATTCCTCTGATCTACCATGGTGATCCGTGATGCTTTCACAGGAAGATTTCAGGCCGGTTACGCTTGCCGACCGGGCATTTTTCGAACGCCACTACGCACTATATCCCCAGACACACAGCGACAATACGTTCACGAACATGGTCTGCTGGAACCATTTTGCCCAGTACCGGTACGCCTTCATGAACGGGAACGTGATCTTGGCAAGTACTATTGCCGGGGTGACCCGGTTCCGCCCGCCCATCGGCCCACGCGATCCTGCGCTCATGAAGGCACTCATCCGCTTTGCACTGGACAAGGGCGACGATACCCCGATCGTTCTTATCGATCCGGCAACGGCGCAATGGATGCGGGATCTCGATCCCACCCTCACCCTCCTCCCTGACCGGAACCACTTCGAGTATGTGTACCGGGCGTTGGATCTTGCGGAGCTCCCGGGTAAGAACTACCTCAAGATCCGCAGCCAGATCAACAAATTCCGGAAGAACTGCAGCCACACGGTCGAGCCGATCACAGCCGGCAACCGTGAAGAAGTGATGGGTTTCCTGGTGAAGTGGTGCGAGTGGAAGGGGTGCGAGAACGACCTTGTGCTCGCCCACGAGAAGGAGGCGGTCTTCTACGCGATCGAGCATTTCACCGAGCTGCCCGTGCGGGGCCTTTTGATCCGGGTCAGCGGGCAGATCGGTGCCATGTCCATCTTCGAGCGCCTTAACGCTGATACAGCCCTCGTCCATTTCGAGAAAGGGTTGCCGGACTGTGAGGGGATCTACAAGGCGATCAACGCGGAGACGGCCGCGCTCTTGGCAGGCGAGGTGGAGTACATCAACCGGGAGAGCGATCTCGGCGTCGCCGGGCTCCGGGAAGCAAAGATGCGGTATCACCCGCACCATATGATCGAGGTCTGGTCGCTCAGACGGTAAACCGGACTCCCCTATCAATCCTGCGCCTTTTTCGTTGGTTTAAACCTCCCCGGGGCGATCCTGCCGAAGGGGGCATCAGATCATGCGTGCCGGCCCGCTTCACAGTTCTTCTTGCAGTTCATATGCTCAGTAATCCTTACCTTATAGATTGTATAATATCCACAAAAACTAGTTGAAATCTGGACAAATTCGGAAGATCTATAAACTTTCGAAGAAGCCAATTACTATTATAATATTTGACGGAAACGATTTCTGATATACTGGAGTATCTCCGTGAAACAAAAAAATAAAAGTGGTGCAAAACAATCGCAGGCCTCCAAAAATCCTGCAAGTAAATTGCCCTCAAAATTCCCTGACCCCCTGCTTCACTATATCAATCGATATGATACCATTATCCTCTTTATTGTTCTCTATATCGCATACAATACAGTTACTGGAGTCGGGTTAATAAGCGGCGATGTTGCTCCGGCCACGCTCCTCCCGATAGGGTTGCTAACAAACCATAATTTATATTTAGATTTTGCTACTTCATTTATTTCCAATCCGGATTACTCATATGCGTTTACATTCGTTCAAGGTCACTATGTCTCAATTTTCCCTATTGTGACACCGGTTCTTGTCACGCCTGTTTATGCTATATCGTACGCACTCACTAACCTCTTTAATACCCCGTTTGGAGACAAGGACTTTTACATTCTTGCAAAATCTGCAGCTGCTTTTATTGCAGCTATTGCTGGAGTCCTTGTATATCTTTCAGGAAAAGAGTTGTTCTCGAAGAGAATTGCGATACTTACTACGTTTATCTTTGCTTTTGCAACCAGTACCTGGTCGATCAGTAGCCTTTCCCTCTGGCAACACGGTACTGTCGAACTGCTCCTTATCGCTTTGATCTATCTGATTATAAAGAACGAAAAAAATGAATCGTGGATTTACATTGTTCTTCTGGGAATACTCTCTGGCCTGTTTGTTTTTAACCGGCCTCCCGATTCCCTCCTCCTCCTCCCGATACTTTTCTATATTGTCTGGTATCAGAGGACAAAGATCCTTTATTATCTGACTGGGGGTGTTCTTGGAGGATTTCCTTTTTTATATTACAATTACTCCATTTTCGGGAACGTTTTTGGAGGGTACGCAGAGAACCTCTCCCTTTTTGCAGTGAATGCGGGTTTTGTCGGGCATTACCTGGGTCTCCTTATATCGCCAAATGTGGGACTTTTTATCTACTGCCCGGTTCTTCTGCTGTCCGTAGTTGGATTTTATGTGATCTGGACGGCAAGGGACTCCCCTATAAGAACCCTGATGATCGTGGCCGGGCTGGCAGTCCTGCTGGAAATTCTCCTGTATAGTTTTTTTATTCCATGGGCATCATCAGCTGAATTCTGCTATGGTCCCAGGTTTTTGACCGGCCTTGTCCCGATCTTATGCCTATACACCGGCTATTTCTTTGAGGAGTGGTTTGGCACAGGAAAAGCCAGACATCAGGGGCTGAAAAAATGGATTGTTATCGCGGTTGTCGGCGGCCTGATTATTTCGTCAATATGTATCCAGTTTATCGGCGCATTCTATTATATTTTTAGTGGGAATTCAAACCAGACTATGAACGATGAGCGTGCGTGGAACGTGACAGATTCTATGATTGTTAGGAGTTATACGGTTGGTTCACAAGAGGTTCCAGGAGTATTTGTATATACGCTGCCCCCCCTCCCCCCTCTGATTGAATATTATTTCTCGGGGAGATCTACCGGGGGATAAGCCTCCGGCAATGCCCGGATTGCCTTTGAATGCAGTGCGATTGAACCCTCCCTTTGTGAGCAGGAGAGTCCTGCCATGCGTTTCCTGTGAAAATCGTTCAGATATGATGAGTGCATCCTTATCTCCCCCACATGAGCGATTTAGTGCCGCAACCCCCAAAAAGGGCGCATCCGCGGCGGATCAATGACTATAAAGCACTGCAAAAACTCCGTGCCCCGGAGGGGCCTTCATGGCGGAGAGACCTTGCACGTGTTTTACCGGTTTTTTTGGTTCCGCACTAAACTTCATCGGTTTACGTCTGTTTCTCCAGAGCCGAAGGACCATTTATGTAAGAGCCCACGGTGCTTTACGCCCTTTATTGAAAATGGATCCCCCTCCAAAAAATGGGTCTCCGGTTCAGAGAGGAATGGTGAGGCCCAGTGTTCCCATGATCCCGGAGAAGATGATCTTCACCGCAATGGCAGCAACGAGCATACCCAGCACCCGCCCCATAATATCCGTGACAACGATTCCGAGAATGTTCTGGATACCTGCAGAGAAATACAGGATTATCCAGGTCGCCACAAGCGAGAGGGTGATGGCAATAAACGGGATGAGGATGCCATAATCCTTTGACAGGAGCATCACGGTTGTTATCGCGCCGGGGCCGCAGAGAATAGGTGTACCAATGACAACACCGGCTGCGGTCGGGGCCTTGTCCTTCGACCTGCAGATATCCAGTCCAAGCGCCATCTGCATACCCAGAAGGAACAATAGGATCCCGCCGGCGATCTGGAAGGTGGAGAGTGTCAGACCGAGGATCTCAAAAATCGTGGTATTGAAGATGAGGAAGATATACATCAGCACGCCGGCGACGGCGACCGCGATAAATGCCTGCTTGTGGATCTCCCGCGATGACTGCCCTTTTGTCATACCTGCAAAGATCGGAACCGATAAGATCGGATCGAGGATCACAAAGAGCGCGGCAAACGCGTAGATTACACCTGAAACGAGGTCCGCCATATCTCTACTTCAGATCATGTGCGGTTCTGACGGATAAATTCGCGGGCTTTGTCACCGTGGCAGGGGTCTTAAAGAAAAAAATAGAGGATCAGGATGGCGAACGTGGACAGGGCTCCCGCCGCTGATACCACCCGCGTCCGCGTCTTCTCAACGAGGATCCATGAGGCGATACAGAAAAACAGGTAGGGGATAAGGGTCGTAATCACGGAGATGCTTGCCAGCTGGTCGAAGTGATTGGAGATGAGCAGGAGGCTTGCGGCAATACCGCACCCGGCGACCAGCGCATAGACCGGGGTACCCCGGGCACCCAGTTTGCGGAGCCGGGGGATGCCAAACCGTGCCGAGAGGTTCTGGAGGATCCTTGATGTGCCGATGATGTACGCATTGATCGCCGAGAGCATGGCGACGATACCGATACAGACCACCACGGGTCCTGCATCTGCTATCACAAGCGCGGCAGCAGTTGCGACGGGGGCTGGCGATGCGGCGAGTACAGCAACGCCAACGCTCCCGATCAACGCAATATTGAGGAGAAGATACACCGAGACGACGATTGCCATGACACAGATCAGGGATTTTTTAATGAGCCGGGGATCGGTGGTCTCCTCGACAGGAATCGCACTGATCTCAAAACCGGTAAATGGCCAGTACACGATAATAACCGTCGCAAGCAGGCCGGCGGTGGTGAGCGGGGCCGCAGGAGCAAGATTCTCCAGCCTGACAAACGGGAGTAGCAGGAACGCGATCAGGATCAGCGGGACGATCTTGATGAGGGTGAGGAGGGTTTCGGTCTTTCCCGCAAGGGAGATCCCGATGATATTGATGCAGCAGAACCCGGCGATGATCCCGATCTCGATGACGAGTACCTGCGCGAGCCCGAAGTAACCGATATACTGCCCGATCCCGGCGGCAATGGTCGAGATCCCGAAGATGGATGAAACGAGGTATATGACGATCAACGGCGCTGCCGCCCTCCGGCCAAAGACGGACTCGAAGAGGGAGTAGAACCCCCCTGAGTCCGTGAACCGGGCAGATACCGAGGCAAGGGAGAAAAGGACACAGGATGCGGAGACGGCGACGATCAGCCAGGCGAACAGCGACCAGACACCGGTGAGACGCGCGGCAATACCCGGGACGACAAAGATACCGGAGCCGATCGTCCCACCGACTCCCAGGCTCACCAGCTCAAGAAGGCCGAGCGATCGACGGTAGGAGGTAGTTTCTGCCATGGTGCGGGTCCTCGTCAAGGGTTTAGTCCGGGGGATGAGTCCGGGATGACAGGTATATCCATGGGATTGGGTAAATCAGTATCTCCCGTCGATCCGATTGCATCATTCATAATATATAATATCCGGTAGTGGCCATCATCCGATATAGCGGACGTGTGTCGGGCCGGACAATCAGCCCGGACCGTCCGGTTTGGAGAGCACCCATGCCAGGAACGAAGAAAGTTTCCGGATCTTCCGGATCTAAAGCGGGAAAGCGGGTCGTTCACCCGGCAAAGTCCCCGGTACCGATGAAAAAAGCAGCCACGCAAAAAACGGCCGCACCGGCAAAGAAAACCACAGGAATAAAAAAAGGAAAGGCCGGCGGGAAAAAGACCGTAAAGAAATCCCCGAAAAAGAAGATTTCCGTGTACAAACTGAAGCGGTACAAGTGCCGGCTCTGTGGGTATATCTACTCGCCGCTCCGCGGGGAACCGCATAACGGTATCCCGGCGGGAACACCCTTTGAAGACCTTCCTGAAGACTATGTCTGCCCGGTCTGCGGGTACGAGGGACGTGGCAAGATCGGCACATGGGGTTTTGACGAGTGGGTGCCCACCCGGTACATCTGTGTGATCTGCGGGTACGTGTATGACGAGAAACGCGGTGAACCCCACAATGGCATAAAGCCCGGTACAAAGTTCGAAGATCTTCCTGATGATTACAAATGTCCTGTCTGCGCCCAGGACCCGAAGATCAGCGTCCAGTTCGGGAAGGTGTTAAAACAGGGATTCGATGCGCTTGATGACTGACAGGATGTAGTCCAGGACTCTTCTGTTCTCTCTTTTTTCCCTGGTTGTTTATCCCCCTTGGCCATTCAGGGCGTAAATGGCGTATCTTAATACCTTATACATCCATGCTGAATGTGCACACACTACGCATATGATTTCATCTGCTGATGGTACTGGGGTGTCAGATGCACAAGAGTCAGGATCCGGTGATGGAGCAGAAGCGTGAGGCGCTCGCCCGGTTTCTCGGTGTTGACAAAACCGCGCTCCGCATCTCGAACGGCCACCTGTACGGGTTCAAGGCTTTTTTCCATGGCAATGATGAAGCGTATCTTGTCCTTGCTGATGCAGAGGCAACGCAGGCTGCAGAGAACGCGGTGCAGGAAAAGCTCTGGCTCATTTCCCTTGAGTCGCTCTTTGCCTATTTTGATATCGGAGCCTATCCTGCCGACCTGCTGGGGAAGGTGAAGACAAAGGAGATACGGCAGGCAAACGAGGAGATCAAAAAACTGATCTACCATACGTGCGGGATGGAACCCCTCAGGAAACGGATGCTCTCCTACGGCAACCGGAAGAACCTGCTTGCCGACTACGACCAGGCCGAGCACGAGCAGGATGGCTTTTATATCTACCGTTTGTACTGACGTTCAGGCACGTTCCTGGTACCCTCACCTGCTCACTTTTGCCGGCATCCCTTGTCATGGATGCGTTCAGGGTGGTTTTTTGTCGGCCCCGCAACAAATATACTCCCCGGTAGTTTATTCTCTATAATGACCCCGATACAACCGTTGTTCTCGTACCGTTCCGGGGCCGCTATCGCTATACTCATCTGTATGGCGTCATGCCTGCTGGTGACAGGTGTCAGTGCGGCCGATGTATACGCTACCGGATATCTCGGGGATATTATCGACATGCACGGCTACTCCTACCGGGGCACTCAGGTGTATCTGTTTATGACCGGCCCGGGTCTCCCCACTGACGGCGTGACCCTCACCGATGTGACCCAGCGCGCCGATCAGGGACACTTCACCATTGTCGACCTCGACAGCAGCCAGCAGTGGTGGTTTAACTGGGACACATCGCGGATCTGGAACGAGATAAACCCCGGGACCTATATCGTCTACGTGAGCACCGAACCCGTCGATTATTCGCATCTGGGCGGCAGCGACACGTACAAAACGCTCTCGGTGTACCTGCAGGATCCCGGTTCCCGCAAGGGAGGCAGCAGCAGCTCGTCCTACACACTGCATCTTGACGAGCAGGTCACTACCCAGACCACGGTGCAATCGGTGGAGATCCCTGCCCCGGTGATTCCTTCCACTCCCGCCCGGCAGCCGGCAGTACCTGTCATCCCCGTCGTCTCTACCACGGCCGCTGTGAGGATCACCACCCTGCAGACCACCACCATGAAGGCGACCATGCAGCCAATGACTGCCATCATCGCGGTGCTGAGCGGCACCGGTCTGCTCCTGTACCGGGTGAACCGCAGGTAACGGGTCTTTTTTCCCGCCCTTTTCCGGTATCCGTTTTTTACATGGGTATTTTATTACAGAGAGAGCGTATCTGTGTATGATGGGATATGGACGTCACGGCACTACTTGAGGCAGCGCACCATCTGGCCCGGGTTGGACGGTACGACGATGCTCTCGCCGAATACGACAAAATTCTTGCGGAAGACGCTGCAAACACCACGGCGCTTGAACAGAAGGGGGAGGTCTTTTACGCCCTCGGCCGGCACGAGGATGCCATTGCCTGTTATGACCGTGCGCTGGAAAAAAACCCGCACCTTATGACGACGTGGTACGAGAAGGGGTACACGCTGCGCAAGATCGGCAGGTTCGCAGAGTCTGTTACCTGTTTCGAGCGTGCCCTTGCTCTCGACCCGGACTACATGCTCGCCCTTGCAAACAAAGGCTATGCCTTAAATGCGCTGGGGAGATATGAGGATGCCATCGCCTGCTTCGACCGTATCCTCGATACCAGTACGAATAATATCCGGGCGATGACCGCAAAAGGGATCGCACTGCTGGGCCTTGGCAGGAACGAAAAAGCGCTTGCAGCTTTTGATCTGGCGATCCGCATTAATCCGATCAATTCCTTTGTCTGGCAGAACCGGGCCGAGGCCCTGCGCCGGCTGGGACGGAATGCAGAAGCCGACGAGAGCCACCAGCATATGTTTGGCAGGTGAGGGGGCTTTCGACAGGTGCAGACGAGAACGAACGATAGCGGGAAAATCGGTGTCTGTAGAATTCTTTGTTTTTCAACAAAAAAACAAAACACCTAATGACGGAGGGGACCGTTCCTGTCCCCCTGAACCGCCCCTTTCTGCTTTCGCGATGATGTTGTATTACCTTCTCGGGAGCTATCGCTCTATGGGGGAATGTCACAGCGGCGGGGGCGAAAGGCAACACTTGCCGAAGCTCCCGAGAGCGTTAAGATAGATAGTATGAGGATTTCTACAGTGCCGGAAGATCTTTATTTTTTAGCAGGCCCTGCGGCGCTCAAAAAAAAAAAATTAGATGAGTTTAAAGATTGGGTGGTTTTCAGCCTTGACATCGATACCCAGGGGACGCATTGCCTCGAGGACAGCGATATCCGTGTATGCCTGTGCCGTGATCATTGCTTCTACGTTCTCGATCGGACCGTACATAATCAGGTTAGCACCGAGCGTGCTTGCGATCATGTTGCATCCGATATCGGGAGCAGACCATGCAGCCTGCTTGATACCCTCGATACCGCCAAGGTAGTGTTTGGACATCTGCTCGAGCAGCACATCGTTGCCCTTGTAGCCCTCTGCCAGTAATGACGGGGTCTTGTGGGTACCCTTCCAGCGGCGGAGCCATGTCCAGGCAACGGTCATGTTGTGGTATGCACCACCGGTCGGGAAACCGTGGATTGCCTTACAGGCAAGGATCTCACGGTATGCACTACCGGAACCAAGACCGAGCGGGGTTGCTGCCGTGTCAAGGATCGGGCGGGTGATTCCGCACTCTTCTGAGATTGGGATCATACCCATCTTCTGGCCTGCGACGCCGCCTTCGGTGAGCACTTTCTCACGGCCGGCGACGGACGGGTCTGCCGGGTTGAATGCGAGGACAATCGCAGCATCCACATCACTGTTCTTCAACGCATCAATGTTCTCCTGTGCAATAGAACCGTTGATTGAGTTGTAGATCGCACGATGTGCGAGCCCGACATCAGTCACGTACTTGCATGCATGGGCAAGTGCCTTTGGCACAGATGAGTCCATCAGGAATGCAGTCTTGTTGTCGATACTGTCGAACCAGCTGATGTAGCTTTCGAACGCCTCCGGGTATTCAGCAAGGATCTGGATCATATGCGGAATACCGGTCGCGTCAGAGAGTGTCTGACAGCGGTTCCAGAGTGCCTCAGCCATCGGCTTGTTAATCTTTCCTGTCTTGTCGTCCAGTACAGCCTCATGCTTGTTGTAGAAGATTGAGGCTGCAAGAACGGTCGGGTACTCCCCGGGTTGTCCACCGAGTTTAGTGCCGTTGAAGTCCCAGACCTTCTGTTCTTTTTCGAATTTGAACATTGTTTTACACCTCCATTACACCAATGCCATCAATTTCTGGAGCATAAACAGCAGCATGACAAATACGATTAATCCTGCAACGAGGCCGTACAGTATGCCGATATCTCTCCCGATCTTTCTCCCAACACGCTGTGCCACTTCAGCATCCACGAACTCGATTTTCTTCTCGATCTTGTCGAGTCTCTTCTCGATCTCGAGGAACTGGGGATTTGCTCCTGCAGCAGCGACTTCAACGCCACCGCCAGCCTCTTTAACCTCGACGACGATAGCGTCAGCCGCGAATGCGCCGGGGTCTCTGGCCTTGAGTTCATTCATCTTGGCCTTGATGGCGTTGAGGTCCTCACTCTCCATGATGTTGACGACTTCG
>Ga0187874_10001566_pt1 | contig 20018 bp, 17 predicted proteins | sample June2016WEW_16_1_3_FD_132993 | JGI IMG/M metagenome (GOLD analysis project Ga0187874, IMG submission 132993) | Peatland microbial communities from SPRUCE experiment site at the Marcell Experimental Forest, Minnesota, USA - June2016WEW_16_150 | ecosystem: Environmental > Terrestrial > Soil >... | reverse complement strand
TCATTGAGAGTTTCTACAAAGCCGAAATTTCTATTTTGTTTCACGGGGGGGGATTGGGGGGGGTTAAATTATTATATGATGTCAAATATTATTATATGATATCAAATATGAATATCGAAAATAAATATGACAAAGCTAAAACGTTTTGGTCGAAGATTGATTGTTCTGTTACCGAAAAAAATTTTTACAGTTTCCCACCCATTCGCAGTCGTTCATCTAATTTGATTTTTAAAGAATCGGATGCAATAAGACGTGATTGGTGTGAATATTGGACTGTTGAAAAATATTTAAAAGATCAAATCCCCTTTGATAAAGTATTAAGTATTTGTTGTGGATTTGGTCATGTTGAACGAGTTCTTTCAAAACTAAATATTGGAAAAATAATTATCGGAACGGACATTGCACTAGGTGCAATTGAAAAGGCAATTAAAAGAGCCAAAGACGAAAATATTGGTAATATTCAATATTATGCATCAGACATACAGAAAGAAAAATTACCAATAAATGAATATGATCTTATCTGGGCAAACGGTGCATTACACCATATTCAAAAACTTGATCAAGTTATACCTATGCTCTATAATGCATTGAAACCAGGTGGATTTCTTATCTCTAATGAATATGTAGGCCCTAATTATCAGCAAATCTCACCCCGTCATGAAGAACTAGTAAATGCAATAATTCATATGTTACCTCCAGAATTGCAAGAAAACCCATATAACAATTATTTAAAAGCTAAATCCATTAAAGGAAAAGGATATGAACTCGCAAAATTTTTTATTGCAAAGATTTATCATAGGAATCAATGGAAGAAAAAACCGATATCCTATTATATAAAAAACGATCCTTCCGAATGTGTAAATTCAGAAAGAATTATTCCAACTTTAAAACAAGTATTTCGATGATGTCAATGTTTGTTATTTTAACGGATCGCTTCTGTTTTTTGCATTAGGGCCCGCATTTTATGATCATTTTGATATTAATAATCCTGACCATAACAAGATATTAAATTTATTATTTCAAATAGAAGATGATTTTGTCGATTTAAAAGAAATTCCAAATATTAATGCACATATTATTTGCAGAAAAAACCCAAATGAATTGAAAAAAATTGCTCTGTAGATATCCCGATCAAAAATAAGTTGTACCGATGACCGAAAGATATTCATGAATTGATCCAGAAGATACTCACTGACTGCTCTCTCATCACCGGTTGGTATCAATGTTGCCAGCGACTCAAGAGATCTTTGGTGAGGTTATCCAACTCTTTATTTTACCGAGAGAGGATCTCCGGTCCGTCACTTTACGGGACAACCATGTCCCGGACGGTCAGACAATCATCTTGGATTTAATATCGTTGCATATCTCCGGGCAAGAGAGTTTCCCCGCTTCCTGAATGTGGTTATCTATTACTTTTTACAGGAGAATTTGCCGTCCCTAGGGACAATAGACTGGATCTCCGGTTATATCTTCCATCGTGCCGGAGATTTTTCCGGGGCCGGGGCTCTGAATTTCCAGATGCAATATTGGAAATTTGTCCCTCCGACAACGCTCAGACAATTAGTTTCGAATCGAATCAGGATGATAAAATTTACTCGTCAGGATCAAACGAATCTTTTTCTGGAAACAATGCAGACTAACCTCTGATTATTATATTTTCAGAGTGAGATAACGATTCTAAAGCGATTGGTAGATCCTGTATGTTTTCGAAATCACACTTTTTTCCTAAATAAGATCTAAAAAACCTGAAAATATTTAAGAGATCCCAAGGTGTGAAATAGAAGATTCTCTGGTAATGCACCCGACCCTCGATAAAATTCCCGTTACGAATATTCGTGTTCGCAAGCGCATTATGATATATGACTAGTTCATCCTTAGTGAGCTTGGGGATGAGTGTTTTAATTCCATTGTTGGTTATTGATTTAATGGTTTTTTGATCTAATGACCCATTATTAAGCTTGGTTGCAAAGAGAGAATACAGGACTGAATCTTCAGCATTTGCACGAGTGACATTTTCATCATGCATCCGAAGATAGTACAATGGCTCATCCAGGTTGGCAACAGGATATTTTTTCGCAATGCGGAGCCATAATTCATAATCCTGAGCATTCCGTAAGAATTCATTAAATCCTCCTAGCTCCCTCACTACCGATTTCTTGAAAATCACCGAACCGTGATTGAAAAGGTTCTGTTTCATCAGCAGAGAGAAATCCGGATTGACCGGGACAACCCGTTTTCCCGTTATTGCCCCTGTATTGTCGATAATATAATTACTCGTACCCAGCAGGGCAATTTCCGGAAATTTGCTGAGAAATTTCATTTTTTTCCAATCTTTGGGGGTCGCTGATATCATCTGCATCCATGCGGGCAATATAATCACCTTTTGCCAAGGATAATCCACGGTTCAAGGATTTTGTGAGCCCGATATTCTTTTCATTAGCAATTACTCTAATCCGAGAATCGGTTATATTTTTTAATAATTTCACAGTTAAATCATCAGAGGCATCGTCAATGATAATAAATTCAAATTTTTTATATGTCTAATTTAAAATACTATCCACTGCCTCCAGCAGATATTCCTTTCCGTTGTATACAGACATTAAAACAGTAATTTCAGGTCTTGTCATGGTAATTTTATTTTGTATCAGCTATCAACCATGTTGATGGCAGACGGGCACTGGATTTATAATTTTTTGTATTAAACCATTTTCCTGGTGCAATTACTACCTGTCCTTCTTTTTTACCGAGCCATGCACCCCACCAACTGAATGAACTATTGGCAATAATATGGTGTTGGCAGTGCATCATCAGACGTAAATCCTCATAATTTTGTTTTTCAATATTATGTGTAATATATCTTACTCGGGCATCTGGTATAATATGAGTGCGAGCCCATTCTGCATCATCAGAGAATACAAAAAAATGGGGCTTTTCAATCTGTCTCATGATTATTTCAAGTGCTTTTTGATAATAACTATCATCACAGATGAAATGAATCCTCCGGGTTTTCGGATTTGAAATATAATCTCCCCGGCGTATATGGATACTTACTGAATTACATTTTTGAATTTCATTTAATATTTTTTGATTGCTTTCAGAAGGATGCTTTAGGAAGACAAAATCGTTTATAATTATATCACGTATCCCCACAAAATATTTTTCGCTTTGCCAATAACCGTCTAAGTAGACATTATCAGGTAAATCTAATATACACCTATCAAAGTCTATAGTCCGCTCTTTCACATATTGAATTACATTCTCATTACCGAAAATTTTTTGAATCGTTAACCGAAAGTTATCTTTTCGCGATAAAGGGACACACTTCAATATATCCTTGGAAGCAATATTTGCTTTAATGTTGAATATATCTAGTTCGTAAGAACGAGATGTTGTATTTTGAGGAGTATTCACCAAGAATTCAAGATCGAGATAGAGATCGCAATGCCATTTTAATGCTAAAGATCGTCCTACGGCATATTGGAACATCTGGTTTCCGAGTCCGCCCATCAGTTTTACGATGATCATAATAGTGTATCTCTTATCTTATTTCGAATTCTATTTCTTTATTCGTTATCAATATCTGCATTTGTTTACCTTTTCCGGAACCAGAAACAACCACAGCCATATTCACATTTGTTGGCATCATCACGTGAAGCATTCTCAAGATAATCGGAAGCTCCTGGATAGTCCGGGATGAGGGAAAATGAGATAAGGTTGAGTTGAGGGAATCCTCCGATAATCTGATCATATGAATAAATCCTGTGAGCATTAAACATGATCTTGGGTGTTCCACCAACGGGTACGACGAACAGCAGATCGCCGTTAATCGAAAGCACCCGCTGGAGTTCCTGCATGGCGACAAGATCCCCCCGTGGATCGAGAGGATCATCATATCTCCCGAGTCCGATGTGTTCCACGACATGCATGCATGATAACGAGGGAATGCTGTTATCTGCAAAATGAAGATTTGTAAGATCCGCTTTCCCGGTCTTTAAATTACCCAATGAGAGCCTAGCCGGTCGAAAGTCAAAAAATGTTACCGGAATGAATGCTGAAACGATGGAACAAAAGTGAAGGCTTGACGAGATATCGACATGGTGTTCAGGTTTTGTCTTGGCGAGAACCCGGGCAGCCCATGCCGGGTGATAGATATAATGATGATCAAAATCGGTCCCGGATGTTCTATCATGAAAACAGGGGTATCTGTCACTCCATTTCATGATAAAACGTGTGTCGTTATGAGATAATTCAGAGAACCGGTTAAATTCTTTCAGAAATTGTTCATCAGAAACCGGTCGACAAAATATACCCTCGTAAAACCCGGCAAGTATTCGGTTCCTTCCCAATCTGGATTTCAGCGAGTCAAACATGAATAACCTTGTGTTTTAAATCCCCAAGAAACCGGATAATTTTGTGCTGCACTATCTCACGTCTGAATGATTGAAATTGTTCATAGGTTTTATCAGGATCGGTAAATTCTTTCTCCTGCCAGGATCCCCATTCGGGACTTCCTTTCTGGTAATATATTCCCTCCCACTTTTTTAGGTAATTTTCTTTATCTTTTTTTTGCCGTTCCAGATTACTTTTTCGTACGGACGAATTTGCATGGGAAAAATGTTCGATAAATGAATTGGGGGAATCTGTCACGGAATATCCTTTCTGCCATAATTTGAGACACAGATCACCATCAGCATGATAAAAAATAAAATTATCTTCATCGATAAAACCTATATCCATCACTGCTTGATTAAGGTACAATCCATGGTTCACAAACATTTTATCCCCCAAAGTGAGCCCGACCCAGTATTTATCCTGTTCTGGCCAGTTTCTCCAGTAAAATGCCACGGCACCGATATTCTGGTGGTTCTGGAGTTGTTCTTCAAATAGATCATACCCATTGATAATGGCGTTTGGCACAACGAGACAATCATCGCTCAGCATGCAAATATATTTATATTGGGCACACTTGAAGCCCAGATTCATAAAATAGCCCCAAGACCTTCGCTGTATTTTTTTTCCTTTCCATGTGCCCCGGATATGCTGGATTATTGTAACAATGTCTTTCTGTGATATTAACCAGGAAATGGTATTATCTGTTGACCCTCCATCGACTACGATAATTTCACATGGAAAATCTGCATGGGTGATCTCTTCTCTCACGTTTTCAATAGTTAATTGAAGGAATTTTTTACGGTTATAACTTCCTAGGACGATTGAGACGCCAGGTTTTTTCATCTTGTCCATTATATCACTTGCTATAGTTTAAATTTGTTAGATATATTTTTTTGGTAATCCTCCTGAATGCAGTACAATTAAAAAAATTTATAACAGGAATCAGGGAAATTATATTATACTTACATCGGTAATTTTTCTTAAAGTTGGATCCAACCGGATGGTATCAAATCTGTTGTTTTTTTGTCCAGTGATCCTAATGCGAACCATCTTTTCGGGGCTATGACAATTTTTCCTGGATTATTTGAGAGCCATGCTCCCCACCAACTGAAAGAACTGTTGGCAATGATATGATGTCTACAACTGCTCATCAACCTGATATCCTCATAATTCTTTTCAATACCATTGTGATCAATAAAACAAATCGGTAAATCTGTCTTGAAATTCTCCCGAACCCAGGGTATGTCATCCGAGAATACAAATAGATGGGGATTCCTAACTTTTTCTTCAATAAGTTTAAGTGAATTTATATAGTATTCCAAATTGAGCAATCCATGTTTTTCCTGAGTTTTTGGGTTCGAAGCATAGTCCCCACGCCGTATATGCACATTCACTGAATTTGTTCTTTGAATAAGGTTAAGTAACTCCTGATTTAATCCATCTGGTTCATTTTTTACAGAAATTTCTTTCCGGATAATTTCCGATATGTCTGAAAAATATTTTTCTGACTGCCACACACCTTCAAGGTAAGCATTCTTCTTTAGTTTAAAAATATCCGGATTATATGAAAAATCAGGTTCAAGGATGTAATTTTGCTTATACCACGGCAAAAAAAATTTTGACAGGGTATTCTCTGCATAAGGAAAAAATTGCCTCCAAATTGGTTTAAATTGTTGTATTTCCGTTATTGTAGCAATATTTTCTACAATATTGAAATGATTTAATCCATAATTGTGAAGTTTATATTTTTCAAATCCGGAAATATCCAATTTTAATTCAGTATTGTTTTTTATAGCCACGTTTCTCCCCAATGCATATTGGAAGAACTGGTTGCCAATTCCACCGATTAATCTGACAATGATCATAATTAATTCCGTGTCAAACAACTTTTTATTGTTTCAATGTCTGAATTACTCATTTCTGGATATATTCCGCAATAAAATCCACAATCATGAATAAAATCAACGCCAGGCAGATCATAGTGTTCCTTGATATATTTTTTAAAGAAGGGCTGTTTCTGCATATTGCCTGCAATCATGGGCCTGATTTCTATACCCGCTCCGGAAAATTTCTCGAAATATTCCCCTCGCAATTCCGGTGTTTTACAGAGAACAGGAAATGCAAAGGGAGACAAGGTAATAATATTACTATGATTTATCTGAATTAGTTCATCATTATTTTTTGAAACATCCTCTAATTTTTTATAAATCTCTCCTCTTCTGTGTATATTCTCATCAAGATACTTTAATTGCGTGAGCCCTATGAATCCCGTAATTTCAGTTGGCCTGAAATTAAATCCCAGATCATAAAACGTATATTTCGCATCAAACTCGGAGGATACATTATACTTTTTTCTTAATCGGATCTGTTGTTTTGCCGTCAAATTCCTATCCCAGCCATTTGCACGCACGATTCTAAGCATCTCTGCAAATATCTCATCATCGGTGCAGACCATCCCTCCTTCTATGGTCGACATATGGTGCGCAACAAAAAAAGAAAATGAAGCTCCAAATCCGTAGTTGCCGGTTTTATTATTCGAATCAAGGATTGTACCTAACGATTCACAATTATCTTCAATCAGGAGCACGCCATGTTGTTCGCATATGTGCCGGATCCTTTCCAAGTCGCCACAAAAACCCAATGCATTCGTCAGGAAAAATGCTTTCAGATCGAATTGATCAATTATTGTCTCAAGTTCTTCTGACATCACATTCAGTGTTTCGGGACGACAATCAACAGGTACTGGATTAAAATCCATCTGTATCAACGGCATCACATTCGTCGACCAGGTAAGGGCTGAAAACCCGACACAATTTCCTTCAGCGAGTATATCCAGATTTTTTAGTGCCTGAAACATCGCAAGATTTGCACTACCGCCGCTGTTAAATAATACCGCTTCTTTCCGTCCCTGTTTTTCAGCAAACTGCTTCTCAAATTCGAAGCAGGTTTCCCCCATGCTGAGTTTATCTGTTTTTATAATAAAATCAGCCAGTGCCTGTTTGGTTTCATATTCATTTATGAATGTATTCTTCATCAAAGGAATCAAATTATTGCACCATTCCTTTTTTGTTGTTTATAATATTCAATCATATAACTAATCCCCTCGTCCAGAGAAATCTTTGGGTGATAACCCAATGAATTACTCTTTGAGACATCCATACATTTTCTCAACATACCATCAGGCTTGGATAGGTCCCATAATATTTTTCCTCGATACCCTGTTTTATAGGCTATCTTTTCAGCAAGCTCCTTAATTGATATATCTGCACCCCACCCTATATTAATAAATTCAGGATCGTTATAATTCTGCATAAAAAACAACAAAGCTTCAGCGAGATCGTCAACATGCATAAATTCCCTTCGGGCCGAACCTGAACCCCATAACGTAATTTCGTTATTGTTGGTATCTACTGCATCCACAAATCTTCGCACAAGTGCTGAAAGGACATGTGATTTACCCAAATCAAAACTATCATTTGGACCGTATAAGTTAGGTGGCATCACAGAGATTGCATTAAATCCATATTGCTTTTGATAATATTCAGCTTGTTTTAGTGCGACAATCTTTGCTAATGCATACCCTTCATTTGTAGGTTCAAGTTTTCCTGATAACAGGTATCCTTCCTTCATAGGCTGTGGACAATCTTTGGGGTAAATGCATGAGCTGCCGAGAACAAGAATTTTTTTTACTCCATGCAGATAAGACTGATGAATGATGTTTGCCTGTATCATCAGATTGTCATATAAAAAAGATGCAGGTGCAATACTATTAGCTTGGATGCCTCCAACCTTTGCAGCAGCCAGGAAAATAAATTCGGGTTTCTTTATTCGCAAAAAATCCCCAACCTGATTGCCGTCACGTAGATCAAGCTCCTTAGAGGATCTTGTGATTATTTTGTCAAATCCTCTGGTTTGCAATAAGCGCATAATAGCAGAACCGACCATACCGTTATGCCCGGCAACATATATCGTAGAGTTCTGATTGAAATCGCTCATCTCGTCACCAATAAAATATTAAGTTATGTTTTTCGACAAATCTGATTGAATATTCTCATTCGTTTTTTCCATGTGGGATATTACCATAAAATTGAATTCGAATAATATCAAGTTTTTCTATATTGTCGGACATTCAAAAATTCTATAATATCGATTTATGGTGATGGATATTAAATTTTCTTAGAAGCTATTTCTTAAAATTAAAGAAAATTTGAAATTATTAATATAAATTATTTTGGCAAACCCATTGGGCTCATGATTGGCTATTGTTTTTGATCTTTATCTTCCAAAACCATTTTATAGAGATCCTGATATTGTCGGGCAACATGGATAGCCTCAAAATTTTCCATTACACTCTGGCGAGCATTTTTAGAGAGTTCCTGCGATGCAGGATGATTCAAAACCCAATCAATCCCCTCGGCCAAATCGGCAGTATCAAAGGGTTTAGCCAGAAAACCATTTGTCTGATGTTCGATAAGGTCAGAGTTACCTCCAATGTAAAAACTGACAACAGGTGTACCGCAAGACAGACTTTCCATAATGGTATTTGAGAGATTTTCCTGTAAACTTGGCACTACCATCACATCTGCCGCAGAATAAACATTACGAAGAAGGTGATCCCCGGGTAAATAGCCCAATTGATGCGTAGGAAAGCCCATATATAAGTTATTTATTCTGTGATCTGAACCAAACATTACTAATTCCACATTTTCTGATTTTATCTGACGTATCGCATCGGATAGTTCTGTAAATCCCTTACGTGAATCTCCTGCACTATTATCTGCCCAAAATAAAACTAGTTTCTTATCAACAGGGAGGTCCAGCAGGTCTCTGGCAATATGTCTCTCAAGAGGTTTGAAGGCCTGGGTATCGATCGGGTTCGGTAAATTCACGATAGATTTTTTTGCGAATAATACGCTGTTCTTCGCACATTCTTCAAGCCATCGGCTTAAACCAACAACGGTAAGATTGGGTATTTTGCCAAAGGTTTTAATTTTACGCTCAAAAACACGATAACTCAGATCTTTTCTTTTTTTCGAACCTAGTACCGGACATGCTCCGCAATGCAGAATATATTTACCACATTCACAATCATAGTGACATCCACCTGTAAATGCCCACATATCATGTAAAGACCAGACAATTGGTTTTTTAATCCGGGAAATATCTTCTATACGCAACATGCCGCCGGAGATCCAGTGAAGATGAACGATATCCGCATCACTAGCGTTTATTTGAGGTATAATACCACTAAAAGGCAACCATGCAGGAGAGAAGAGGTTTTTTGTTTTTTTCCGATAGTAATCAACCGGTAATGTGTCCAGCTTTTGACGATATTTACGAAGAGAATTATAAATAGGATCTTGTAGCACCAAGACCGTCGGGTCGTCGCTGGTTTTGGAATGCACCAGCATCTGAGATTCTATGCCAATGCTTTGTAATGCATTGTGTAAGCGGTATGCCGCCCGGCCTGCGCCTCCATGAATATCGTAGGTATTAACAATCAGAATTTTCATATAATTGCGACCTCACAATATCTTCGGACTAGGCATACAGTATTTAAATTTGATTTTTATTATTCTACAGAAAGTAGAGGTACTAGATGGTCTCTTTCCAGAAAAATAAACATTCTGAATCCGTATACTGAATAGATCGCATCCCAAGCGCTTCCATCTTATGGATTGCGATTGCGGTATCTTGCTTTGTGAACCCCTCGATTGCGTAATGGTGAAATTCGATGATAATCTGATCAATTTTCTCAACAACTGGTTTTGTAAGCGATCCAATCAACTTATATTCTTCTCCCTCGATATCAATTTTTATAATTTTTATATGGTCGACTCCACTGAGGTGTATCAAATGCTCGAGAGTGATTACTGAAACCTGATATGATACTACGGGATCATTAACAATATTTCTATGTGATGAGCAGAGGGATCCACTCCGATTAATAGTACTTTCGAAGAACGTTGTTGTTCCTTCCTCGTGTCCTAATGCGTATGAGTAAATAGTAAGCAATGGATTTGCTCTTTCAAATTTTTTTAATGTTTCAAAGTGTTTCCTGGTGGGATCAATAACAACTACATGCATACCATGTTTTTTTGCGCAATATAATGAAAAATCCGGATAGTCGCCACACCCTACATCAATTGCATAATCCCCATTATTAAATTTGTTAAAAAAAGCTAAGTTCGGTGGAAGAAATGTCAGACCAAATTTTGTTTTTAACCGGAATTTCAACTTGTAGTTGTATATCTGTTCACGAACCCAATTACCGATTTTCATATAAATCCTCTTTTCAAATCACATTTCAGCGTTTTCATATTGTTTAAATTCTCTTTATAATTTTATTAGATACATAAGTAATGTATTAAATGCATATAAAAGATGCTTCAAAAATCCGGAAAATTGTTGATCATAAAATATTGTAAATCTTAATTTTTGAAAATTGTTACTATATTTACTCCTTTTGATCCCTGTTGAGGTATATCTAAAAATTATATGGGCGTGTAAAATATTAACAAATTTCTTGATAGAACAAGTTCGGTAATTCAAAATTTCAGTCATAAAAACTATATAATATCAGATAAACCGTCGTTTGATCTTCCTGATAATTCGCATATAAGATGAAAGTCTTGCGTCATCAAGATAGATTTTAATTCTTTCAACACATTCTTTGCATTCCACCAGATTCTCTTGAAAAATATGAGGTGAGGTATTTTGAAGAGGATTTTGGTTATCCCCTCCTTTGCAGTGACTTCCACTTCCATCTAGCCCGATATTCAGAACCAATGATTGTGTGGGATTGAGACAAAGACCACCTTGTTTGAAAATTGTTGCGTACCAGAAAATGGCCCATGTGGAAATATCACCATCAATATTTTTCTGTATATAACTCCAAAAATCATGAGATCCTTCTAAATTAAAGCGGTTGATCTCATCTATGGAAAATTCGTTAATAAGTCTTTCGGGATTGCGCTCGAAATGCTTCCAGCGATCCGCCCATGTTGCCCATCCCCAGCAGTTCATGACTCGCCACAGGAAGGTTTCAGGCAGGCCATCCGGTTCAATGGGGTAGTTCCAGCCACTGATATGCCAGATTTTTTTTGTATTCTCATAAAAATCGAGGGCGTTATTCATAAAAGAGAGAAAGTTAAGAGATACAATACAATCATCTTCTAGAACAATTACTCTTCCAAACTTATTCACTACTTCAGTGACCCCATCCGCGATATTCCTTGCAAGGCCAATGTTTTTTTCGCGCTCAATAATGGTTATTTTTTTAAAACCCTGTATTGTCTTTAAATAATTCCTAACCGCACGAACTTTTTCCGTATCGGTTTCATTTTTTTCGCAATCGGAATAGATAAATAATTCACTTTCCTTCGCATATCCATTCTTTGTAAGCGCATTTATCGTTTCCTGAGTATGCCAAGGCCGATTATATGTAAATAAAACAATTGGAGCTAATTTCATATTATTCAAGATATTTCCATTGTTGTTCAAATAACGCACCACTATGTGATGATGGGGGTAATTTTCCTGTTCCAAAAAAATCTCCCGATACAACAGAAATTCGAACAGCCTCAAGTATCCAGTCTTGAATTAATTCATTCTGGCGAATTTGTAAATTAAAAAAATATTCTCCTGTGGAAAGAGGTAATTTTTTAATAATACAACTAAAATGACCTTTTTTAGCAATTTGATCAAATAATTCAGAAGAAAATGTGTTACTAAGTAGTGTTATGAACCTACCTGATGTCAATGAGATGGAAATATCACTTCTTACATGATTAAATTTTTTTTCAGATATACATTCATATTGAATTTGAAATTCAACCCATTGACCGGATACTAAAACCACCTGGCGATTTCCATCCTTGTCCAAAATTAAAAAACCGGTAATCCGGATTTTTCCCTCGCCCTGGCGGTCCTTCCGTTCTGTTAAGTCAGTGAGAGATTTCTGGCTGATGCTGTCGATATAGTATTTGATCGCCTCATCCGTATCTCCCATTGGATATATTATAGAACCGTGATTCAGCACCATTGCTTTTGAACATAAGGCCGAAACAGCAGCCATATTGTGGCTGACAAATAATACCGTCTTTCCCTGCTTCGATATTTCCCCCATCTTGCCGAGACACTTCTTCTGGAACCCTGTATCCCCTACCGCAAGAACTTCATCAACAATAAGTATTTCAGGGTTCAGGTGGGCAGCCACCGCAAATGCAAGCCGGACGTACATCCCACTGGAATATCGTTTCACAGGTGTATCGATGAACTTATCAATTTCAGAAAATTTTATGATCTCATCAAATTTTTCTTCAATTTCACTTTTTTTCATCCCAAGGATGGACCCATTTAAAAAAATATTCTCGCGCCCGGTAAGTTCCGGATGAAAACCTGTCCCCACCTCAAGGAGTGAGCCAATACGCCCATAAATGTCTACTCCCCCTTCAGTAGGTGTTGTTATTCTAGAGAGGATTTTAAGGAGAGTACTTTTACCTGCACCATTTCTACCAATAATCCCGACAACCTCTCCTTGATGGACATCGAATGAAACGTCTTTAAGCGCCCAGAACTTATCCGCAGATCGGTCAGCACCCTGCCTGTTCAATCTTCTGAACGGTGCCTTCACCGAATTGACGATGGCATCCCGGAAGGTATGGTATTTTTCCGGAGATCCACCTGTAGTATATCTTTTCCCAAGATCACGGACTTGGATAGCAATATTGTTAGACATCAGGATCACATATCATCAGACAAAAAAACTACTTTTCACATCACACCACGACTGTCGCAAATTCCATTCGCCAGAAGTAGAATAAATCCCCCAACAAGCAGAAGAACCAAAAAATATCATGAATGCCTCACTATCTACTCCAATTACACCTTTGGCATATATTGAATAACCTGTTCCCTTTACTTAAATGAGAATGGATAGCTTGAAGATTTCCTCGTTTTAAGATTTCTTCCAACGTTTCTTCATTAAGATCACCCAAAATATATCTTCTTTGCCAGTCCCGGCAGCATAATGATATTTGTCCATCTCGCGTGACAATAATTTCTCCTAGTGGAGCTTGGCAAGGAGTCTTTTCATTTAAAATTGGTGATTGGTATAACTCTGGGATTATATTTAATAAAATCATCTTTTCAAGATCAATACGGATAGGTAATTTAATTTTTGATAATCGTTCATATTCTTTCGGCGAATATACAGAAATATGAAGACGCGTCAATCCACATTCAACCAGTTCATCTGCCAAATTCTGATCAAGATAGAAACCATTTGTTGAAAAATATATAGTGCTATCAGGACAACTTTTTTTTGCATATTCAATGAATTTGAACAATCTAGGATCTATCAAAGGTTCATTAAATGTATGAAAAGCTATCATTCCTTTGAAATGATACTTATGTAGAATATCCAAAACGCTAATTACAATTTTTGCAGGGAGTATTCGAGTATCTACTTCAAAACTAAGTGGACATTTTTTATGAAACGTCGAATAGTTACAAAGATTTGATAATTCTATTGATACTCTATTTGTATATTGAAAAATGTTAATTTCATCAACATTTTCAATTTTTATTGCTGCTAATTCTTCAGCCGCTGTTTTCATATCATCAGCAGTAGCTTTTAAAAGTAACCGATTTTTTGGTTGTTCCAAATTTGTTTGATATAGATTCTCAAATGTTGGTTTTTTCCGAATCCTTAAATACAAATCTAAAACGATTTTTTTAAATTTGTATATAATACCTGTTTTTTCACTATTCAAAGTCATTTATATGCCCTCGCTTTTCCAATTATGATAACCCCGGAAAGTCAAGTATTCCCATCTCACACAATATCCGCATAATATTGCTCCATTCTCTTAAAGTAAAACATGCCGGAGACGAGCAGCACAATGACCATGCCCACCGAGACAAGCACCATCGCACTGGGCGCTCCGGAACCCAGAAGTGCCCACCGGAACCCTTCAATCACGCCCGTCATCGGGTTGAGACCGTACCAAATACGCAGCGATGCCGGCACGAGGCTGGATGCATACACGACCGGCGATGCAAACATCCAGATCTGGATCAGGAAGGGAACCGTGTACTGGAAATCGCGGTACTTAACATTCAATGCCGAGAGCCAGAGCCCGACCCCGAGCGAGGTTCCTAGCGCGAGCAGGATAAAGAGTGGCAGGAATACAATGTTAAGCGTCGGTGCAAAGCCATAGTAGACCATCATTATGATAAGGATCACAAAGGAGACTGCGAAATCCACGAGTGGTGAAATGATATTGGCAAGGGGTATGATCATTCGTGGGAAGTATACCTTGGTCATGATGTTTGCGTCCGTCACCATACTGGTCGTTGAACGGGTGAGTCCTGAAGCAAAGAGCGTCCAGGGCAGCAGTGCCGCGAGCACAAACAGCGGATACGGTACGCCATCGGACGGGATCTTCGCGAGCCCCCCGAAAAAGATCGTGAAGATGAGCATCGTCAGGAGCGGCTGGAGAACCGCCCAGGCAATCCCAAGGCCGGTCTGTTTGTACCGGAGTTTGATGTCGCGCAGCGTAAATGAGGTGATCAGTTCCCGGTACGCCCAGAGTTCGTGCAGGTCTACCGGCACCCATTTTTTGGGTGGGCGGATCTTAACCGTAGGTTCCCGCTCATCAGATGTTGCAAGTGGGGCCACCATGGGGGGTAAAGTCATTTTCTCTTCATCCTATTGGTATACCATTGAAAATATTTTTCTATTCCTTTTTAATTCCTATTCGAAGCGATGACAAGGGCTTTCATCGTTTCACGCTCTTTTGAGAAATGCCTGCAAAGGTGCTTTCATGGCTTCATCATCAAGGGCATACTCGATGATCGTCTCGATATACCCAAGCTTATCACCGGTATCAAACCGCTTTCCCTGATACACGTATGCATAGACATCCTCTTTTTTTATCAGGAGCCGTATTGCATCGGTGAGCTGGACCTCACCACCGGCACCTTTTGTTGTGCGCTTCAGGCAGGAGAAGATTGCCGGAGTGAAGATATACCTACCGATGGAACTGAAATTAGACGGGGCATCGTTCGGCCGCGGCTTTTCCACGATATCGTCAAGCAGGAGGAGGTTTTTCCCGCATTCCTTCCCGCTCACAATACCATACCGGTTCAGTTGTTCTGTCGGGACTTCCTGGATGGCGATGACAGAGGATCCGGTTTTGTTGAAGACATCGATCAGCTGCTTCGTGCAGGGAATATGATCCTTCATGATATCATCGCCGAGGAGTACTGCAAACGGTTCACCTTCGCAGTGCTTTTCGGCATAGAGAACTGCATCGCCGAGACCTTTCGGTTCCCGCTGGCGGACAAAATGGATCCCTGAAAAACGGGAGATCTCATTGAGGGCATCGAGCTCTCGGGATTTGCCGTGGCGTTCAAGATGCATCCGGAGCTCGGGCGCATCATCGAAATAATCCTCGATCGCCCGCTTCCCTCTTCCGGTAATCAGAAGAATGTCGTCAATACCTGAATCGGCTGCTTCCTCCACGACATAGTGAATTACCGGTTTATCGATGATCGGCAGCATCTCCTTGGGCATCGATTTTGTGACCGGAAGAAACCTCGTCCCCAGTCCTGCGGCAGGTATGACCGCTTTTCGGACGTTATTACTCACCAGCAGACACCTTCATAAACCGCGGCTTCTTTTTGCGCTTTCTCAAGCCTGCGCCCGTCAATGACAAGTTTTCCGTGATAATCAAGCGATTCAAATTCTTTCCATTCCGTCACGATGAGCACGGCATCTGCTGAAAGTACTTCTGATGCGGAATCTGCATAGGTGATATCCGGAATCACCTGCCTGAAATTTTCCATCGCCATCGGATCATAGGCAATCACGGAAGCTCCGGCTTTACGGAGATGCCTGATGACCGGGATCGCCCGGCTTTCGCGGATATCATCGGTATCCGGTTTGAAGGAAAGGCCGAGGATCCCGATTGTTTTTCCTTGTAGTCTGATATGTTTTTTAAGAAGGGCAACCAGCCGTTTCGGCTGGTCCTCGTTTAAGGCCATCACAGCTGACAGGATTCGTGACGGTACTCCCTTTGAGTCTGCATAGGCAATGAGCGCCTTGACATCTTTGGGGAAACAGGAACCCCCGAACCCGATGCCGGACCGGAAGAAATGCGGGTTGATCCTTTCATCCAGGCCAACGCCTTCAAACACTTCGTAGCTGTCGATCCCCAGATCCTTGCACAGGTTCCCTATCTCATTGGCAAAACTGATCTTTGTCGCGAGGAACGCATTGCTCGCGTACTTGATCATCTCTGCTATGCGCAGGGTCGTTGAAAATACCGGTGCATTCAGAGGTTTGTAGAATGTTTCCAGGATCTCCTGTGTCTTGGGGTCATTTGTCCCGATAACGACCCGGTCAGCATGGAAGAAATCATCGACTGCAGTTCCTTCTTTGAGAAATTCAGGATTCGATGCGATCCCAAAATCGGCATATGCTTTCTTTTTTGATTCTTTCTCCAGGATGGGTAGTACGATATTTTCATTTGTTCCGGGAATGACCGTGCTTTTGGTAACGATGACATGAAACCGGTCAATTGAACGGAGCGCTTTGCCGATGGTTCGTGAAACCTCTTTGACCTGGCTCAGGTCGCTGGATCCATCTCTTTTTGGGGGAGTACCCACACAGATAAACGTAATAGCTGAATTCGCAACCGCATCACGCAGATCCGTTGTCACCGAGATTTTTTTCCTGTTTTTCTGTAGCAGATCCTCAAGACCCGGTTCAAAAATAGGACTTTTACCGGATTTGATCAGATCGAGTTTCTTCTTGTTTCGGTCAACGAAGATAACGTCATATCCTGTCTCTGCCAGACACGCACCGGTAACCGATCCGACATAACCTGTCCCGATTACTGAAATCCGCATGAGATATCCCCGTATTATTTTATCCTTATTCTAGGTTGTATTCAGAGTATATTGTTTGTACCACTCCACCGTCCTCTTCAATCCTTCCTCGAACGGTACCTGCGCTACAAACCCGAACTCCTTCTCAGCCCGTGATGTGACAAGGCACCGTCGCGGCTGGCCGTCCGGTTTTGAAGTGTCCCAGTGAAGTTCCCCGGTAAATCCGGTATGCTTCCGGATGATCTCCACCAGATCTTTAATCGAAATTTCCTTCCCGGCGCCGAGATTCACCGGCTCGGGCTTGTTGTACCGTTCTGTGGCAAGGACGATTGCGCGTGCGGCATCTTCCACGAAGAGGAACTCACGGGATGCAGCACCGGTGCCCCAGACATCAACGGTGGGCTTCTTATCGCGCACGGCTTCGACAAACTTTTTGATGAGTGCCGGGATCACGTGCGAGCTTGCCGGATTGAAATTGTCGCCCGGACCATACAGGTTTACTGGCAATAGATAAATGGAGTTAAACCCATATTGCTGCCGGTATGCCTGCGACTGCACAAGCAGCATCTTCTTTGCTAAGCCATACGGGGCGTTCGTCTCTTCGGGATACCCGTTCCAGAGTGCGTCCTCGCTGAAGGGGACCGGTGTGAACTTAGGGTACGCGCAGACGGTCCCGAGGATCACGCATTTCTCCACCCCTTCTTGTCGGGCAGCCTCGATAATCTGGATCCCCATGATGGCATTATCGTAGAAAAGTTCACCGGGATATTTCTGGTTGAAACCGATACCCCCGACTTTTGCGGCAAGATGGATGACGATATCCTTATCCCGTACGGCCTTGACGCAGTTCTCCCATTTCCGAAGATCGAGATCCCGGCTGCGGGGGACATACAGCTGTTCCTTTCTGACACCTCGCTGTTGCAGCTGTTCAACAATATGGGAGCCGAGAAAACCGGCGCCCCCGGTGAGAAGGATCCGTTTGTTTTCCCAGAATGTCATTTCAGGAACTCCTGCATCTTAAACCGGTATTCAATCCTGTCTCCACCATTTCTTCGGGAATGCCTTTTTCAGTATCTTGTCACCTTCGCCGACCGGGGCCAGGCCGGCTGCCCGCATATCGGCATCCATCATGATCTTGACAAGGTCGTCAAACTTGATTTTTGGATTCCAGCCAAGATTCTTCCGGGCCTTCTTCGGATCCGAGATTAAGACCTCCACCTCAGTTGGCCGGAAATATTTCGGGTCGATCCTGACATGTTCATCAACATCGAGTCCTGCATACGAGAATGCCGCGTCGAGGAACTCTTTTACCGAATGCGTTTCCCCGATACCGATCACGTAATCATCAGCTTCTTTCTGCTGGAGGATCTGCCACATGCATTCCACGTACTCGGGTGCGAATCCCCAGTCCCGGCGGGCATCGAGATTTCCGAGGTACAGGTATTGTTCTTTTTTCGCGAGAATTCTGGCAATACCCCGGGTGATTTTTCTCGTGACGAAGGTCTCTCCTCGCCGGGGGGACTCATGATTGAAGAGGATACCATTTGCCGCAAACATCCTGTACCCTTCACGGTAATTCCGGGTCATCCAGTAGGAATAAAGTTTGGCGCATGCATAGGGACTGCGGGGCAAAAAGAGGGTTTTTTCATTTTGCGGAGGGGAGGCAGAGCCAAACATCTCACTCGATGAGGCCTGGTAAAACTTCATCCCGTGATTGCTGCGTCGGACTGCCTCAAGAAGGCGGGTAGTGCCGAGTGCCGTGACATTACCGGTATATTCAGGGGTCTCGAAACTTACCCGGACATGGCTCTGGGCACCAAGGTGAAACACTTCATCCGGCTGGAAATTATACATGATATTTGCGATCTGTTCCGAATCGGAAAGATCCCCGTAATGAAGAAACATCCTGGCATGAGGATCATGGGGGTCAACATAGATCTGGTCAATCCGGCTCGTGTTGAACGTCGATGATCGCCGGATAAGGCCATGGACTTCGTACCCTTTGGAGAGTAAAAGTTCGGCAAGATACGATCCGTCTTGTCCGGTAATCCCGGTGATGAAGGCTTTTTTTCCCATCTGATTGCCTCAAAGGTAGTGATAACTATCTGTTTGTTCTCTCATCCTTAATATCGTTCATCCTCAATATAAATCATTAATTTTACGAGGGCTTCGAAATTAAACAATATAGGATCCCGGACGCAAAAATCACCGGATCATGATTCAGATCCGGTGCCTTTTTCGCGGGTGTTGAGACGCCGATAATCACAAAATCTGCCTCTTTAAATCGTTACGGATCTGTGATCGCCTCGATCACATTTCCCGTATTTTAATTTTCAGTCCACCCACTTTTTTCAGGTCTCTTCGGTACCTGATGATGCGGAGGTACGTTGTTAAAATCCTGTGCCAGCGATACACAAAAGACTCTTTCCTTTTACTGGTTCCGGTACCACGCGATCGTCTCTTTAAGACCGGATTTTACAGTATACTGTGGTGTATATCCGAACGATTCCTGTGCCCGGGCAATATCGGCAAGTGAATCCCTGACATCCCCGGCCGCGGGAGGCCCGAACGTGACCAGAACCGTAATGCCCGTGATCTCCATGATTGTATCCGCCAGCTCAAGCAGGTTGATCCGCCGGCCGCAGGCGACATTAAAAACTCCGGTTTTTCCGGATCCCATTGCCCGGATATTTGCCTGGACAACATCCTTCACATAGACAAAATCCCGG
>Ga0187874_10001561_pt1 | contig 20062 bp, 12 predicted proteins | sample June2016WEW_16_1_3_FD_132993 | JGI IMG/M metagenome (GOLD analysis project Ga0187874, IMG submission 132993) | Peatland microbial communities from SPRUCE experiment site at the Marcell Experimental Forest, Minnesota, USA - June2016WEW_16_150 | ecosystem: Environmental > Terrestrial > Soil >... | reverse complement strand
GTTGTTGATGACGGCAATTTCCGGCTGGTAATGAATGAATTTGCTGCGCTTGTCGAAAAAGGCGGTGTCGTATTCGTCGCCCTCGATGATAAACCATTCGCTGTCGGTGAACCGCGCGCCCTGGCCGAGGTTGTTCGGAATGCCGCCGATAAGATAGCCTGGGTTCAGCCCGTTGTGCTCGAACACCCAGGTCAACAGCGAAGTCGCCGTGGTTTTGCCATGCGTGCCGGCGACCACAATGGAGCGTTTGCCGCGAATGAAAAACTCCTTCAACAACTCCGGCAGCGAGCAATAACGCAGCTTGTGGTCGAGCACGAATTCGGCTTCCGGGTTCCCACGCGAAATGGCATTGCCGATAACGACGAGGTCCGGCTTGTGCGCGAGATTGCGTTCGGCATAACCGTTCATTACCGCGATTTGTTTCGCGGCCAGGAATGTGGACATCGGCGGATAAACGTTTTGATCCGAGCCGGTGACGGCATAGCCTTTTTCCTTCATCGCCGCCGCCGCCGAAGCCATGGCCGTGCCGCCGATGCCGACGAAATGAACCGACTTGATTTCCGATGAAAACATGGTCCGGCGAAGATAAAGGAACGGCTGAACGAGTGAAGCGGAAATTCACAGTGGTGGACATCGTCCGGAAGAATAAATGCGTTCGAAAGCAATGCGTCGCATTTTACGAGCGGTACTTGTACGAGCCGACCAGGACATCGAGGCAGAGGACATCGGTTCCATGCGTTACTCCCTCCCCAGCCGATTGGAAGATGGGATACCCAAACAACCAACTACTAGACATCGCGGCTCCCGTTTTGTATGAGTCAGTTTCAGTTTATGGTCAGTAAGGCCCCAAACCAATGCCGGATTAAATGTTTCCTGGAGCAGATGGGGTTTAGCAATGTAGATGGCGGCGGATCGTTCTTCTCGGTGGCGAACAGGTTGATGCTTGCGGTGGGTTTGAACTTCATAGCCTGGCGCAAGCTGGATTCGCGGATGGTGTTTTCACTATTTGATTGGTCCTACCGGCAACCATCACGGCGCAAGTGGTTCCGAATACGCGGGTTAGAACCCGATAATTTTTTGAAAGATTTTTTGAAAGAATTGTCACCCATCCCACGAGCTATGACTGAAAGGGCTGAACTATGCAGCGACTGAGATCATTATGAAAACGACCATGAAATCCCGATACGGGCGCCCGGCTACCAGCCGGATTGCGCAAACAAATCACCCGAAGCACGCTTTCACACTGATTGAATTGCTGGTCATCATTGGCAGCGTTGCCATGCTGGCAGCGGTGCTCCTGCCGGCGTTGGCCGGGGCGAAATACCCCTCCAGAGTCATCAACTGCGTGTCCAATTTCAAGCAGTGGACCGCGATGTGCAACGTCTATGCCAGCGACGACCCAAATGGAATGTATCCGTCCTTTACTGCCTCCACCGCCGGAGGCAACCCAACCGACGTTTCCACTAACTTTATTCCCTATATGGTGCCTTATGGTATGACGGTGCAGATGTGTTTTTGCCCGGTCAGAAGTGAAGAGTTTCACCAGGCCAATAACCAGTTCCGTTATGGCCACGCTAGTCCGGGGGCACCTGGCCTTCCACCCCAAAATCGTGATCTTCAATCAATAGATGATCTCGTTTTGTGGTTCATAAATTGCAGGTCCAACAACGGTTATTTTGCAAAAATGATACACGAGTTCTGGGTACCGCGGAGAAGCGGTGATGATCCCAACGCATATCGATTATGGCCTGACCCAAACTTCGACCAAGGCACAGCCGCACCGTGGAACAACATGGGTTGGCCGCGAAAGCAGAGTGACAAAACTGTGGGCTATCAACCAATCATTTCTGATGAATGCGAAGTCAGCACAGGCAGCATAGACACCAACGCCGCTGACATTCTCAGGAATCCAAACAATGGTCACCAATACAATGGCACGTTGTCGTCAGTCAATGTGGGCTATGGCGATGGCCATGTAGATACGCATTTGGGCCGGGACGTACGCTGGCAATACGCTGCCCAAAGCAACCAGGTCACCACTTTTTATTGAAGACTCGGTAAAAATGGACCGAACGAAATGATGAGATGTGGTCAACTTCCCCCAAACATGAAAACGAGAATTATTGACAGTTGTGAATTCACGAGTCAAAACCTGCCGCTGCTGCCCGCGGCCCCGAAGATTTTCAGAGGAAAGTTCGTGGTAGCAGTCTGGTTTCTGCTCTTGGCGATATGCCTGCTCCCGGCCAGTGCCGCGCCGCTGCAATTGCTTTCGGCGCGCAACCCGCTCTTGCCCCTGAAGGCGGGTGGAAACGGGGATTCCGTTGCCCCCAGCCTCAGTCCCGACGGCCGGTTTGTCGTTTTCAGTAGTGCAGCCAACGATCTGGTCCCCGGCGGCAACAATTATTTCAGCCAGAACGTGTTCCTGCGTGACCGCGCCAGCAACACCACGGTGCTGGTCAGCAGCAACTTGAGCGGCACCGGCGGCGGCAACGGCAATTCCATGCTCGGCCAGGCCTCCACCAATGGGCAATTCGTCGTTTTCCAAAGCGACGCCACCAATCTCGTGGTCAACGACACGAATGCCTTCACGGACATCTTTGTTGGCGATCTGGTGGCGGGGACAACCACGCTGGTCAGCGTGGCCACAAATGGCGCCGGGGCAAATGGCATCTCGACCGACCCGATTATGACGCCGGATGGCCGGTATGTGGCCTTCATCAGCCGGGCGTCGAACCTGGTTCCCGGAGACACCAACGGCATACCGGACGTTTTTGTGCGGGACCTGGTCGCCGGGACAAATCAACTGGTGAGTGTAAATGCGCTCTTTCCTTCCGCCATCTACAACACATTTACAGTTATGGCCACACCGGTCATGACGCCGGATGGCCGGTATGTGGGGTTTTACAGTCAGGCGACCAATCTGGTGTCCGCGGTTCCGAGCACGACCACCGGCGAAGTGTATGTGCGGGATCGGCTCACGGGCCAAACAACCTGGGCCAGCACCAATGCCGCGGCGATTGTGTCGGCCCTGTTCGGTCAGACCAACGCGCCGTCCTATCATCCACGATTGAGTGATGACGGACGCTACGTCGTATTCAAAACCGGCGCGACAACTTCGACGGGCGTCGCCGTGATACTGCTATATGATTCCGTCACAGGGACGACGGCGGTGATCAACACCAACGAGATTGGCGGGTCGGTGGACGTGGATGAGACTTATGGACCCGAAATGACACCGGATGGTCGTTTCATTGCTTTCGCCGAGCATGAAGGCGCCACCAATTCGGGCTATTCGAGTGTTCACGTTTGGGATACGCAACTGAAACTGGACATCCTGGTCAGTGATAATGGCAGCGGTGTCCCGACCAATACGACCTCGCACACGCCCGAGATCAGTCCCGACGGCCGGTTTGTGGCATTCCTGAGCAACGCCACCAATCTGGTCGGCAATGTCGTGACCAACGGGTTTCATGTTTACCTGCGCGACCTGCAATCCAACACCACGCAACTGGTGGACGTGGACACCAACGGCGTTGGCTCAATTGACGAGACCCTGACAACCTTGAGTCTGAGTACGGATGGGCGCTACGTTGCCTTCAGCAGTCCAGATGGCGGTTTGGTCAGTTCGGACAATAATCGGGCCGGGGATGTTTTCGTGCGGGACCTGGTCGCGGCCACCACGGAAATGGTTTCGCAAAGGGATGCGACGGTGATTCCGCTGACAGCTGATGGATACAGCACGTTGTCCCCGTCATCGGTCAGTTCGGATGGGCGCTGGGTGGCTTTCAGCAGTCGGGCGGATGACCTGGTGCCCGGCGACACGAACCAGGCGCTGGACGTTTTTGTGCGCGACCTGGTGAACGGCACCAACATACTGGTGAGTGTCGGGCTGGACGGCAATCCGGCCCAAGGCGGCAACTCCCGAAACGCGGTCCTCAGCGCGGACGGTCGTTACGTGGTGTTTATCAGCGCAGCAACCAACCTGGTCGCGGGTCCGGTTAATACCAATGACAACGTGTTTCGGCGGGACTTGGTAACCGGGATCACGGCGCTGGTGAGCGTGGGGACCGATGGGGTCAGTCCCGGGAACGGCGATGCTTCCTATCCGGTCATCAGCCCGGATGGACGGTATGTTGCCTTCTTGAGTTGGGCGACAAACCTGGTGGCGCAGATCACACATGGTGTGCCCGTCCCTTTCTCCTCCTCTCTGAACACGTACTGGCGGGACATGAATCTGGGGCAGACCGTGGGTTTGCAGGGTCCCCTTGGCTATTTGTTCGGTCCCAGTCTGAGCGACAATGGCCGTTATATTGCCTACGCGTATTATTATTATGATTTTGTTTCTTCAACCCTAAGTCTGCGAATCTGGGACACCCAGCTCGGCAAGGACATCTACACCAATGCGCTGCTAGAGTATGGCTATAGTCCAATTGCGGCGGCCATCGATCCGACCGGGACAAAAATCCTGTATTTCCCCGGTACGTGGCCCAGCTTCCTTTACGTGGATGACATCGCCACGCATTCGAATCTTTTCTCGATTCGGACCCTGGGTTCCATCCGGAACGCCAACTGCTGGAGTGATGATGGCCGTTGGTTGGCCTTTTTATCCCAGTTATCCAACACCAATTCGGGCTTATTAGACCCTACCAACAAGGTATACCTGCGCGATTTCCAGAACGGCACACTTACCTTCGTTGGCGTTGCCGGCCCGGTCACCGGCATCTGGCCGGCAGTGTCTGATGGGCCGGTGATGAGTGGCGATGGACGGTACGTGGCGTATCGCAATGTCAATGTCGTGACCAATACGATCACTCGACTCAACACCGCGCTCGCGACCATGTTCCTCTACGACAGCCTGACGGGATCGAACACAGTGCTGACCGTAGGGCCGGCCGGGTCCGGCCCGTTTTCCTGGGTTTCCCGGCCCGCGATCAGTTATGACGGCACGATGGTTGCCTTCCTGAATCTGGGGTCCGCCCTGGTTAACGCCGACTTGAACCATGTGCAGGATGCCTTCGGGGCCTCAGTAGACCTCAACGCTGATTTGGTTGACAGCGACGGTGACGGTATTCCGGATTGGTGGATGATGAAATATTTCGGGCATCCGACCGGGCAGGCATACGACCATTCGCTGGCGTCGGATGACGCGGACGGCGACGGCATGTCAAACCTGCAGGAGTATCAAGCAGGTACGGACCCCACCGATCCGAACTCTGTGTTCCGGCTTTATATGTCCGGCCCGGCCAGCAACACGATCGACCTGAGCTGGCTGGCGGCGCCGGGCATGAGATATCAGGTTCAGTACACGACTAATTTGAATGATCCCGTGTGGTTGACCGCGCCGGGTACTGTCCGGGTGTTGCAGAACCAAGGCTATTTGCTTACTCCCATGGTTCTGCCCTACAGCTTTTACCGCGTTTTCGGAACCAATTAATCGTTCCGGAAAACGGCGCTGGAGATTGCCGCTGCGGCCATGGCCGTGCTGCGAATGCCGACGAGGTGAACTGATTTGATCTCCGATGAATATATCCCGGTGAGATTCAACCTGCCGGGCGCCAGGGCACAGAGTTATTTGAACCTGCCGGCACCGGCTTGCTTCAATCTTCCTCTGGTGGCGGGTTTTCCCATTCGGGATAAACCTCCGGCTTGAGCTGGCCGCGGCGGATCAATTCCTGCAGGTCACGGATGATGGTGCGGCGGGCCACCTTGAATTCGCGGGCGAGCACCGAGATGTTCGGGCGCTCCCGGGATTTCTTCAACAGTTCCAGGAGACGATTCTGGCGGGCCAGGCGGTCGGTGGAGCGGCTGAACAATTCCAGGGCGTCCACGCGATGCGAGCGTTCCAGCGCCTCGAACTGCCGGACCACCTCGGTTTCACCGCACTCCCGCAAGGCGGTTTCCACAGTGCGCCGGAGGTCGTGAAGGTCCACCGGCTTGGGCAGGCAATAGTGCGCGCGGCGCGGCCCCTGCAACGCCGCCATCTGCTGGCGCACCTCCAGCGCGCCGGAGATAATGATGATCGGCACGTGCGGCAGCAGTTCCTTGAACTCCGGCAGAAAATCCAATCCGAGTTCACCTGCCGACAGCACGTGATCGAGAATGAGAACATCCGGCGGCTGGTGTGGGATTTGCGCCAGCGCTTCGCTGCCGTTTTTGACGCGAACCAGTTTGTATCTCGCCAGCGCCTCCTCGTAGATTTCGTATTGGAGGTCGTCGTCTTCAACAATCAGGATGGTGGGCGGGTTCATGGGCAATGAAAATAAATGTCGAACAGCCAACATCGAACGCCGAGCTTCGAATGAAAAACCTGTATCTCGATTGGCTGTTGGGTTTTCGAGGTTGGATGCCGAAGGTTCATGCTTTTTATTCCTCCGCCGGCGGCTCCCGCACCGGCAGGACCAGGGTGAACGTGCTGCCCCGGTTCACAATGGATTCCACGGCGATGCCGGCTTCCATCTTTTTGGCCAGCTCATAAGCCATGGAGAGACCGAGGCCCGTGCCGAGCCGCGAGGACAGGGCCTTGGTGGTAAAAAACGGCTCGAAGATGCGCGACAGGTTTTCAGGCGGGATGCCACAACCGAAGTCACGAACGGAAACCGAAACGTAGGCGGGCGCCCGCCCCGGCGTTAATACCAAGCCGCCAGGGAGCCGCTCCCGTTTCTGCGTGGAGAGAATAATCTGCTTGCGCGCCGCCATGGCCTCGGCGGCGTTGAAGATGAAGTTCAGCAATATCTGCTGGATGAAATTCTTCGTGGCGTGGATTTCGGGCAGGGCCGGTGCCGGTTCATATTTCACCTCCACCTCGCGCAGAAAGCGGTCGCCGAGCAGCTTGAGGGTGTCCGCCACAATGGCGTTGAGATCGCACGGGCCCGGCTGTTCGTCCGCACTGCCGCTGAAGCCAAGCATGGCGTTCACGATGCCGGCGCCTTGTTCCACCACGGTCTTGATGCGGTCCACGCGTGTGCGGATTTTCTGCGGATTATCCGCATTTTCCTCGATGAGCTGGGCGGACCCTTTGATGATGGACAGGATGTTGTTGAAATCGTGCGCGATGCCGGCGGCGAGCGTGCCCAGCGCGTTCATTTTCTGGCTGTGCGCCAGTTGGCGGCTGGCGGTTTCGAGCTCGTGCGTGCGCTCGGCGACTTTCGTCTCCACCTCGGCATAGCTGTGGAGCAATCGCCGGTGGCGGTTGAACGCGAGCACCGCGAAGAACAGCGTCACCGCCGCGCCGATGGACGCGATGAACACCAGACGGATTTCCCTGTACCACGGCACGGTCACGGCAAATTCGAGGAACGCGGGCTTGGGATCAATGTTGCCGTTGCGATCCATGGCGCGGACCTGAAAGTAATGCCTGCCGACGAGCAGATCGGCAAAGGAAACCGTGGTCACTTCCTGAAATGGAGACCAATCACGTTGGTCCAAGCGATAGGAATAAACCAGCCGATCGTGAGGGGTGAATTTCCACTTGTCCTGCCCGCTGAACGCAAGCGTAATGGTGTCACCCTCGCGGAAGCGGGGTTCCTTGTCGGCCTGCTTTTGTATAAAAGTGCGTGGCGGGTCCCGGTCGGCCTCGGGATGATAAAGGCTCAACCCGTGCGGCGTGCCAGCCCAGATGTTTCCGCGCTGGTCTTCAAATATTTCGTCAACCGCCGTATCGGGCAATCCCTCTTCGCTGCTGTTCTCAATCCAGGCGTTCTGAAAAAAACGGTGTGTGCCGGCGTCATCAGCGACCCACACGCTGCCGTCGTGGGCGCATTGGAGGGCATTGATGTGATCGAAGCCGGCGCGCACGGATGACCAGTCATGCCCGTCAAACTCCCAAAGCCCGTCCCGGGTGGCGCACCAGATCCGACCGTCCGTCAATTCCGCAAAACCAAACGCCACATCGGGAACGGCACGATCCGAAACCGGAAAGGTCCGCCACTTCTTCTCGTGATACCAGGCAATGCCTTTGTCGCCGCCCAACCAGAGATCGCCATTGCGCGCGGCAAACAGGGTAGAAAAGCCAAGGTCTGTCGGCGGATCGGTCAGCGGTTTGAATTGGATTCCGTCAAACCGGTCGAAGTAACACGTGGTCGTCTCCCCGGTCGCGGTCCCGGTGTCCCAGCTTTGGATACAGAGGCTGCCGTCCGGCAACAAGCCCAGCGGCTTCATGTGCCGGACGCTGTCCCGGCTGGGAAGGATGGTGCTGGACGAGCCTGAATCCGGATTGAACCGGACAGAGTTTTCGCCAGCGTCCAGCAGCAGCGTCCCGTTTTTGAACGAATAGAGCGCGCGGATGGTTTGCACGTCGTGCATCTCCCCTTCCGGCAGTGCAAACTCGCGGTGAATTTCGCCTTGGAACGAGTGAAGTTTGCCGGCGGCAACAAACCAGAGCCGGCCGACCGCGTCTTCCGCGAAGCAGTGGACGTAGGAATTGATCTGCTGAACCGGCGGCGGGCTGCGCCAGGTGGGCGGTGCGTAATGGAACAAACCGCGGGACGTGGCCAGCCAGAAGGTGCCCCCGGGTTCCATCGCCACCTCGTAGTATCGGCGCGCGGAAATTTCCGGATACTCTGCCAGCCCCGACTGTCCTTGCGCCTGCCGGAACAAAGCGTCCGTCGTCGCCACCCACAAGGACTTGTCGCCGCTCCGCCACGCGCGCTGGATCGTTTCCAGGCTGGTCGGCTGCACCGTCCAGCCCTGACCGTCAAAACGCGCCACGACCTTTTGTCCGGTGGCCGGGGATTCGGCGATGACTGTGACGCCACCTTCCTCGTCTTCGCGCGGCGCGCGCAGGTTTTGGATGGGTGGCGACTTTGGCGGGAGGTAGTCCTTCCATGCGCTTTGAAGCGTGAAGTTGCCGGTGAGTCTCGGTGCCTTGCCCAAACCGCGCTCGCCAGCAATCCACAATCCACCGTCATGCGCCCCAACCATGTCCGTGAATTTTCCCAGGCGCGTCTGATCATCCCGGAGCAACACCTGCGTTTGGGAGTGCTTTGGACTTTCCGCGTTGAATTCCATCAACCGGTCGTCACCCAGAAAAACAACCTGGCCCAGTCTGACCGGGTAGAGAGGCGCGATGATGTTGAATTCGGGGGCGATTCCCGTCACCGGATGTGCCATCCAGACGCCCTTTTTGAACTCCTGCAGCGAGTTGTTCCCGACCAGCGCCCAAAGCTGGCCGCCCGGGCTTTCGGCAACGTCGCCAGCCGGTTCCGGCAGGGAAATGGGCGTGACGTTGTAGCCATCAAGTTCGGTGATGAACGTCCCCCGGGGATGCCGAGCCAGGACCGTTCCATTCGGCGCGACCGACACGGAAATACAGACGGATTGATGCATTCCATCTTCGGCTTTGTACACGCGCCAATCCGAAGCGTTCTGGCCGCGGCTGGCTTGCGCCAGCGCCAAAAAAGCCGTTCCTGAAAAGAAAACGCGCCACCAAAGCTTCATTTTCGCAACCCGATTCCGGGGTTGCGCTGATTATCCACCGGCACCGGCAGGTGTGCAACCAAATGCACAAGGCGTGCATTCAAACGCACACTCCCCGCCGCTTGTGCAATAAACAGCACGGGTGTGCATCCAAACGCACAGTTCCCCTGCCGGGGAAGGATGGTAAACCGGGTCTTGGATGAAGCTTCTCGTAAAACAGCAATTTCAGTTGCGCGTTGTATGGCAGGCGCCCCGGGCTTTCCGACCGCGGCTTATGGTCAAACGCAGGCCGGCTTCGTCGTCAGCTTTTCAGCTTCCGCTCCAGCATCTCTCCAACGAGCGCAGGATTCGCCTTGCCCTTGCTCAATTTCATCACCTGGCCTTTGAGAAAATTCAGCGCGGCTGTTTTCCCTGACTTGAAATCGTTCGCCGGACCCGGATTCGCTGCAATGGCCTCGTCGCAGAATTTTTCAATCGCAGCCATGTCGCTGACCTGCGCCAGACCTTTTTCCTGCACGATCACAGCGGGTGATTTGCCGGTTTTGTACATTTCTGGAAGAACAGTTTGCTGCGCGACCGAAATGCTGATGGTTTTTGCTTCAACCAAAAGAACCAATTCAACAATCGCATCTGCCTTAAATTTCAGATCACCTCTTCCAAAAAATGGATCTTCTTTAAATTCATAATTTGATGGAGGAGGTCCCGAAAGCGCATCATCTAGTGCCATCAGAGACTTCAAGTTGTTGATAAGTAAATTAGCGATCGATTTGAACAGACGCAAATTCTTGTCTCGTTGAAAATTACCAGAAAGCAATTCTTTGGCACATTTTTCAAAATAATTCCCCAGCGGCACATCCCACACAAAGGTCTGGGCGTCGCCAGCAGGCAAACCGTAATCGCGCATGAACCGCTGCTTGCGCGCCAGTGGCAATTCGACGACACGCGACTTCACTTCCGCCAGCCATTTTTCCGTCGGCTCGAATGGCATCAGGTCCGGGTCGGGAAAATAGCGGTAGTCATGGGCGTATTCCTTCGTGCGCATTTCCTCGGTCACGCCCGCCACGTCGTCCCAACGGCGCGTGGATTGGATGAGCTTGCCACCCTTCTTCAGCACTTCGATCTGGCGCTGGATTTCATATTCCAGCGCGCGGCGTACGCCGGAAAAGCTGTTCATATTTTTGATTTCGATCTTCGCGCCCAGCTCTGCGCTGCCCTTGGGCCGGACACTCACATTCACATCGCAACGCACCATGCCCTTTTCCATGTCGCAATCGCTCACGCCGCCGTAAACGAGGATGTCCTTGAGCGCGTTGAGGTATTCGTAGGCCATGTCGGCGCTGGTGATGTCAGGTTCGGAAACAATTTCCATGAGCGGCACGCCCGCGCGGTTGAAGTCCACGCCGCTGTTCCGCTCGAAATGGAAACTTTTGCCGACGTCCTCCTCCAGATGCACGCGGGTGATGCGCACGCGCGAAATACCGCCGTTGAATTCGAACTCGACATGGCCGTTAACTGTGGACGGCTGGTCATATTGGCTGATCTGGTAGTTTTTCGGCATGTCCGGGTAGAAATAATTCTTCCGGTCGAACTTCGCGCGCGCCGGGATTTCGCAGTTCAGCAGGAACCCGGTGAGCACGGTGAGCCGCAGGGCTTCTTCGTTGGCGACGGGCAGCACGCCGGGCAGGCCGAGGCAGACGGGGCAGACGTTGGTGTTGGGCGGCGCGCCGAAGGCATTGGCGCAACCGCACCACATCTTCGACTTCGTCTTGAGCTGGACGTGCGTTTCCAGCCCGATGACCGCTTCGTAGTCCATGATAAAAAATTCGTTAAATTTATCTATAGGATGCTTCGGATTTCCGAATTGTCACATCTTTCAAACCATTATTCCGCAAAAACATTTGAACAACATCAAATAGATTGTTATTTTTGGGGCCAAGGATTATTTCTTTGATTGGATGTTCGCCTCTTTCTTCAGAAAAGGGCAATTCAAAATATGTATAAATAGTTCCTTTAACACAGAGAATTTAACCACAGACGAACGCGCTTGCCACGCCGAAATAAACAAATATCGTGAGCGCGTTCCGCAACCATGAAAAAACTGATCATTATGTCTTTGCTGGCTTGCACTGGTGTTTCTCTTTCGGCTGAAAATGCTTCGCGCGTGCTGCCCCGCAGTACGCCGGAAGCACAGGGCATTTCTTCCGGCGCCATTCTCGCGTTTGTTGAGGCCGCCGATCAGCAGTCGGTCACCACCAACGCCATCCAGAGTTTCATGCTGGTGCGGCACGGTCACGTCGTAGCCGAAGGCTGGTGGTCGCCCTACGGCCCGGACACCCCGCACAAGATGTTTTCGTTGAGCAAAAGCTTCACTTCCACCGCTGTCGGGCTGGCGATTGCCGAGGGGAAACTCAGGCTGGATGACCCGGTGCTTTCCTTTTTTCCGGAGGACGCGCCGCCCAATCCCGGCGCCTGTTTGAAGGCCATGCGGGTGCGCGACTTGTTGATCATGTCCAGCGGCCAAAATTCAAATACCGTGGCTCATCTGGATGACGTGATGAAAAATTCCATTCATACAAAGGAAAAAATAACCCGGGCGTTTCTCGCGGCACCGGTGGAGTGCAAGCCCGGCACGCTGTTCATCTACAACACGCCGGGGAGTTACATGCTGTCCGCCATTGTGCAAAAGGTGACGCGACAAACCGTGTTCGATTATCTCCAGCCACGCCTCTTCAACCCGCTCGGCATTGAAAATCCGACATGGGACGCAAGTCCGCAAGGCATCACGCTTGGCGGCTTTGGGTTGAACCTCCGGACAGAGGACATCGCGCGGTTTGGGCAGCTTTATTTGCAGAAAGGCATGTGGAACGGCCAACAACTGGTGCCGGCGGGGTGGGTGGCGGCGGCCACCGCCCGGCAAACTTCCAACGGCAGCGAACCGACGAGCGATTGGGACCAGGGTTACGGCTATCAATTCTGGCGCTGCCGGCACGGCCTTTACCGCGGCGACGGCGCGTTCGGCCAATTCTGCATCGTGATGCCCGAACAGGATGCGGTGGTGGCCATCACCAGCGGGACGAGAAACATGCAAGCCATCATGAATCTGGTGTGGGACAAACTGCTCCCGGCGATGCAGCCGGCGCCGTTGCCGGCCAATGATGAAATGGACCAAAAACTCGGACGCACGCTGGCCGGTCTGACGCTGCACCAACCGCAGGGTGCCGCCACGTCCGCCATCGCCGCGCACGTGTCAGGCCGGACGTATCTGTTCCCGACCAACGCCCAGAACATTGACGCGGTGACGTTCGAATTCAAGGGGTCGGAGACGACACTTGTTATACGCAGTCTGGGCCGGGAACATCGCATCGCCTGCGGTTCAGGCGTGTGGAAGAAGGGGCGGACGGCCTTTGTTGCGGGAGCAGACTGGCGGATTGCGGAGCCGGTCGAACAACCCGTAGCCGCCAGCGGCGTTTGGACGGCGGATGACACTTACACGGTGAAACTCGCGTACTATGAAACACCGCTGGCCATCACGCTCACCTGCCGTTTTGCCGGTGACCGGGTGTTATTGCTCAATGTTGAATACAGCGTGGATTGGGCCGTTACCAACCCGCCGTTGCTGGTTGGGGAAGCCCGATAAATCCGAAATCGCTTAGGGCGCAACTTGAGGGCGTGCTACCTAAATGAATATGGTGGGGCGAGCGTCTTCACGAGCCGAAGGTTTTGGAGTGCGCAAAAGACTCACCCCGAAAACCGGAGTTCGCCGTAGCGCAGCACGTCTCGCCTGCCGGACTCCAGTTTTCGGGCTCTATCATCCTTATCACCCGGTTGCGGGCCTTTTCCTTGTGCGGGTCGTGCCGGTTGAAGACGGTCATTGGCCGTGATGCAATAGCCAGATGATCCGGTAGAGCAGGAAGGTGAGGACGCAAATCGCGACGCCAATCCCGACGACGCCAATCAACTTGGCCAGCAGGTCGCGGGCCTTTTCCTTGCGCGGGTCTTGCCGGCAAAACTGGAACGTGAGCAGGGCGGTCATCAGTTCGTCGGCGGATTTATACCGTTGCCACGGATTCGCCCGGCAGGCTTTGACGACAATCTTGTTGAATTGGATCAAATCGCGGCCCTCCCGGTCATCCTCCAGGTGCGTTGGCAGTTCCGGGTAATAGTTCCGGTCAATGCCGGTGCTGATTTCGTACAGGACTTTGCCCAGGGCATAAATATCCGCCTGAATCGTGCCGGGGCCTTCCGGCGCAATAAAGCCTTCCGTGCCCACATACGAACTGGGTTCGAACATCTCCGCGACCAGGCCGGTGTCCGCCAGCTTGGGAAAACCATTCACGTAAATGATGTTGGCCGGCTTGATATCGCGATGAATCAAACCGTGCCGGTGCAGGTAACCCAGGGCCGACGCGATGGTCGCGCCCAGCCGGATGCATTCGCCAATGGGCAGGCGTTTGCGTTCGGCCAGGTCGTGCGCCAGGGTCCGGGGCCGGTAATGTTCGGGATCGATGGTTTGGCCAGTGTTGATGTCATCGGCCAGCTCCATTACACAATAAAAATATCCCGCCGCCTCGCCGCCGCCGACGTGGAGGATGTCCACTAATCCGTCGTGCTGGCGTGAGAGCGGCTCGAATTTCATCACGCCGTCCAGCTCCCCGCTAAAAGGGCGTTTGCGCCGGGGGGTTTCTTCAAACACGATTTTGACGGCGCGGTAGGTGCCCAGGGCATTTCTGGCCAGCCACACCCGGCCGCCGCTGCCGCCGCCGATGAGCCGGAGGAGTTGATGATCCGGCACCGGCGGAGGCGTGGCGGCTTTTGACGCGGCTTTATCACCCGGCCTGGAATCAACTGGTTTGGTCATGAACAGTCCCGTTTCATGGAAACATTTTATTTCCGGTTCAAATCGAGTTCCACATATTTTCCAGAACGTGTACTTCTTTCCTGATCAATCTCGTAACGCGATGCTTGGCGAGATAAACCTGGGCCGCGCTGACTCCCAGTGTCTGCGCCACCTTGTCCACCGGCCATTGCCGAAGCACGTAAAAATCAAACATCTGATAGTGTTCCTCCTTGACCCGGTGTTTGACGCGTTCTGTGGCGGCCTTGAGCAAATTCGTCCGCCATTCCTCTTCCCAGATGGATTCAGAATTCGCGTCCACGCCGATGGAAATTTCCTCCCAACGCCGGGACGCTGGTTTGGTCATTGTTCCTTCCTCGCCCGCCAAGCGGGTCCGTTTTCGCAACTGGTCTGCGATCCGCCAGCGCGTGAGGTTTCGCAGCCAGCCCTTGAAGGAACCCAGCGTGCGGTCGCGTTTGAATTTCTGAATGTCTTTGGCCACGGAAATGACGGTTTCCTGAACCACCTCCTCCGCCTCGGTCTCCGTCAGGCCGGATTTCAGCGCAAACGCATAAATCAGCCGCCAGTACGTATCGAAAAATTCCCTCCAACTATCCTGATCGTCCCGGTTCTGCAACCGGCTCAACAGGCTGTAGCGCGTGGGAATCAGGTTGTCGGCCAGCAAGGTCATTACCAAAGTCATACACAGAATACTCGTAGAAGACGACCCGTTTCTTGCAAAAATCTTTTCGCCTGCGCCACAAACTGTTCCAGCCAAACACGATTTGCCCACCGGGATTGGTCATCACACCCAAAATTTCACCACCCGCTCATGTCCTCGGTGGCCAACGGCTGAATCAGCTTGCAGCAGAATCGAAGCGCTGGAATCTGATACCCATCAGGCCGCTGCCGGGCGGGTCCCCATTTGAATCGCGTGTCGGGCCGCCCGGCGGCGAACAATCCATTGGTGGAAAGATTCCAGGTAGAGATAAATCACCGGCGTGATGTAGAGCGTCAGGCATTGCGACACGACCAACCCGCCGACGACCGCCAGGCCGAGCGCCCGGCGCGCCTCGCCGCCCGCGCCGAGGCCGAGCGCGATGGGCAATGTGGCCATCAGCGCAGACATCGTCGTCATCATGATGGGCCGGAACCGCAGCAGGCAACCTTCGTGAATCGCCTCCGCAGGCGATTTGCCGCGCTCGCGTTGCGCGGCGATGGCAAAGTCAATCATCATGATGGCATTTTTCTTCACGATGCCAACCAGCATGATGAGGCCAACGAAGCCGTAAATGTTCAAATCCAGACGAAAAAGTATCAGCGTCAGCAGGGCGCCGAAGCCCGCCGACGGCAGGCCGGACAAAATCGTGATGGGATGAATGAAACTTTCGTAAAGGCAGCCAAGGATGATGTAAATGACGAGGATGGCAGCGATGAGCAACAAACCCAGTCCCTTTTCAGATGATTGAAAGACCGCCGCCGAGCCTTGAAAGCTGCCGGTGATGGTTGCCGGCAGGTGCAAATCACTTTCGATCTTTTGCAGTTGCCCGACGGCGGTGCCCAGCGAAACGCCCGGCGGAAGATTGAAGGAAATGGTGACCGCCGGCAACTGGCCGACATGCGAGATGGTCGCCGGGCCGAGGCTGCGCGTGAGTTTGGCGACGGCGCTCAACGGAACGAGTTTGGGCGCGCCGTTGGTGCCGGTGAACGAACTGGTGATGTAAAGCCGCGCCAGCGCGCTGGGGTCGAGCTGAAATTGAGGTTCGACCTCGAAGACGACCCAGTATTCGGCCACGTCGGTGTAAATGGTGGAAGCCTGCATTTCGCCGAAGGCATCATAGAGCGCGTTTTCAATCTGCTGCGCCGTGACGCCGAGCGCCGAAGCCTTGTCGCGGTCAATTTCCACGTTCACTTGCGGAGTGGCAATAAGCAAATCACTCGTCACGTCCTGAAACACGGCCTTGTTCTCGGCAATTTTATTCATCAGCACCGGCGCCCAGTGAAACAGTTCGTTCACGTCGGTGTCTTGGAGGCTGTATTGATAGAGTGATTTAGTCAGCCGCCCGCCGACGGAGATGAGCGGGGGGTTTTGCATGTACACATTGATGCCCAGCACCTGCGCGAGCTTCACGCGCAACTCCTGGATGACGTGGTTTGCGTCCAATTTGCGTTCCGAGCGGTCCTTCAGCCGCATGAACATGCCACCTTGGTTCAGGGTGGCGGACGCGCCGGCGGCGCCGATGGCCGACATAAAGCCGTCCACGTTCGGGTCGGCGGCGACGATTTTCGCCGCCGCCTGCTGATGCGCGCGCATCGCGTCGAACGAAATGTCCTGCGACGCCTCGGTGATGGCGCGAATCTGACCGGTGTCTTCATCCGGGAAAAATCCGACGGGAATCAGTATGAGCAGGAGAACCGTCGCGAGCAAAACCACCAGAAACACGATCATCGTCGCGCGCCGGTGGCGCATGACCGCTTGCAGCGTGCGGTCGTAAGCGCCGCGCAGCCGGTTGAAGAAGCGCTCGAAGGCGTTGTAAACTTTCCCGTGCCGCCGTTCGTGCTCCGAATGCACGAACCGGCTGCACATCATCGGTGTCAGCGTCAGCGAAACGAGTCCGGACACCAGCACGGCCACGATGATGGTCACGGCGAATTCGTGCAGCAAACGACCGATCAATCCGCTCATGAACAAAACCGGAATGAATACCGCCACCAGCGAAAGTGTCATCGAAATGATAGTGAAGCCGATTTCCCGGGAGCCATTCAGCGCCGCCTGCATCGGCGGCTCGCCATTCTCCATGTGCCGCACGATGTTTTCGAGCATCACGATGGCGTCGTCCACCACGAAGCCGACGCACAGCGTCAGCGCCATGAGCGACAGGTTATCGAGGCTGTAACCCAGCAGCGCCATCGCGGCGAAGGTGCCGATGATGGACATCGGCAGCGCTAGGCTGGGAATGATCGTGGCCGACAGGTTCCGCAGAAAAATAAAGATGACCATGACGACGAGGCAGACAGCCAGGAACAGCGTGAATTCCACGTCCCCCACCGACTTGCGGATGGACTGCGAACGGTCGAAGAGGATGTCCAGATTCACCGCGGCGGGAACGACCGCGCGGAACTGCGGCAGCAATTTTTTGATGTTGCCCACGACTTCAACCGTGTTCGCGCCCGGCTGGCGCTGGATGGCCAGCACGACGGCGCGCGCGCTGTGGGTTCCGGTGTTATACCAGGCGGCGACCTTGTCGTTTTGCACGCTGTCGAGCACGTTGCCCAACTGCTCCAGCCGCACTGGATTGCCATTGCGATACGCGACAATCATCGGACGAAACGCGGCTGCGTCCTCAAGCTGGCCGTTGGCCTGCACGACGAACGCCTGATTCTTTCCGTAAAGTGTGCCGAGCGGCTGGTCCACGCTGCCCGCTACGACCGCCTGCTCGACTTGGTCAATGCCCAAGCCGTAAGCCGCCAGCTTGTCCGGATCCACCTGAACCCGCACGGCGTATTGCTGGGAACCAAAGACGCTCACTTGTGCGACGCCGTTGATCATCGAAATTTCCTGCGCGAGCAGGTTTTCCGCGTAATTATCCACCGCCGAAATCGGCAGCGTCGGCGACGACATGGCGAGGTAAAGAATCGGCGCGTCCGCCGGATTGACCTTCCGGTAACTCGGCGGCGTCGGCATGTTTGGCGGCAATTGCTTCGCCGCGCGCGCGATGGCCGCGTTCACGTCCTGCGCCGCCGCGTCAATGTCGCGGTCCAGCGAAAATTGAATCGTGATTTGCGAAACGCCCTGCGCGCTGATGGACGACATCGAATCCACGCCTGGAATCGTGGAAAATTGTTTTTCCAGTGGCGTGGCGACTGACGAAGCCATGGTTTCCGGACTCGCTCCGGGCAGGCTGACGGAAACGTTGATGGTTGGATAATCCACGCTCGGCAGATCGCTCACCGGCAACTGGAGGAAACCGACCAGGCCGACCAGCAGGATGCCGGACATGACCAGCGTGGTCATCACGGGCCGGCGGATGAAAAGTTCAGGAACGCTCATCGCCAATCATTTGGGATTTGCCGGTGAATTCGTGGATGAGCCGGCGGTCCCTGAAGCATTGACATTCACCTTCACTCCCGGCGCGAGCCGCAACTGGCCGTCGGTGACGACGGTTTCCCCCGCCTGCACTCCGCTTTTGATGACGGTCACGCCCTGGTAGGTGACGGCAACGGCAACCGGCCGCTCCTCGACGGTCTGATCGGTCTGATTCGATTTGACCACATAAAGGTATTCGCCGTTCTGCCCGGTCTGCACCGCCTGCGACGGTACGACGACGACGTTGGTCAACTCCGACAGCGTCAGCGTCACATTCACAAATTGTCCCGGCCACAAAGCGTTGTTTTCATTCGGGAACGTCGCCTTAAGGTCAATGGTGCCGGTCGTTTCATCAACGCTGTTGTTGATGAATGTCAGTTCACCCTGCGCCGGCGGCCCATCCATGTTTTGAAAAGTCACCGACACCTTCAGCGTTTTAGTGCGCATTTCCATTCTGATCTCCGGCAGATATTGCTCGGGCACGGCGAACTCGACATAAATCGGGTGAATCTGGTTGATGGTCAAAAGCACGTCGTCCGGCGCCTTGACGACGTTGCCCTGGTACAATTGCAACGCCCCCACCACGCCGTCAATCGGCGAGCGAATGGCGGTGAACTCCAGATTCAACATCGCGTTGGTGACTGCCGCCTGATCCGCCGCTACGGTGCCGACCAGCGCGTCCATGCCGGCCTTGCTCGTGTCGAATTCGTCCTGCGAAACCAGTTTTTGCGCGAACAGTTTCTGCTCACGGTTATATTGAATCTTCGCATTTTCCAGTTGCGCCGTGTCGCGCGCCAGCGCGGCGCGCGCGGCTTCCAGTGCCGCCTGCGTGGGGCGCGGGTCAATCGTAAACAGCAAATCGCCCTTTTTGACCTCCTGGCCTTCCTGGAAATGTACCTCGCTGATGATGCCCCCGATTTGCGAATGCACCGTCACGGTCGAATACGGCACCACGTGGCCGACCGGTGGCGGGTCAATCTGCACCGGCACGTTGGTCGTGAACGCCTGCGCCACCAGCACCGGCACGCCCGCACTGCCGGCGTTGCTTTTGCCGCGCGAACAGCCATCGGCCAGCATCGCCACGGCCAGTGTCAGTGCCGCCAAAACCAAAATGGATTTCTCCGGGGCTTTCATTTCTTAAAAGTGATTTTGACGCGCCGGCTGAAAAGCCGCCGCGAATTTCCGCAAAAATGCCGCTCGTTGCTTCTGGAATTGGGGATCGGAAACCGGCCGCCCCATGATCAGCCGGGTCAATTGGGGAAACGCCGCCGGAAACATCGTCAGCGACCGCATGGCCAGCATCACGTGGCGCGGGTCGAGTTCGGTGGAGATTTGGCCGCGCACCTGCCGCTGCCGGATGCGCTCCAGGCCGCGTGCGGTCGCCGCGCGCCGGTTTTTTTCGTCAATCAACCGCTTGTCAGCTTCCTGCAACGCCTCCCATTCCAGCAGCCGGACCCAGTCTGTGTCCTTGCACGCGGCTTCGAACCAAAAGGTGAGGCTTTCCGCCGGGTCGCCCGACAACGTTTCGGCCCAGGCCTGCCGCTCGGCCATTTTCAGGCGCAACACTTCGCGGAACAAATGTTCCTTGTTGCCGAAATAGTGGTAGAGCATCCGTTTGTTGATAGCCGCGCGCCGCGCAATCGCGTCCACGCGCGCGCCGGCAAAACCGTTGGCGGCGAATTCCTTGAGCGCGGCGGACAGGATGCGTTCGCGCGTGCGTTCGGGAT
>Ga0187874_10001559_pt1 | contig 20122 bp, 14 predicted proteins | sample June2016WEW_16_1_3_FD_132993 | JGI IMG/M metagenome (GOLD analysis project Ga0187874, IMG submission 132993) | Peatland microbial communities from SPRUCE experiment site at the Marcell Experimental Forest, Minnesota, USA - June2016WEW_16_150 | ecosystem: Environmental > Terrestrial > Soil >... | reverse complement strand
TCATAAGTTGTCCTGGTACCTGCAGCCACTCCTATCCCCCCAATACGCAGGTGACGCTGAATGCGACCCCATCCGGGGGTTGGACATTTTCTGGCTGGAGCGGCGCGTGCAGTGGTACCGGCCCGTGCGTCGTTACCATGACCCAAAGCCTGTCGGTTGGGGCCACATTCACTCAGAACCCCATCTACACGTTGACGGTCACGACCAGTGGTAACGGCACAGTGACCAGCACTGACGGATACATCACCTGTCCGGGTACCTGCAGCCAGTCCTATCTGAGCAATACGCAAGTGACCCTGAACGCCACTCCCGCCGCAGGTTGGGCATTTTCTGGCTGGGGCGGCGCGTGTAATGGCACTGGTTCGTGTGTCGTGACCATGACTCAGAATCTGTCCGTGGGCGCTACGTTTACTCAACTCTCCTTCACCCTAACCGTAGCGCCCATCGGCAGCGGAACCGTTACCAGCACCGACGGCTTCATAAGCTGTCCGGGAACGTGCAGCCATTCCTATCTGAGCAATACCCAGGTGACGCTGAATGCGGCTCCCGGCCAAGGATGGGTGTTTGGGGGGTGGAATGGCGGCTGCAGTGGCACTGCTTCCTGCACAGTTACGATGACGCAATCCTTGACTGTCGACGCCATCTTTTCACAAGCGCAGCAATTGGTCGCGGTCACTCCCTGTCGTCTGGTAGACACGCGACAAACCGGCGATCCCATTCAAGGTGGCACATCGCAGAGCTACATTCTGCCGCAGCTCGGCGGCTGCAATGTATCCTCCAGCGCCGCCGCTTACTCGCTGAATGTCACGGTGGTGCCGCACGGGGCTCTGGGATACTTGACCATCTGGCCTACCGGCGAAGCTCAACCCGTTGTCTCCACCATGAACTCCCCCGACGGTCGCACCAAGGCCAATGCGGCGATTGTCCCGGCCGGAACGAGTGGTGCGGTCAGCGTCTATGTCACCAACACCAGCGATGTCATCCTCGACATCGACGGCTACTTCGCGCCGCCCGGCTCGCAGACCTATCAGTTCTATCCGCTGACGCCTTGCCGCCTGGTTGACACGCGCGGCGCCGACGGCGATCTGGGAGGCCCGCGCCTGGCGGCGCAAGCGCAGCGCAGCTTCCCGCTGCTGGAGAGCACCACCTGCATTCCAACAGGTCTCAATCCCCTGGCCTACTCGCTGAACTTCACCGTGATACCCAATCCTTCGAGGCAGCAGTTGGGATATCTGTCGGTCTGGCCCGCGGGGGATACGCAACCGGTGGTCTCGACTCTCAACAACCCGACAGCAACTGTCGTAGCTAACGCGGCGATCGTGCCGGCGGGAACCGATGGCGACATCGACGTCTACGCTTTCAACACCACCGATCTATTAATCGATATCAATGGCTACTTTGCCGCGCCGGGGACGGGAGGCTTGTCGCTTTATCCGGCTGCGCCGTGTCGCGTGCTGGACACGCGCCAGAACCACGGGCAGCCCTTCATGGGTGAGAAAACTGTGAACGTGGTCGGCAGCACCTGTGCTCCGCCCAGCAGCGCGCAGGCCTACGTCTTCAACGCGACGGTCGTTCCGCCGGGCTCAATGCCCTATCTGACACTTTGGCCGGACGGCGAGCTACGGCCCGTCGCCTCGACGCTGAACGCCTACGACGGCTTCATCACCTCCAACATGGCGATCGTGCCGACGAACAACGGCTCCATCGACGCCTACGCCGCTGCGCTGACACAACTGCTGCTCGACATCTCCGGTTACTTCGCGCCGTAGGCAGGTTGTGGCAATAAGGCGTCCGACAACGCCCCGCGGGTGCCACACTCAAGCTGCTTTTGCTTGGGTGGGTCTTCTGACAACTGACAACCGTTCTATCCCTTGCCCCGAAAGAGGTACACCAGTTCGATCACCAGGATGATGACCACCATCACTTCCAGCACAAACCCACGGCTCTGGTGGAATTCATCGATGAGGAATCGATAGAGCCCCTCGGCGGTATGCAGCTTTTCGTTGACCAGGTTCTTATATTCCGGCACCCCAACCTTGGCCGCCGCCAGCCGGTACAGCCGCGCGGAGAACATATCGCTGACAAACTTAATTGCGGTTTCCGCGCGCTCGGCCAGCTCGGTAATTTCCACCGTCACTCCGTTCAGCCGCAGCGCCTCGCTGCGCATCTTCCAGCGCCGCAGGATGCCTCCGCGATGTTTGAGCGATGCATATACTCCGGCCAGCTCGCGGGTCAGCCACTCGTCATAGTGACGAAACTCCAACAACTGCGAGTTTGCGTACTCCAGAATCTGGATCGAGGTCTGCGCTCCTGCGGGCGTGTCGTACACCAGCGCCGCATTCCACCCGACCGCGACCAGATCGTTGGGATAGTACGAGAGACTGGCCTGCAGCACGTCGTCGTTTTCGCTACGGGCCAGCGGAGTCTGCTCGCCCCGCAGGACCTGCGCCATCTCTGGAGCGTGCTGGGCCAGCAAGTCCAGCCCCCGCGGATTGCCCGGCACATCGCTCAACACGAAGATGTAGTAATCCTCACTTAGCCAGTCGGTGTACGGCCGCACGATGGCGGGCGCAATCTTGTCCAGCCGCGCGCGAATGATCTGTTGCGCCTGCCGTTCCAGCTCGAGGTTCGGCACCCAGCGCGCCGCCAGTTGCACCAACCCATCCCAGTCGGCCTCGAAGCTGAATTCCAGCAGCACGCTGATGACGCCGTAGTCGTAATACTTGACCTGCGGCACCAGCTTCTCACCGCTGCCCAGGACGACCGGCTCCAGGCATTCGACCACCGGCGGATTCGCGAAGCGCACATACTCAGGCGTGGCATGTTTGAAGCTTGGCTCCACGCGCCGCGCGCCCAGTATCTGGCGCAATTCCTCCAGCCTGATCTCATCGCAGACATCGTGCAGAATCACGCCCAGCACCGACCCTTTGAGCGTCTCCGCGGTTGCGCCCGGCGCCCGCTGCTGATTCGTTGTGCGTCCCTCTGGTTCCATCTAGCAGAAGATTGTACGCGAGCAGATAGGCCGTTGAGATTGGCCTCACCGCTCTCATCAGCTAATCTGGATAAGTATTCGTAATCTCGACATTGAAGGGGCACGGCTTCAGCCATGCCGTCAGAACTCGCGAAGGGATTGGCCTTTAGGCCCTGAGGGCCTATTCCTTGAAGGTCTACACTCTATAAAGAATTGCCGTGCTGAAACCCATCCCATTCTTGCTCGTCCTCGCGTTGGCTCTGTGCTCTCCGACCGCCCGCGCGCAATCTCCCTCCAGCGTCTCTGACCTGCCGCCCGGCAGCGCACAATTAATCAATCCTGACGAACTGCTGACGTTGCTGCAGTCGGCTACCGGCGAAAAGCCTCTGCTGTTGAATGTCGGCCCCTCGATTCTTTATATGCAGGCCCACATTCCCGGAGCGGAGTACATCGGTCCTGGCTCCGACAAGCAAGCGCTGGACAAGCTGCGGGCGCGCGTGAAATCCCTGCCTCACGACAAGCTGATTGTCCTGTATTGTGGATGCTGCCCATGGAGCCACTGCCCCAACGTCCGTCCCGCTTACCACCAGCTAAACGCGCTGGGATTCAACCACGTGAAGGTGCTGTACCTCGCCAACAACTTTGGGACTGACTGGGTTGATAAGGGATATCCCACGATCAAAGGCCAATAATGCCGACCAGAAGAATTGTTCTAATTATCGTCGCCATCGCGGTCGCCGTCGCTGTCTACGAAGGCGCGCAGCACCACTCGCATTCCAGGGGCGCACCGCCGGGCGCGGTGGATTCGCCGGCGGCCGAGTTCTCACTGCAGGATTTGGACGGCAAGCCGCTCGCGCTCGCCAACTATCGTGGCAAGGTCGTGCTACTCAACTTCTGGGCGACATGGTGCACGCCCTGTCGCGGCGAGATTCCGCAGTTCGTGGACTACCAGACCAAGTACGGTCCACAGGGATTGCAGTTGCTCGGCATCTCCATGGATGACGACGCCACTCCGGTGCACGCCTTCTACCAGCAGTTCAAGATGAACTACCCGGTGGCGATTGGCAGTGCCAACCTCGCAGAGTCCTACGGAGGAGTTCTGGGACTGCCCGTGACGTTCCTGATTGGACGCGATGGCCGTATTGCCGCCAAGTATGTCGGCGCGGTGGAAACGCCGGTCCTGCAGCAGAAGATCGAGTTACTGCTACAGGCAAAGTAAGGTGCTTGGCTAAGGTTCGGTTCCGGTGCTGCTTGCTGACTGCTCTGGCAGCTTGTAATCCTGATACCGGATTGTCAGTATGGCCTTACCGCCGAGCCGCACATCCGTGACTGTCTTGTTGAACGCGGGTAGATAGAACTCGTCGACCTTCTGGTACTCATGATGGATTTTCGAGCGTATGGTCCAGAACGAGGGGTTCTTGGCCGGCTCGGCCTCGATGCGTGTAACCGCGAAATCCTGCGAATCGATCCAGATGGTTCCCCGGTAAAGGAACTTGGTTTCGTGCAACGGTTGCACGCTCATCACATAAAGTGGGCGGCTCTCGCCGGGCGCGCACCCCAGTAGCGAGAAACGATAGTTTGTCGTGGTAAGCGCCACCGCATCTCGGTTCGCCGCATCCGAGCCAGCTTCCTGCTCGGATTCCAACAACCGATGAAGAACGTGCTTGCGGACCAGACCGGATCCCGACTCCGAAATCACGGTGAACGTCTTGGTCCCAGGCGCGGTGTACGTGGCTTTTACCTGCATGTGGGCGCTGAGCGACGAAGGGAAGCCGGTGTAGTCCAGGTTGTATTCCCGGACTGAATCGACGTGGAGCAACTTCTGGGCGCGCTCGGCGTTTCGGCTCATCAGTCGCGCCGCAACTTCGTCGCCCGGCAGCGTGAGTTCGGCGGAGCAAGGGCCCGCGGCGGCGCCCTGTTCCGTCGCCGAAGCGCCGATCGCGGCGAACAACAGAATCCCGATGCACAGCCCCCGATACGCTGAAAGTTTGATTGAGCCCATCTTCGAAGCCAGCTTCTGAAGCCAGGTACTACTTGAATCTACACGATTCTGAACTGACGGGCCTCAAGCGCTCAGAATCGCAGCCGCCAATGCATAAACTGTAGCGGTTCCGCTCACGCCCGGCAGTCACTGACGCCCGACCAAGTTAGCTAAAAAGGCGACGTCAGATTGGTCTGGAAAGACTCTGCCGGCGCTGGAGCAGACAGCGCGGTTGCGCGAACCACGGCCGATGGCTGACCGGCTACGCCAGTTTTGGCAGAGCTGACCGAATGGAGATCCAGGAGGAGAATTCTGCTATCGGAGTGATAGGCCTCGCCGGACGCCGTCTCCGCCTGATAAACCGGATCGACAGCATGCACATATTCCTGCCGGTCGACCGACCGCGTCTCCGTCAGGTCGCTTCCGACGAAATCACGCTCCGTATCTACCGCGGGGTCGATCCTGTGGTTGATTAAACGCCCTCGCTTCGCGATTTCAATTTCAACGTCGTGCGTGGCAGCACCCGCCCAGATGGGAGTTCCATCAATCTTGTAATCGGTTTTCCAGATTCGAAGATGGTGACGCCGCGAGACGATCGCGACCGGATCGGGTAAAGCATACGAGTAGTCCTGCACTCTTCCGAACAGGTAAAACCTGGCCATCGGCAATAGCGCGTCGCTGGTCCGATACCGCAACAGGTGCCAGACGAATAGCGGCGTCCATTTGTCAGTCCTCACCCACCCGGCGTGCTGAAAGGCCTTCTGCACGTCGTCCTGTTGGCCAACAAAAACCAGGTTCACCATGTCGCCCTCGCGGCCCTCACCACTGAAGACCCGGGGCGGCAGATAATCCATCATCAGACCCAGCTCAGAGGAGCTTTCTTGTGAACGCTGCAACCCCGCCGACCGGATCGAGTCAGCGCCGTCGACTTGTGCGGTGATTTCCGTGCTCTTCACCACAGTGCTGTCGTGGCCACGCGTCAGCAGGAAAACGGGCGTGGCCGGCAGGAAGATCAGGCCGGTGGCTAGCATCGCCGCAGCCATCAGCTTGGTGCGGGAGCGGCCTTTCACCTTCATGTTTGCACGCAACCCGACCTGATCGCCGTTCACCAGTTCTACGGAATCGACTTTCAGGGCTACGTTCCCTCCGATCCCCAGGAACCGCTTACCCTTGACTCCAGTGACCGAACCGTGGGCCACGGTTCCTGCCGAAATCACGGTGAAACCATCAACGTTCACATCTCTCACCACCACAAAATCCAGACGGTCTCCAGCGCGAGCGTGAGCCGAGGAAACGTTTTCCCCAAGTCGAAGCTTGATGGGAGTTCCGTCCGGAATGGTCAATGTGGCAGGAATTGCACTCATCTGCTGGGCTGAAGCACACTGCATGAGAAACATCGCGAGCAGGATGTAAGCCGGTATTTTGCGGAGATACGCGCTGAACAATGGGTGCCGCCCTTCCTGGAGGCGTTCGCCTCTCATCCGCGACGGCCGATGATGTCTAGCACAGTGGCGTGATGGATAAAAAAGTATAGCCCACAAGGGATGGATTGTGTGGTCAAAACTGCACACATGGGGTAACCAATTAGGCGGGAGCACAGCGGATTTGGGAGAAGGCGGTATCCGCTACTTTTCGAGCACACTACAGAGACGGTACCCGTGGAACTTCTCGATTTAGTTGGTGGGCGCCGGAGGGATTTTAGTTGGTGGGCCCGGAGGGATTCGAACCCCCGACCAAGGGATTATGAGTCCTAAAAGGGGACGCTGATTCTAAACGATTTCAATAAGATAGCCCTGCAGAACGCGGCGAACCTCGGCAAAATCCGCAAACTATCCGCAAACAACGTCAGCGCACGGAGAGCGCTCTATGAGTATCGCTTGCCCCCTCAGGAATCGAGCCCGCCCGGTACTGGAAGGGTTGGCAAGAGCCACTATTTGTGGTTCAATGCAGGCACCTGAAGACCATACGATCTAGTTTTGGCGAACGACAGGAGCATTGAATTGCGTTCCCCGAGGGACGTATGAGTGCGGCGAGTAAACCGGCGGTCAATCGTGAGCTAACCGCGGACACGGCAACAGTCGCCTGGTCCGGGACGCGCTCGGAATTTGATTATGACATCTTCATTTCCTATCGTTCTCTGGACGGGAGCGCTGCCGCGACGTGGTTGAGCTCTAAGTTGCGCTCCTATCGTCCCCCGCGTGGTTACGAACGAGAGCTCGAACCACTCCAGATTTACAGAGACATTGAACGGGAGAGGGTCACACCGGCTTTATGGGAACAGCGCATCAAGCCGGCTCTCTCTCGGTCACGATTCTTGCTCGTGGTTTTCACTCCAAGCGTCCTCGACAAACTACCCGACGGACAACCCAATTGGGTTATCCGCGAAATGACAGAGTTCCTTCAGTTGCCACAAGGTTCGAATATCATGCTTGCCCGCGCAAAGGGAACTCTCGATCTGGCAATACCGGCTGAGCTGGCAACCCGTTTTCCCGAACCTGGCTGGGTTGACATTCACCTCGCGAATCACTGGTGGACTCGACTGTTCAGTCGATCCGCTTTGCATGACAAACTGACCGCACTCGCTGTACCTGCTCTCGATATTCCGGACAAAGATATTCCCGCGTTAAATCGGTTAGCAGAAAGGCACAAGCGCAGGATTGCGTGGATTACCTCAGGCGTATCTGTCTTGTTGTTGCTCATCATAAGCACGCTGGCAATCATTGCGCTCTTTCAACGGTCAGCGGCTGTCAAAGCAGCCGCTGGTGAGCGAATGCAGAGGGAGATCGCACAGCAGACGGCTGAGGCCGAGCGCAGAGCACGGGAAGAGGCGGACGCACAACGGAGCAGGGCTGACAAGAAGGCGCTAGAGGCGGATCAACAAAGAAAAATCGCGGTCCAGAGGGAGATGGAGGCAAGACAGGAGGCCTTGATCGCAAATTCTCGTCGACTTGCCGTAGATGCTGAAGCCGTTCAATCAGACCAACTCGATCTTGCTCTGCTGCTTGAAGTCCAAGCGTCAACAATGGCGCCGACGTTTGAAGCCCAACAAAGACTACTTACGACTCTACAGTACCGGCCCGCATTACGTATGTTTTTGAGTGGCCACAAGGGTAGTGTGTCTGGTGTTTCCTTCGGCCCGGACGGTAAACTTCTCGCCTCAGCAAGTCAGGACGGGACAATCGACCTTTGGGACGTCGAAAGCGGACGGAAGATCCGTAGCTTCATGGGACACCGAGGTGTCGTATCAAGTGTGACCTTCAGCCCGGATGGGAAGCTATTGGCCTCAGGTGGGTGGGATAAAAAACTCATCTTGTGGGATCCAAGCACAGGCAATGCGATTCGGACCTTCACCCAAGAGAAAGGGATCTATGCCCTTGCGTTCAGTCCCGACGGTCAGTGGCTCGCCTCGGGCGGTGACAATCATACGATCATGATGTGGAATACCCAGACTGGAAAGCCGACTATGGGCATCGAGGCTTCGTCGTTGGGCGTTTCCGCTTTGGCTTTCAGTCCGGATGGTTCTATGCTGGCTTGGAACAGGGGAGGGAAAGTAGTAGTTTGGGATATCCGTCTTAAGAGCATTCGTCATGTCCTGACAGCCGATGGAATTGGAGTGTCCAGCATAGCATTTAGCCCAGACAATAAGCGGCTGGCCTCGGCAGGGGTCGGCCAGAACATCATCCTCTGGGATGTGGCAACCGGTACGCAAATTCGTTCTCTTATGGGGCATGAGTGGAATAAAGCTATAGCCTTCAGCCCCGATGGAGAGCACCTCGTTTCGGCTAGCGAAGATAATGCGTTACTCCTGTGGGACATAGATAAGGGTGTCGAACTTCAATCATTCGAAGGTCATAAGGGCAGCGTTAACTGCGTTTCTTTTAGCCCGGATGGCACCCGTCTCGCCTCTGGAGGCGACGATCGCAAAGTCATTTTATGGGACACCAAACTACAGAATCGGTTGCGAGTGTTAGAGGGGCATGAAGGCGAAGTAAATGACGTAGTTTTTACCCCCGATGGAGGGCGTCTAGCCTCAGCTGGCAGCGATCGAACCATCAGACTTTGGGACCTGAGAACTCGCAAGGAGGTATTGAGGTTAAGCCAGCACGAAGAACAGGTGAACCGCCTGGCCTTTAGCCCCGATGGCAAGTATCTCGCCTCGGCAAGTGATGACCGAACCGTTATCTTATGGAATGCTGACACTGGTGCCGCTCTGCACACGCTGCGCGGACATCAGGATCTAGTGACGAGCGTCGCTTTTAGCCCAGACGGAACCAAGCTCGCGTCCGCTAGCGTCGAGAGCGAGAATAACATCAGGGTGTGGGACCCTCGAACGGGCAAACTGTTGCGCTTGCTAGATGGTCAGGATAGCATCGCTAGTATCACATTCAATTCCACGGGTACTCTCCTTGCGTCGGGCAGCCAGGAGGGGAATCGAGTCCTGGTTTGGGACGTTTCCTCTGGCAAGGTCCTTAGGAGCCTCCTAGGAGAAGACGATGGCGGAACATTGACTGTGACCTTCAGCCCCGATGACAGATACCTGATTTCTGGAGGTGGCGACAAGATTATTGTGTGGGATCCGCGTACGGGCAAGAAGCTGCAGGTGCTGAAGAATCTTGAGCAGGATGTCTCTAGCGTTGCCTTCAGCCATGACGGCAACCGCTTGGCCTCGGCCAGTGGCAACGACAACAAGGTCGTCTTGTGGGACATTGCGTTGTGGGATCCCCAAACGAGCAAGCCTTTGCGGGTATTCAACGGACACCACGATTGGGTCAGCAGCGTCGCCTTTAGCCCTGATGACGAGCTGCTTGCCTCAGGAGGCTATGACGGAAATATCATTCTCTGGGATGATGCTAACCTTGCCGCAGCGCAGGAGCACGCCTGCCGTATCGCTAATCGGAACCTGAGTCCGAAGGAATGGGCTGAACACATTGGCCGCGAAGTGCCTTACAGTCGAACATGTCCACACATAACATCGGGAGAAGATGATTTGACCAAGTAACCAATTGAAATTACGTCGAATGGTCAAAAAACTCGGGGCGGATTTATGGTAGTTCGCCAACATCGCCGGCAGTCACTCAAGATTACTGGAGGGTAAGAAAACGTAGTGCTCCCAGACCAGGAAGCAAACGTCCTCGATTTTAGCCTCCATTACCTTGCCGCCAGGTCGCTCCTCGGCTACTTCGTCAATACGGCGTTTCACGAATACCTCACCTTCATTGTTGGTAACCTCGCGCGATGGTACAGACAAGGCCTGATCCAAAGCCCAATGGAGCCCACTCCTCTCGGCACCTACTCAATGCTGTTCGATTTCAGCGCCATCGATATTGGAAAGATCTCTTACATCAACGGCATCTACTTCTACATCCTCGCTTGCCACAAAGGCGCGAATTTCCGTCTCATGCACCGCTTCGAAGGCAAGGAGGTCCTTTATCTCCGCGGCTTCGACTTCGAAGGCTCCTTTGCCACCGGCGACAAAATCGCAGCCGGATTTTCCACCGTCGCCTCCAGCGCTTTCAACGAAGTCGTCTCCAAAGACCTGTCCCCGCATTTCGCCGTCTTCAAGGTGATGAGCCCCAAAGATATCTATTGGGAGACAATCACAGCCGAACGTTACTTCTATGGAAGAGGCGATTTCACCGACATCATTGCCCTCGCTCGTTACCCGTTCTCCTCCATCTATCTCAATGCGTCACGCTGGAAACAGGACGTTTCAAATCTCCTCGACCGAATGGACCATTTTATCGTCTACGTCTGCAGCATAACCGAAAGCGCCCTGTGGGAACTCGATCAACTCGATACCGATGAACGTCGCGGCCGCGTCACCGTCGTCCTCGACGAGAAAGCCATTCAAGGTTACGAGTCCCAAATCGATTTACAAGACAAGCTGAAGCAGGATTTCGACGACAAAATGATCTGGACGAAAGAAGCGCCCCAGCCCCGCTATAGCGTCGCGGAAGTGCGCGCCAAAATTTCAAGCAAGTTCCTGGTCACCACGCCAGAAGACTTTGAAAAGAACATCGCAGACCACTGCAAGCGCATCGCTGCAAGCTCATCACGCCTCGCCCCAGGTGCTCGCGAAACTTGTCTTGATTTCTACTTTTATCCCGCGCTCGATGACGCCAAGCTGAAGCAACTGCGTGATTCATCCGCTCAGCTTCAAGCGCACATTGATGCCTGCGTCGGCGAAAAAGGCATCAACTGCCTCCCGCTCTTCCTAAACAACTTGCAACTGCGCATCTTCATGACCCTCCTCATGGGCGAGCATCACGAAACTGGCCGCACCCTCGCCTCTTATGCTGCCGTCATGGACGCTGCATTCGACTACTACACACAAAACGTAGATGCACTCTCCGCCGAGGGCCGCGAGCGCCATCTCGCCGCGCTGGAAAGCCACATCGAAATGGCACGCCACATCGGAGGGCATATGCTCTCCTTCGGCAAAAGTCACCAATTCGAAAACTTCTCCGCCAGTGCCACCGCCGACTTCGCCACCGCCTTCCACACAACCAAACCCGCCGTCGCCAAGTTTTTCGAAACCGCTCACGCCCGTCTTTCATCATCCACTGCCGCCTCTTGATCTCGTACTCCTCAATTCGTCTGACTACGAACGCATGCCAGCCGTCCGGCAACAAACCTGTCTGCATTTGAAGCGTGCAACACCACCAAGCCATCCGTTGTGCGATTCGCGGACAGCCCCAGTTGGGATTACGCTGCTTCATTTCCACGACCGCACGGAGGAGTTCTGCGCTCGGTCCAATTCGGAAGAGAGTAAAGGTTGTACTGCTGAGCTTGAGTCCTCGCATACAATTGGCGTTGCGAGACTTTAAGAAAACAACGCTAGAGAGAGGGACCACTTTGCAAAAACGAAAACTGCTTGCGCTGGATGGCGGCGGGATTCGGGGCGTACTGAGCCTGGGGATCCTGGCCAAGGTTGAGAAGATTGTAGGGAAGCCGCTGGGCGATTACTTCGACTACATTGGGGGCACCAGCACGGGAGCCATTATCGCGACGGGATTGGCGCTCGGGTTTAGCGTGTCGAAACTCCAGAAGTTTTACGATGACTGCGGGCCGATGATGTTCGAGCCGCGGTTTCTTCTGCAACGTTACAAGAGTCAATATGCGAGCGACCCGCTAAGGAAGAAATTGATGGACACCTTCGGGCCGGAACGAACGCTTGGCTCGGCGGATTTGAAGCCCAAGCTATTGATCATGACGCGAAACTGGACTACCGATTCGCCATGGCCGGTCAGCAATAATCCCGCTGCGAAATATAACGATCGCAGCCGGCCGGACTGTAATTTAAACATTCCGCTTTGGCAATTGGTGCGGGCCAGCACCGCTGCTCCAACTTATTTTCCGCCGGAGGTTTTGAACTGGGACAAGGCAGATTCCAGCAAGAGCTTCGCCTTTGTGGATGGCGGCATCACGCCGTATAACAACCCGGCATTTCAGCTGTTTCGAATGGCAACGCTCCCGGAGTACCGCCTGGGGTGGGAAACGGGCGAAGACAACATGCTGATTATTTCAGTCGGAACCGGGTCGGCGCCCTCGGCGGGACCCAGTTACGAGAATCCGGACAAGTCGATTCTCTCTCAAATTCCGGGATTGATTTCGGCGTTGATGTACGCAGCGGAAGTGGACCAGGATCTTAGCTGCCGCACGGTCGGAAGATGTGTTTACGGCCACGCGATCGATCGCGAACTAGGAAATATGATTCCGGGTGCCGATCCGATACCGCAGAAAGCTTTTCGGTACGCACGCTACAACGCGGAGCTGACCGAAAAAGGATTAGACGATGTTAAACTCGGCGAATTGAAGCCTAAGCTCGACGAACTCCTGAAAATGGACCTTGCCACACCGGAGAACATGAAGCGATTGAGGGTGGTGGGCGACGCCGTGGGGAGCGAAGTAAAACCGGAGCATTTCGGCGATTTCCTGGGCGCATAGGAGACGGGAAAGATGCAGGCATTTATTGTTCGGCCATTCGGAACCAAGGGTGGGATCGACTTCGAAGCGGTTGATGAGAAGTTGATCCAACCGGCATTGAAAGAGGCGGAGATCACAGGAGGCACCACCGGGTCGATCCTGGAAGCCGGCAACATTCGGGAGGACATGTTTCAGTTGCTGCTGGTGGCGGACCTGGTGATTGCGGACATATCGATTCACAACGCAAATGTTTTTTATGAGTTGGGAATCCGGCATGCAGTTCGCGCGCGGCAAACGTTCATGATCCGGGCCAAGGGACAGAAGCCGCGAGTGCAGCGCGGGCCGGAGGATGAGGTTCCATTCGATCTGAAGACGGACCGGTATCTGGAATACGACGCGGCTAACCCCGGCGCGTCGCTGGCAGTGCTGGTGAGGGCGCTCAAGGAAACGAAGGCTTCGAGCCGGGTGGATAGCCCGGTGTTCCGATCGCTGCCGGGGCTGAAAGAGACGGAACGGTCGAAGTTGAGCGCGGTGCCGGCGGATTTCGCAGACGAGGTGAACCTGGCGGCGAGCAAGGCGCAGGGCGGAAAGCTGGGGCTGCTGGCCCGAGAGGCTGGGCGCTTCTTATGGGAACAAGAGGGCCGACGGCTGGTGGGGCGCCGTCAATTCAAGGGTAAGTTCTTGGTCTCCGGGCGCGAAACCTGGGAATCCGTAACCAGGCAGGAGCCACTCGATCCAGAAGCGAACCTGATCCTGGGGACGATACACCAACGTCTGGGCGATCTCACGCAATCCGACCAATGCTTGCAACGAGTGCTCGAAAACCCGGCGGTCCGCAAGGAAGATCGGGCTGAGGCGCTAGCCTTGCGAGGCCGCAATCAAAAGGCGATGGGGCGGGCGCTGTGGGGAGACAAGGACCAGGCGGCGAAGCGTGCGAGCGTGATCGGGAAAGGGTTGTTCGTACTAGCGAGAGATCTCTATGCGGAGGGATTCAAGTGCAACCTGGACCACTTCTACTCGGGACTAAACGCGCTCGCACTTTCGGTGTTGCTGATCGAGCTCATCGGCCAGGAACAGGAGGCGTGGAAGGAGACCTTCGATAGCGACGTCAAAGCGGCGCAGGCAGAGGAAGATCTGAAGACAAGCCGGGATCGATTGGCCGGAGCCGTGGGGATATCCTTGGAGGCGGCTGAAGAGGCGGACCTCAACTCCGGCAACCCCGATATCTGGTTAGCAGTTTCCAAAGCCGATTACCTATTTCTGACCGCCAAGAGAGATGCGGCAGTCGCGGCGGCATACGAGCGCGTCGCGATCGGACTCCAGCCGTTCGAGCGTGGGGCCGTACGAGATCAACTCGAAATGTTTGCGGAAGTGAGTGTGCGCGCCGACCGGGCCCGGTTGTGCCTTGAAAAGTTAGGAGCAGCTGCCGAGTCGGCACCGGCGCTACGGCAGGTGATTCTGTTCACTGGACACATGATCGATAAGCCGGACCGAAAAGAGCCGCGCTTTCCGGCGAGCGAGGAGTCGCGGGCGCAAGCGGCGATCGAGAAGGAGGTGCGCCAGTTGGTGGAGGCGCTTCCGGGACCCGCGCTGGGAGTTGCGGGCGGAGCGAATGGAGGAGACATTCTGTTCCATGAGATCTGCGCGTCACTGAAGATTCCGACGCGCGTTCTGTTGACGCTGCCGGAGGGCCCGTTCATCGCAGAGTCCGTGGCGGGCGGAGGGCCGGGTTGGATTGGGCGCTTCAATTCACTGATGACCAGCCATCCCGGGAAAAATGAGGTGCAGGTGCTGAGCGGGTCGAAGGATCTGCCGTCGTGGATGCGTGAACCGGCGGGCTACGATGTGTGGCAGCGAACGAATATCTGGCTGCTCGAAGAAGCGCTGGCGAGCGGAGCGCCCAATCTGTCATTAATTGCGCTCTGGGACTGCAAGAGTGGCGATGGTCCGGGCGGCACGAAGGATCTGGTGGAACAGGCGCGGAAACATGGCGTAAATACGATCCTTCTGGATACTACTGCGCTTTTTGCTTAAGTAACCAGGCCGCGCCGTCTGCGCCGCCTGTGAACGTGTGCAGGAGGTGATGGTCTGCAACCCGGCGGGACGGCTAAGGGGAAAGGCAAATCGCAACGCCGGGTCCGTTACCTGATGCAAGAACCACCCAACCTCAATGTGCAACTCGCATGAAGCGAGGGCGGCTATTGGCAAGGAGCTGGACCGCTAAACTAGCAAAAGCAAACTCTCGACTAAAGCTCTCATCCATCCAGACCTCACGACCTGCGCTAGTTTTTCAACAGTCTCGCTAGATTTCGGGCAGGCTCGGGATCCCGGCGACACGTGCGTCGGGGGCCGAGGCTGCATCAATCCGCAAACGCGAACTCCTGAGGAAGGGATGGTTCCTGCGAAACTAATTGATTTAATTTGGTGGGCCCGGAGGGATTCGAACCCCCGACCAAGGGATTATGAGTCCCCTGCTCTAACCAGCTGAGCTACAGGCCCTTCAATGGCTTACGGATGCTGCTGTGTCGCGCGATGCGCATGATCGTGAAGGCATCGACTCCCGGCTCACCAAGCCTCGTCAGCATTGTATGGCACGCGGCATCGCAAGCCAACGTGCTGGTGGGCCTAAACGGAAGACGGGTTGATAGCCCACCGTCACGATCAAAATTTACCGCCGCCCGCAGCTACGCCCTATTGACATTCGAGGCCGAATCTACGTACTTGATGAGCAGCACCTCGTTGCCGATATCACTGTAAATCAACTCATCCACGGTGCCACCGGCCAGAAGAAGGCCGTATCCCCCGGGGCGCATTCCTTCTGCTTCGCGCTGCGCAATGTGGGCCGCGGGATCGTCAGCCGGATTTGCAATCGCCGCATGGCTGAGCGATTCGCGGCGGAAACCAGCACCGGGATCGCGTATGTAAAACACCATGGCTCTTGCAGTGCGAACGGCCGCGACTTCAACCACCTGCTCGGGATTGAACGCCGCTCCATGTTCCATGGCGTTCAGTAAAATCTCTCGCAACGCCTGCATCATTTCCTGCCGGGTGTCCTCAGGTAATCGAGCACTCAACTCGTTCGCAAAAGTCATAAGGCGCTCGGCTGTAATGAGGCGGCAATTTACGCGGACTGACACCCAGCCAGGCTTGGCCGAGAGAATTTGTATGTCGTCCAGTCCTTGGCTGTCGGAGGCTGCGCTACAGGCCAGGTTCGCGATCTCGTCCGCATCGAATGGAGGAGTGAAACAGGCGAACACCCGTGCACGCAGGGCAGCGATGACTTCGTCTGGAGTGCTTTGACGAGCCAGCAGGATGCTCTTCACCCCCGGCCGGATAGCGCGCATCTCCTCCAGCAGCGCCAGATCCTCCTCGACTGTACTGTCGGGACTAGTGATGACGACCCCGAACGATCGCATGCGCAACCTCTGCAGGGCATCAGCGTGCCCTGCCGAGTATTCCATGGGGAAACCGGTGGCAGAGAGTGCACTCACTATCTCCCGGCTCACCTGGGTCTCACTTCCAATGACCAGAACCCGGCTCATATTGTGCTCCCGGCGATGAACTCAGCAATCTTAAATGCAGCACTTGTGCAGACAGATCATAGATCAAGAGGAGTGGGAACAATTCCGACCGAGTGACGGGCTGCACGGAAGTAGTTCATTTGGCCGGCTAACGAACTGAACAGGGGCGGGCGATGGCTGCGGTAAACGGGCCATGTCGCAAGAATCTTTGCGGCACATCGCAGGCTGGCGGTCACATCAATCGCCCCTGCTATATCGGCTGCGGCACGGTGTGGGAAATCACGCCGTAAGGTTTCAGTTTTTTGGGGGATTACGGTTGCGAACACCTCCATTCTTAAACAACACTCTTACGCTCGCTCAGTTTTCCAGAAACGACTATTTTGAGGATTGCCCGTTGCGCGAAAGAGTGCCAATCGGTTTTAATCTCCTTACATCCGGCGGGGTTCATTCAATGGCTGTGAGAAACCCTGTCGTACAGGAGCTCTTCGAGTGAAACATGTTGTGATCGTGGGAGGCGGTTTTGCTGGGCTGAACTGCGCCAAGAAGCTGGCTAAGCACCCTGACGTTCGGGTCACGCTGATCGACAAGAACAATTATCAGCAATTTCAGCCGTTGCTCTACCAGGTGGCGGGTGCGGCCCTGTCGCCAAGCAACATCGCTTTTAATTTGCGCAGTCTTCTGCGGGACCATCCCAATGTAGATGTCAAGATGTCAGAGGTCGTCTCGGTCGATCTCAACACGCGCACCGTCCATACCGCCGAGGGCCAGGCATATCAAGGCGATTTTCTGGTGCTGGCCGCCGGATCGCAGGCGAATTTCTTTGGCACACCCGGAGCCGACAAGCACAGCTATCCCCTGTACTCGCTACGTGACGCCGAGGCCCTTCGCTCGCGAGTCATCGCCGTTTTGGAATGTGCGGATCGCGATTCCTCGCTGGTTGCCAAAGGGGCGCTGAACTTCGTAATCGTCGGAGGCGGTCCCACTGGCACGGAAATGGCGGGCGCTTTCGGAGACGTATTTCATCATGGGCTGAAGAGAACGTTTGCCGACCTGAAGCTGCGCGGAGGAGAGGTTGTGCTCGTGGATGCTGGCCCCACTCTCCTAGGACCCTTCTCTCCCAAAGCCCAGGCCTATGCCAAAAAGACGCTGGAGCAACGCGGCGTGCAGATTCGGCTGGACACGCATGTGAAGGAGGTACATCCGGGCCACGTGGTGCTCTCCGATGGGACTACGATCCCCACCCACACGGTGATCTGGGCCGGAGGTCTCAAGGCTTCATCTTTATCGGAGAACGTAGGAGTCAAGACTGGGCATGGCGGTCGCATTGATGTTCAGCCCGATCTCACCGTGCCTGGTTTCCCCAACGTCTACGCCTTGGGAGATTTCGCCAATATCGCCGGGAAAGACGGCAACCATTTGCCTCAGCTTGCCTCTGTTGCCGAACAGTCTGGCAAGTGGTGCGCTAAGAATATCCTGGCTGACATTGCGGGAGAGCCAAAGGAACCATTCGACTATTTCGACAAAGGCATTATGGCGATGATCGGGCGTAACTCGGCCGTGGCTGAAGTCGGGGAGCATCGCCACGAACTTCAGGGGGTCGTTGCTTTTGCTGCCTGGGTAGGAGTACACGCTGCTCTGTTGTCTTCGACCCGTGCCAAGGTCGAAGCCTTTGTGGAATGGGCCTGGGACTATTGTGGCAGTAGCCGCGGCGATGCAATTCTCGATCGCCCGAAACAAAAGGACATTGATTGGAACGATGACTGACGGCGCGGATATGAAGAAAAAAACCGGCGCCACCGCTTAGTAACACCTGGCCGCGCTGTACCTCGGTCGCAGATCGTTCGCGACAAAAGTACAGCGCGGTCCCGGTCCTGGAGTCAGGCTCCGTTGGTAGCGTGCAGAACGCGGAAAGTATTGCCGCCGTTCGCCCAGATGAGCACCAGAGCATCCTGTCCCTTGGGAACGCTGGCCAGCGCCTTCTGAACATCGGAAGCGCTCTTGGTCTCGTGACGATTCACGCCAACAATCACCTGCCCAGGCTGCAAGCCGGCGTCGTCCGAGGGACTGCCCGGCTGCACCTGCTGGATCACCGCTCCGTGCAACTCGTCAGGCGCGCCGATTTGCTGGCGCACGTCGGGAGTCATGTCGGTGATACCCAGGCCCCAGCGCGGCTTGTCGTTCGCGTTGTCGGCAACTTTGGTTTCGCCTTTGTCGCCGTCCATGCTTTCCAGCGTGATCGGCACGGAGATCGACTTGCCATCGCGCACCAACTGCAAGGCAATCTTCGTTCCCGGAGTCATCTCCCCGACTTCCATCTGGAGTTGTCCTGCGTCGCTGACCTTCTTGCCGTTGATTTCGGTGATCACATCGCCGACCTTCAGCCCAGCCTTGGCTCCCGGTGAATCCGGTTCCACCTGCGTAACCACTGCTCCATTGTTGTCGCGGACGTCGAAGAATTTCGCATTCTCCGGGGTAACGTCGGTGATGCCGACGCCCATCCGCCCGTGGCTGACCTTGCCGTCGCGCACCAGCGACTGGACCACCGGACTGACAATCTGGGTGGGGATGGCAAAGCCCATTCCGGAGAACGATCCGGAGGTCGAGAACAGAAACGTGTTGATACCGACCACCTCGCCACGAGCATTCACCAGCGGGCCACCCGAGTTGCCGGGATTAATGGCGGCGTCGGTTTGGATGAACTGCCCCGGCTTGCGGGGATCGTCACGGTAAGGATTGGGGCGATTCAGCGCGCTGACGATACCGCGAGTCACGGTAAAGCGGAAGCCGTAGGGATTGCCGAAGGCGAGCACGGTCTGTCCTGGGTGTAACGCGGACGAGTCGCCGATCGGAATGTTGGGAAGGTTCGTAGCATCGACCTTGATGACCGCCAGATCGGTCAGCGGATCGGTGCCGACGACTTTCGCCGTCAGGATTCGCCGGTCGCTAAGCGTCACCTTGATCTCGGTTGCGCCATCGACCACGTGATTGTTGGTAACAATGTAGCCGTCAGGCGAGATGATGACGCCGCTGCCGATGCCATGCTCGATGCGGGGCTGCGGCTGCATTCCCTGACCGCCGAATTGCTTGCCCCCAAATTGCTGGAAGAAGCGCTGCATTTCGTCAGGCATGCCTTCAGCAGCAGTCTGTTGCTTCTCGCGCGAGGTAACAGCGACGTTGACGATGGCCGGCGTCACGCGGGCGGCGACGGCTTCCATGGCCTGATCGAGCGAAAGCAATGCGCCGACCTGGCTGTTGTCCAGCGGTGCGGTGTTGGACGAGACTCCGGCTCGCGCCGGAGCGAACGAGCTGTAAACCACGACGGCGGCAACGAGCGCAAGTGTCAGCACTACGGCCGCGGGTTGCTTACGGCAAGCTTTCCATCCACGGTTGATCCAAGCTTTCATGTTTCTTTTTTCTCCTGCCAATCAAAAGATTGCGTGAACCGACACCTCCGCGCTCTTCCGGCGACGATGAGGTCTACCGAAAATGCCGAAAGGCACTGATTTTTATGAATCGGATGGGCCGGACAAACGACGATGAATTACCAGCCGCGCTCCGATGTTCTCACTGGGGAGGTCCAACATGGAATTGGACGACGGCTCTGTGAAAACGTAAGCAGACTGGAAATGCCTCGGCACACTGATCCGGCGATCCTCCAGAAACTCGCGGGCGGCTGGATTCCCAGCGCGGGCGGCTAGTTGATTGACTGGCGAATACCGTATC
>Ga0187874_10001556_pt1 | contig 20152 bp, 17 predicted proteins | sample June2016WEW_16_1_3_FD_132993 | JGI IMG/M metagenome (GOLD analysis project Ga0187874, IMG submission 132993) | Peatland microbial communities from SPRUCE experiment site at the Marcell Experimental Forest, Minnesota, USA - June2016WEW_16_150 | ecosystem: Environmental > Terrestrial > Soil >... | reverse complement strand
GGCGTCGACAGGCCTCCGGCCGGTCGAACACCGGCGGCAAGACCGCCGGCGCTACCAGTTGGTCTTGACGGAACTTGAAAATGTAGAAACTCCACGGGCAGGCGTCGCCTGGCGTCGACAGGCAAGGATGCCTGTCCCACAGAGCGGCGGAGCCGCAACCAATGGGAGATCCAGCGAGGCCTCCTGACATAACGGTGTCAGGAGGCATGCGGCATACTCAGACCATGGAAGCAAAACCGAACGATCGACGCATCGACTACATTGAATTCCCGGCGGCCGACGTCGCCCGGACAAAGGCCTTCTATACCAGCGTCTTCGGTTGGAAGTTCACCGATTACGGCCCGGACTATGCCAGCTTTGAAGACGGCCGGCTGGCGGGAGGGTTCGCGAAAATGGATCGGGTGACTCGCGGAGGACCGCTGGTTGTGATCTACGCGGCCGATTTAGCCGCGATAGAAGCGGCGGTACGGGCATCGGGAGGGAAGATTGTGAAAGCGACTTTCTCGTTTCCGGGCGGGCGGCGGTTTCACTTCACCGATCCGAGCGGGAACGAGCTGGCGGTGTGGTCGGAATGAGAGAAGGCGTGATGACGGGGAAGAAGAGGACAGTCGCCGATCTTGTGCGCATTCCCGGAGTGGGGCCGTCCATCGCGTCCGATCTCTGCCGTCTGGGGGTGCGAGAAGTGGCTGAGTTGAGAGGGCGGAATCCCGAGGCGCTCTACTCGGAACTCTGCCGGGAGACCGGCCGGAAGGTGGACCGGTGCGTGTTGTATGTGTTTCGATGCGCCGTTTATTTCGCTTCGGAACCGAATCCTCACCCCGAGATGTTGAAGTGGTGGAACTGGAAGGACCATCGGCAATAAAGTGCGTTTTTTTGCGTTCGGGTAACCTTTCTTCTACGTACCAGTCTTCAGACTATGGGACGCTGGCTGAGAATTATTTTGTCCGATGCGGTCGACGATGCGCGGCATGCGGTGCGCATGCTGGCACGCCATCGCGGGTTTACCGCCGTGGTGGTGGCGGCGCTGGCGCTGGGGATCGGCGCCACTACGGCAATCTTCACCGTGGTCAACAGCGTGCTGCTGCAGCCGCTGCGCTACCGCGATGCCGGGCGCATCGTTACTGTCGCCACGCGGTGGAAGAATCACAGCACGCTCACGCCGCGGATGACCGGCGGCGACCTGGTGGACGTGGCCGGAGAGGCCAGCGATTTTTCGGCTTTCAGCAGCTACTTTGGCGGCGAAGTAGGCGTCCAGGTGGGCGGGCGCGGCGAGTTTACCGGCGTGTATTGGGTCAACCCCGGATTTCTGCGCGTGTTCGGCGTGCCGCCGGTTGCGGGGCGCGTCTTAGCGGAGAACGACGCGGAACACGCGGCCGTGGTGAGCCTGCCGTTCGCGCAACGTACTTTCGGCGACGCCGCGGGCGCGCTCGGCAAGATGGTCCACGTGGAAAACAGGGCCTATGAAATCGCCGGCGTGCTTCCCGCCGGCTTCCAGTTCCCCGCGAAGGCCGAGATCTGGCTGGCCGGGCCGGCCAAACCGGAGAACCTCAACCGGACCGCCTTTAATTATTACGCCGTCGCCAAGCTGCGGCCGGGTGTGAGGCTGGAGGCCGCACAAGCGCAGCTCGATACCATCGCCGCGCGCCTGGAGGCGGCTTACCCGGACAGCAACCGCGACAAGAGCTTCGCCGCCATCCCGCTGCGGGAACGGCTGGTGGGCGGCGTGCGGCCGACGCTCTACCTGCTGCTGGGAGCGGTGGGGCTGGTGCTGCTGATTGCGTGCGCCAACGTGGCGAACCTGTTGCTGGCGCGGACTCCGGCCCGCGCGCGGGAAATCGCCGTGCGCACCGCGCTGGGCGCGAGCCGGTGGCGCGTGGTCCGCCAGCTCACGGTGGAGAACCTGGTGCTGGCCCTGGCGGCCGCTGCGGCGGGAGTGGCGCTGGCGCAGGTGGGGATGGCCGCGCTGCTGCGCGCGGCGCCCGCCAATCTGCCGCGACTGGGAGAGGTGCGCCTGGACCGCGCGGCGCTGCTGTTCGCCGTGCTGGCCTCGCTGGTTTCGAGCGTCGTGTTCGGCCTGGCGCCGGCGTGGCAGGCTTCGCGCCTGGAGGTCACCGAAGCGCTCAAACAGGGCGGATCGCGGGGCGTGGTGGGACGCGGCTCGCACCGGCTGCGGCACGGGCTGATTGTCGCGGAGATCGCTTTGTCCTTGGTGTTGGCAATTGGCGCGGGGCTGCTGTTCCGCAGCTTTGTGGCGCTCACCAATGTGGCGCTGGGTTATCGCAGCGAAGGAATGCTGGTGATGGACGCGCACGCTCCGGCGCATTCGCTGGCGGAGTATCTGCAGGTGGGCCGGCAATACGAAGAGCTGCTCGGCCAGGTGCGCGGCATTCCCGGGGTGACGTCGGCCGCGGCAGTGATGGGCCTGCCTACGGGCCAGTATGGGTCGAACGGCAGCTTCGCGGTGGAAGGGCGGCACGTGTTCGGCAAGAGCCGCGATATGCCGGAGGCGGGCTTCCGGCTTGCCAGTCCCGGCTACTTCGCCAGCATGGGCATGCCGCTCGAGCGTGGCCGCGATTTCACCACGCAGGACGTTTACGAATCGACCTTGGTCGCGGTGGTGAGCGCGGCATTGGCGCGGCAAGTCTTCCCGCGCGACGACCCGATGGGCAAGAGAATTCAGCTCGGGCTCGACAGCCCGGATTGGGTGACCATTGTCGGCATTGTGGGCGATGTGCGGGATGCGCCGGCCACGCCGCCCGGTCCGGAAATCTACATGCCGCTGCGGCAGCACCCCTACTATGGGAATGAGGCGCAGGTGGTGGTGCGCAGCAGCGTGCGGCCTGCATCGCTGACGGGCGCGGTGCGGCAAAAGGTACAGGCGATGCTGCCGGAGACGGCCACGAAGTTCACCACCATGGAAACGATGCTGGCCGATTCAGTGGCCACGCCGCACTTCCGCACGGTACTGCTGGGCGTATTCGCCACGCTGGCGCTGCTGCTGGCGATGGCCGGGGTTTACGGCGTGATGGCCCACGTGACGGCGGAGCGCACGGCGGAGATGGGCGTGCGTTTGGCGCTGGGGGCCACGCCGGGCGGCGTGATGTGGCTGATCCTGCGCAAGGCCGGGCTGCTGGCTGGAATCGGTCTGGCCATTGGAATGGCTGGGTCGATGGCGCTGGGGCGCGTTCTCACCGGAATGCTCTTCGGCCTGCAATCGACCGACGGCGTTACGTACGCGGTGGTGTTGATCGCGGTGGGTGTGACGACACTGGCCGCGGCGGCGGCGCCGGCCTGGCGCGCGGGGCGGATCAATCCGGTGGAGGCGATGCGGGAGGAGTGAGTCAGTCAGAAGATCGTGATTGGCTCCAGACTGACTTGAGCCGAACCGTTCGGGCCCAGTTCCACTTCCGTGCCTTTCGATCGCGCGCTCCAGAGGCTGTCGATGTGCGCGGCGGTGCGGTCAAAGCTTTCGATGGTGGCAAACACCGTATACTTGCCCGGCGGCAGAGTGCCTGAGGCGCAGAGGCCAGCGGCGTCCGTGGTGGCGGAGGTGAGGACGGTCTCCAGTTCGGCGGGGGTCCTGGCGGTTGCCGGCAGAAACCACACGGTGGCGGACGGTAACGGGTTGCCATCTTTATCCGTGAGCTTGGCGGTGATGGCGCCGCCGTCGCGGGCGACGAATACGGTCAGGGTGGCGCCGGCGATCGTCTGGAACGTCTGATGCAGGACGCTGAGCCCTCCGTAGGTGATTTCTTTTATGTAGTAGCCAGTGGGGGCGGAGGCTTGGACGAAGTATTCATCGGGCAATACGCCGGTGGCGACGAAGCGGCCCGGCAGGGGGGCCGCGACGGCTGCGCGGCCCGCATTGGAAACGGCCGGCACGAGAGAAACCTGGACCTGCGCGCTCGCTTGTTTCGCGGGTCCGTCGCCATCCCATACCACTTCGCCGGAAAGGGAAAAGCCGGGGAGCGCATCGATCTGAAGTCTCGCCAGGTCGTGGTCGGTGACGCTGACCGGCAGGGCGCCGAATAACTGGTGTTGCGACGGCGCGACGGGCCGGCTGGCCGAGGCGGCGGTAAACCGGTACTCGCCGGGAGGGAGCCCACACACGCGGAACTGACCCTCTGAGCCAGTCATGGAGGACGGCGGGGAGATCGGAATCATGCCCGGGCCCGCAGGACCGGGGGGTATGGCGGGAGGCGCGATTTCGAAAGACAGCGAGGTGGGCTTACCCTCGGCCAGCGTGACTCCCGCCACGCAGTAGGACTTCACGCGTTCCATCTCGATATCGAGACCTTCGATTTCCTGGCCGGGGCGCGGCGAGATGGTGACAGCGCCCTCGATAAAGCCGGACTTCATGTAGTAAGCCGGCGCGAGAACGGGATCGCGCTTCTGAGGATCCTCGGGGGCGCCGGATATGGCCGGCATTCCGCGGAGCACCGGGTCGGCGAGGAGAGCATAGACGCCTCCGGGCTTGACGGCTCGATCGAGATGGTAGTTGCCCTGGCTATCGGTGGTGGCGCGGGAGACTTGCCGATACGCCGGCTTGCCGTTCTGGTAGAACTTCTCCAGCAGGAGCACGGGGACGCGGATCATGGGGTACTTGGCATGATCCATGACGGCGCCGGAGAGGCGGGCTGAGATCACAACGGCGAAATCGACGCCGGTATGGTCCTCGCCGGCGCTCAAGCTGACGGTGGCGCGCGCGGGCAGGATATCGGACCCGCTGACGGACACGGTGTAATTGGCCTGCGCCAGATCGCTGACCGTGTAGTGACCGAGGACGTCGGTTTGGGCAGTGAACGCCGTCGCGCGGAAGCCACCGCCAGGGCTCGGGAAGGGGCTGAAGCCACCGCCGTCCGGGGCGGCGAGCTGGACGGAGACGGTACGTCCGGCGAGGGGCGCCTTGGTTCCGGCGTCAGTGACAGTGCCACTGATCGACCCATGCGCAGGGGACCAGGCGAAAGTCTGGGCGGACGCGGTCCCCGCGGCGAAAAGAAGAGCAGCGACGGATAGGGACATCCTTCGTTCAGGATACCTGCCCAAGCGTGAGAGAGCTACCATGCCAGAGCGACGGCGGAGGTCCGCGGATCGGCCCCGGCGGTTACCGTGTTGGTAGCCCAATCGATCAGGATGCCGGCGCTGTCGTTCATGGACCACGCGCCGCGCATCGCCACCTTGTGGCCGCGCTTTTGCAACTCGGCGCGCACCTCCTCGGAGATGCGGTTTTCGAGCGACAGGTCGTTGGGGTACATGGTGTGCGGAAATGGCGACGCCGGAAAACTGCGCGTGGCCCAGCGCGGCGCTTCGATGGCGCGCTGCATGTCCATTCCGAAATCCACGATGTTGATTAGGGTCTGGATGGTGCGCATGCACTGGTCGTCGGCGCCGGGGCTGCCGGTGACGAAGAGCGGCTTGCCGTCTTTCATGACGAGCGTGCCTTGCAGGGTGCTGCGCGGGCGCTTGCCGGGCGCGAGCGCGTTGGCGTGGCCCGGCACCAGCGAGTAATAATCGCCGCGGCAGTTGAAGATGAAACCGAGATTGCCGATCACCACCTTGGCGCCGAAGGCGCTGTGCAGGCTGGGCGTGAAGGAGATCATGTTATGGTCGCGATCCGACACGGCGATGTAACTGGTGTCGCCGGTGTGATCGGCATTGCCGCGCATATCGACGTCGCGCGGATAGTCCACGGGCGTCCACTGCGGATCGTAGGGCGCCGGGTTGCCGGGGCGGAATTCGCCCGACGCCGCAGCCGGGTCGATCAGCTTGCGGCGCCCGGCGGCGTACTCCTTCGAGAGCAGGCCCTGGTAGGGAATCTTGATGAAGTCCATGTCGCCGAGGTAGCGGTCGCGATCGGCCATCGCCAGCTTCATGGCTTCCACGCAGGTGTGGATGAAGTCGGGCGAATTGAGGCCCATCTTTTTCAGGTCGTAACCTTCCAGAACGTTCAGGGCGAACAACTCCGCGGGGCCCTGGCTGGCGGAAGCATTTTTGTAAACGGTATAGCCGCGGTAAGTGGTGGAGACCGCCTCTTCCACCTTGGCCGTGTATTCCGCGAAATCTTCGTAGCGGAACAGGCCGCCATTCTCTTCCGAAAACTTGGCCATCTCGCGGGCGATGTCGCCCTTATAGAAGCGGTCGCGCGCGGCTTTCAGCGCGGCCTGCCGGCCTTTCGGCGCGGCTTCCTTCTCGGCTTCCACCAGGCGGCGCAACGTGCGGGCCAAGTCCGGATTCTTCCACACCTCGCCGTCTTTCCAGCGCTGGCCATCGGGAGGGCCATACAAGTGCGCAGTGGTGGGGTACTTCGAAAAGTACCTGGTGAAAGTCCGCGCGTTGAATGCCTGGCCGATGGGAACTCCGCGTTCGGCGAGGTCGATGGCCGGCTGCAGCACTTCGGCGAACGTTTTGGCGCCCCATCGCGAGAGCAGGAGATACCAGGCGTCGACCGCGCCCGGCACGGTGCCAGCCAGCAGCGAATCGTTGACCGGGATCTTACCGCCCTGGTTGGCCTTGTACCATTCGATGGTGGCCAGCTTGGGCGCGGTGCCCTCGGCGTTGATCGAGAAGACCTTCTGCGCTTTGGCGTCGTAGACCAGCAGGGTGGCGTCGCTGCCCACGCCATTCATGGCCGGTTGCGCCAGGCCCAGCACGGCCTGTCCCGCGACGGCAGCGTCGAACGCGTTGCCGCCGGCTCGCAGCATGTGTTCGGCGGTGAGCGTGGACTGCGGCATCATGGAGGCGGCGGCGTAGTCGGTGCCACGCACCAACTGCTTCATGGTCTGGTTGACGGGCGGCGGAGCGGTTTCGCCGTCGCCTTGCTCGGGCGCGCCAGCGGGGGTAGACCGCGGAGCGCGTTGCTGCTGCTGCGCGTTCACCACCGGCGCCGCGCTGGCCGCCAGCGCCAGGAAATGTCTTCGCTTCATGGAGCCTCCCGCGAGGGTTAGTATCTCAAATTGACGCATAATAGTCACATGGCGAGCGCCCACATTCCGATCCCCAATGCGGAAATCGCGGATTTCTGCCGGCGCAGCGGAATCCGAAAGCTGGCTCTGTTTGGTTCCGTGCTGACCGACCGGTTTACCGATGCGAGCGACGTTGATGTCCTGGTGGAATTCGAGCCGAATGAGCGGGTCGGTTATTTCAGGCTCGCAGCAATGGAGCGGGAGCTTTCCGGGTTGTTCGGCCGAAAGGTGGACCTGCGAACTCCTGACGAACTGAGCCGCTACTTTCGAAATGGTGTTGTGAAGGCTGCACAGGTTCAGTATGAGCGAGAGTGATCTGGTCCGGCTGCGTCACATGCGCGACGCCGCCCTGGAAGCCGTTGAGTTCGGAAGGGGGTGCAAACCGGACGATCTGGCACGCGACCGGGTGCTGACGTTGGCTCTCGTACGGTGCATCGAAATTATAGGCGAGGCAGCAAGCAGGGTCAGCGACGCCGTACGCTCCCAACATCCCGAGATACCGTGGGTAGAGATCGTCGGAATGCGGAACCGGTTAGTTCACGCCTATTTCGACGTAGACTTGGAGCGGGTTTGTGACACGTTGGCTCTGGACCTCCCGCCGCTCATCGTTCAACTGGAGCAAATGTTGGCGGACTGACGGGCGTGATTTCTTCCCTAGATCCGGTGAAACGCCTTTAGTATCTCGCGCGTGGAGTAATGCATGGCGATCGGGCGGCCGTGCGGACAGCTCATCGGGCAATCCGTCGCCGCCAGCGCGCGCAGCAGCCATTCCATCTTGGCGGTGTCCAGGCGGGTGTTGATCTTGATGGAGGCGCGGCAGGCGATCGACGCGCAGATGTTGCGACGCAGGTCCTCGAGCGAGGCGCCGCGCAGTTCGCCTTCGGCGGTCTCCAGAATCTCGAAGAGAATCTTTTCCAGGTCGGCGGCTCCCACGCTGGCCGGCGCGGCCTTCACCGCGATGGTGCGGTTCCCGAAGGGCTCGGTCTCGAAGCCCGAGGCGAGCAGTTCGTCGGCGATGCGGGCGTAGTCGATTTGCTGCTCGGGAGTGAGCTGCAGGATCAGCGGCATGAGCAGCCGCTGGGTCTCCACGCGGCCGGCGGCGCGCTGCTTTAAGACCTGCTCGAAGAGGATGCGCTCGTGCGCCACGTGCTGGTCGATGATCCAAAGGCCGTCGCGGCCGGCGGCGATGATGAAGCTCTCGTGAATCTGGCCGAGCGGGCGCAGCTCCGAAAGCACCGAGAGTGAAATCTCCGGAGGCGGAATGGCTTCCGGCGGGAACTCGCCATGCGCATCCAGGTGGCGCGACAGTTTCCCGGAGGGGGGCGGGCCGGGGGTCACTTCGAGCGGCGGCGCGCTGAAGTCCAGGCGCGGCGTGGGGCCGGCTGCCGGGCGTAGCGCAAATTCGGGCAGCGCCGGCTCTTCGGCGGGCGGCGCTGCCGACATGGGCGCATCCAGCGCGGGCCCGTCCATTATGCTGGCGGCGGCCGGTTCCTGGTTCTCGATCATCTGGCTGAATTCGGAATACGGCAGGGCCGCGGCTGGTTGCGCGGGGGGCGCCGGGAGCGGGGCGCGCGGCGAAAATGACGGCGCCGGGCGGCTTTCCATCAGGCGGTCGCGCAAGGTGTCGCGGACGAAATCGTGCACGAAGTTTCCGTGCCGGAAGCGCACCTCGGTCTTCGACGGATGCACGTTGACATCGACCTCTTCCGGATCGCACTCCAGAAACAGCAACGCGAAGGGATAGGAGGCTGGCGGAATCAGGTTGTGATAAGCCGAGGAGAGCGCGTGGAGCAGCAGGCGGTCGCGGATCAGCCGGCCGTTTACAAAGATGAAAATGGAATTGCGGTTGGCCTTCTGCACCTGCGGCCGGGAAAAGAATCCGCGCAGCCGGAAGGAGCGCGTGGGCGGGTCGTCGTCCGGGCCGGGCTCGCGCCGGTATTCGGCGAGCGCCTCGGAGGGCGGCACGCTGGGCGGGGGCAAGTACAAATCTTTCTCGCGGAGGCCGATGTCCACCAGCTCGTCCAGCACCTGGCTGCCGAACACCTGGTAGACGCGCTCCTGGAGGGTTGCGACCGGGGTTACGTGGAGCAACTCCGTCGGGCCGCTGGTGAGGTGAAACGTCTTGCCGGCGTGCGCCAGGCTGTAATGCGTGACGAGCGAGGCAATGTGGGCCAGCTCGGTCTGCTCCGTGCGCAGAAACTTCTTACGCGCCGGCACATTATAAAAAAGGTCGCGCACGGTGATGACGGTGCCGCGTCCCAGCGCCGCCTCTTCGCAGCGCAGCATCTTGCCGCCGGCGATTTCGATGCGCGTCCCGGTGGTCTCCTCGGCGGCGCGCGTCTCGAGAAGCAGCCGCGAGACCGAGGCAACGGAAGGCAGGGCCTCGCCGCGGAAACCCAAGGTGGAAATCGAAAGCAGGTCCTTGACGTCGCGCAACTTGCTGGTGGCGTGGCGCTCGAAGGCCAGCAGCGCGTCGTCGCGCAGCATGCCGCAGCCATCGTCCACCATGCGGATCAGGCGGCGGCCGCCGGATTCCACCTCCACGCGCACGTCGGTCGCGCCGGCGTCGAGGGAATTTTCGAGCAGCTCCTTGACGACGGAGGCGGGCCGCTCCACCACTTCTCCGGCGGCGATTTTGTTGGCGACCTGGTCGGGAAGGATGCGGATGCGGCCCATGGTGGCATTCTCAATATAGCAGCGGGGCGCTATTCTAGATCCATGCGTACGATTCTCGCGGCACTGCTTCTTTCCCCGCTGCTGCTAGCCCAGCAGGACGTCAGGACGCAGACCCTGGCCAACGGCATGAAGGTGATCGTCCAGGAGGACCACGCCATTCCCAACGTGGCGATGTACTTCTTCTATAAGGTGGGCTCCCGCAACGAACATCCCGGCGCCACGGGCGTCTCCCATTTCTTCGAGCACATGATGTTCAACGGCGCCAAGAAATACGGTCCCAAGGAATTCGACCGCACCATGGAAATGAACGGCGGCAGCAACAACGCCTACACCTCCAACGACGTCACCGTCTACACCGACTGGTTCCCCAGTTCGGCGCTGGAACTGATGTTCGACATGGAGGCCGACCGCATCCGCGACCTCTCCTTCGATCCCAAGATGATCGAGTCGGAACGCGGCGTAGTCTATTCCGAACGCCGCTCCTCGGTGGACAACAGCAACGCCGGCATGCTCTTTGAACTGGCCGAGGCCGCGGCCTTTGAAGCGCATCCCTACCATTGGCCCGTGCTCGGCTGGCCCTCGGATATCGAGTCCTGGACCATGGAAGACCTGAAGAGCCACTGGAGCATGGGCTATGCGCCGAACAACTGCGTGATGGTGATCGTCGGCGATGTGCGTTTCGACCAAGTGCTCGCACTCTCCAGGAAATACCTGGAGCCGATTCCGCGGCGCGAACCGCCGCCGCCCGTGCGCACCAAGGAGCCCGAGCAACAGGGCGAGCGGCGCGTGATCCTGAACAAGCCGGCGCAGTTGCCCATGCAGTTCTTCCTATACCACGTGCCCGATGCCAGGCACCCGGATATGCCGGTCCTCGACGTGATCTCGACTATCCTTTCGCAAGGCCAAAGTTCGCGGTTGTACAAGCGGCTGGTCGATTCGCAACTCGCGTTGTCGGCCGGCGGAGGCGTGGGCGACGCGCTCGACCCGACCGTCTTCGTCTTCAGCATCACGCCGCGCTCCGGCGTGGACCCGGCCGCCACCGAGAAAGCCCTTTTCGAGGAGTTGGCGCGCCTGCAAACCGAACCTGTCTCTGACGCCGAATTGCGCAAAGCGAAAAATCAGATGCTGGCCGATCTCTACCGGCGCCGCAAGACCATCGAAACCCGCGCCAACCTGCTCGGTTCGTACGAAGTCTTCCGCGGTGATTACTCCAAGCTCTTCACTGCCGACCAGGAGATCGAAGCCGTCACCGCCGAAGCCATCCAACGCGTAGCGCAGAAATATTTCACGCCCAAGAATCGAACCGTAGCCACCTTGATCCCCGAGAAGCCGGAGGTGAAGTAAATGAGAAGCAAAGCAATGAAACGCCTGATCTGGGTCCTGGCCCTGTGCGCGTCGCTGGGCGCGCAGGTGAAACTGCCGCCCTACACCCGCGAGGTGTTGCCCAACGGCGCGGTGGTCTACTACATGCAACGCACGGGACTTCCCTTGGTGAGCTTCCGCGTGCTGGTAAGAGGCGGAAACGAATCCGACCCAACGGCGATGGCCGGCCTGGCTTCGGTGACCGCCGAGCTGTTGCGCCGCGGAACCGCCCAGCGCACGGCCGCGCAGTTTTCGGAGCAGATCGACGCCCTCGGCGGCACTTTCGGAGCCGGCACCGACGAGCAATCCACCACGGCCTACGCCGAGTTTCTGAGTAAGGATTTCAACGCCGGCCTCGGGCTGGTGGCTGACGCGCTGCTCGCTCCCGCCTTCCCGGAAGAGGAGGTCCGCAAGACGCTGGCGCGCCGCACCGACGGTCTGAAAACCACCAAGGACAACCCCGGCGCGGCCATCAACCCCTACTACCGCAGCTTCTTCTTCGGCAGCGCCCATCCCTACGGCCGCCCCGCCGACGAAGCGTCCTACGACCGCATCCGCCGCCAGGATATCGTGGATTACCACCAGAAGACCTACGTGGGCCGCAACCTCATCGTGATCGTCGCCGGAGATTTCGACCCCGCCGCGGCGAAAGCGCGCGTAACGCAGACCTTTGGCGCCGTGCCGCCCGGCGCCGCCTACGCCTTCGCAGCCGCTCCCGCGGCGCCCCAAAACTCCGAGCCGCGCGTGCTGCTGGTGGATAAGCCCGATGCCACGCAGACCTATTTTGTCATCGCGCAGCCGGGCGTGCGCCGCTCGACGCCCGACCGCGTGCCGCTCATCCTGGTGAACACGCTGTTTGGCGGCCGATTCACGTCGATGATCAACGACGCGCTCCGCGTCACCAGCGGTCTCACCTATGGCGCCAGCTCGTCGGTGCAGATGGCGCGGCTGGACGGCGCCATCACCATCAACAGCTACACCAAGACCGAGACCACCGCCCAGGCGATCGACCTGGCGCTGGATGTTCTGAAGCGCTTCCACGACCAGGGAATGACGGCCGAGCAACTGGCGTCCGCCAAAGCCTACGTGAAAGGCAGCTATCCGACCAGGACCGTGCAGACCGCCGACCAGGTGGCCAACGTCCTGGGCGAGATGGAACTGTTCGGCCTGGACCGCGACGAAGTGGATCAGTTCTTCGCGCGCGTGGACGCGGTGACGCTGGAGCAGGCCAACGCCGTCGCGCGCAAATACTACCGCACCGAAAACCTGACCTTCGTTCTATTAGGCAGCGCCGCAAAGATCCGCGACGTCGCCGCCAAATACGGCCCCAAGGTGGTGGAGAAGCAGGCCCGGCAGCCGGGATGGGCGGGGATGTAGTCCGAGCCGCGAATACAACTCCTCTTGACATCCAAAAGGAACCGAGCCATACTTCTTTTGGATGTCTACAGGAAACACCAAAACCGACGTTTTGCAGGGCACTCTGGACCTGATGGTGCTGCGCACGCTCGAGACCATGGGGGCGCAGCACGGGTTCGGGCTGGCCAAACGGATCCAGCAGATTTCCGAAGGCGTGCTGGATCTGAACCAGGGAACGCTTTATCCGGCGCTCCTGCGTCTGGAGCAGAAAGGCTGGGTGCAGTCGAAGTGGGGAACTTCCGACAACAACCGCCGCGCCAAGTTCTATGAACTGACGCGCACGGGGAGGCGGCAGATGGCGCAGGAATCACAGGACTGGGCACGCACAGTGGCGCTAATGGAACGATTCCTGCGGGCGGCCGAATAGGAGGAAACCATGCTCACAATCTGGAAACGGATTGCGGCGCTCTTCGGCGGAAACCGGCTGGAGCGCGAGTTGAACGAGGAGCTGGAGACTCACTTAGCCATGCAGGAAGAGGAATTCCGCGCGCGTGGCATGAGTCCGCAGGCGGCCCGGATGGCCGCGCGGCGGGAGTTCGGCGGCGTGGCGCAAACCGCCGAAGCTTATCGCGAGCGTCGCGGCATTCCATGGATCGAGACCGCTGCCAAAGACTTGCGCTACGCTCTCCGGGGCCTGGCGCACAACCGCGGTTTCACCGCCGCCGCGGTGGTCTCTCTGGCGCTTGGCATCGGCGCCAACACCGCCATCTTCTCCATGTTCCACGCCCTCATGTTGCGCATGCTGCCGGTATCGCACCCGGAAGAACTGGTCACGCTTTACCGCACCGGCGCCTGGGGTCGCGGCTATTCCTCCTACCCGCTGTACCTCGAGATCGCCAAGCGCAGCGACCTGTTCAGCGGCGTCATCGCGCGCAGCGGCGTCGATAAGGCGCGCTTTCGTGTGGGCAGTGGCGGCGCCGAAACCGTACAGATCGAGGCCGTCACTGGCAATTACTTCCGCGTGCTCGGAATCGCACCCGCCATCGGCAGGCTCTTCACCGACAGCGACAACGTCACACCCCACGCACACCCGGTGGCTGTCCTCACTTACAACTTCTGGCAGCGCCGCTTCGGCGGCAACGCGGCCGTACTCGGCCAAACGATTGTAGTCGACAAGGATCCGCTCACGGTGATCGGCGTGGCCGCGCGCGGCTTCCGCGGCGTGGAAGTGGACCACCATCCCGACCTCTGGGAACCCGTCATGATGGCCGTGGACGACATCATGGAACCGGGATCCTACTGGGCGTGGATCATCGGCCGCCGGCGCCCGGAAGTGCCGCGCAGCCGCGTGCAAGCCGCCATGGACGTGCTCTTGAAGCAGCACCTCACGGCTCTGTACGGCGCGCACCCCAACGCCGCGTTCCGCAAAACGGCCATGGCCCAAGAGATGGAAGTGCGCGAAGGCAGCGTGGGCATCTCCCTGCTGCGGGAGAACTTTGGAACCGCGCTGGAAGTGTTGATGGCGGCGGTGGGCCTGGTGCTGCTGGCCGCTTGCGCCAACGTGGCCAACCTGCTGCTGGCCCGCGGCGCCGCTCGCCAGAAGGAAATGGCGGTGCGCCTTTCGCTAGGGGCAACTCGCGCGCGGCTGGTTCGCCAGAGCCTCACGGAGAGCCTGCTGCTGGCGGCGATGGGCAGCGCGCTGGCCGTGCCGCTGGCGTATTGGGGAGAGCGCGCCGTGCTGCAATTCCTGCCGGCGGCTTCGGGCGATCCCTTCAACGCCGCACCCGACCCGCTGATGCTGGCCTTCACCATCGGCATCTCGGTGCTGGCGGTGGCGTTGTTCGGGCTCGGCCCGGCCTTGCGGTCCACGGCGGTGGACCCGGCGGCCTGCATCAAATCCGGCACCGGGCAGAACGGCGGTCGCGAGTCCAAACTGCGCAAAGCACTGGTGGTGGCCCAGGTCGCGTTCTCGGTGATGCTGGTGGCCTTGGCCGGATTGTTTGGCCACAGCCTGGCGCGGCTGCGCTCGGTGGACCTGGGCTTTCGCAATCAAAACGTGATCGCATTCACGGTCGAGCTGCCCGGTTCGTGGAAACCCGAACAGACGCAATCCGCCTGGAACGGGCTGCTGGCGCGTATGGAAGCATTGCCGGGCGTCTCCCTGGTAAGCTTCGGCTTTCCCGGTCCGTTCCTGGGTGGCTCCTCCAGCGGCGGCCTGAGGGTTCCCGGATCGGAGGCTACCGCCAGGGAGCCTGCCCTGGTGAACGTGCAGCGGATCGCGCCGCGTTATTTCGAAATCATCGGCAGTGAGCCGGTGATCGGCCGCGAATTCGAGCGCACCGACACTTCCACTTCTCCCAAGGTGGCAGTGGTGAACCAGGCCTTCCTGCGCGCGTTTCTGCCGGGTGAGACGCACCCGCTCAGCCGCGTGTTGAACTTCGACGAGAGCAAGCCGGACCCCGTAGGCATCGTGGGAATTGTGCGCGACATCCCGCACCAGGGCTTGCGGCAGAAGATCGCACCCACGGTGTATCTGCCCATGACGCAGGTTGCCACACCTTTCGGCGCCGTGCTGCTGCGATCCCAGCGCTCGCGCGACGATCTGGCGCCCGCCATCCGCCAGGAAGTGGCGCGGCTCGGGCCGGAAGCCTCGAGCTCCGACCCCAAGACCATTCGCCAGCGCATCGACGAGTCCATCTTCCAGGACCGCCTGGTGGCGACCGTGGGCGGCTTCTTTGGCGGTCTGGCGCTGCTGCTGGCGGCCATCGGACTGTACGGCGTGATGGCCTACGGAACGGCGCGGCGCGCCCGCGAGATCGGCATCCGCATCGCCCTGGGAGCGCACCGTACCGAAGTGATGTGGATGGTATTGCGCGACGCTCTGCTGCTGGTGGCCGCGGGGCTGGCCGTGGGCATTCCGGTGTCGCTGGTGGCCGCGCGCCGGGTGGCTCCGGTGCTGTTCGGCATCCAGCCGGACGATTCGTTCACCTTCTGGATTACGGGCGGTGTGCTGGCGGCGATCGGGTTGGGCGCGGCGCTGGTCCCGGCGCGGCGCGCCGCGGGGCTGGAGCCGATGCGGGTGCTGCGGCAGGAGTAAGCTCATTCTCTTCGGGATCGCCTAAGGGCTTTTGCCTGATCCCGGGCGCCGTGAAACACGTGCAGAATCTCCACGCCCGGCTCACCCTTGCGGTAGTAGACGAGATACTTTCCCGCTGGAAAACATCTGACGCCGTGGGCAAGATCCTCACACTGCCGGCCCATCTCAGGGTACTCGCCCAGCAACCAGAAACGGCTGGTGAGGGCGTCAATCAAGCGATCCGCGACCTCCGGGGACGCCCTCTCGGCCCAGTAGACGAAAATCTCGTCCAGATCCTTTCCGGCGTCTCGGGAGACGCGGTATCGAGTCATCGCCGGGTGGGTCGCGCCGCTCTTTCGGCCAGCAACTTGCGCCCCCGCGCCTTGACCCCGGCGGCTAGCTCAGCGAGCCCGTCACGGCCCGTGAACTCGGAATATTCACCGCGTTCCATCGATTCAATGCCTGCGAGGACCCGGAGCCTGATGTGTTCCAATTGCTGCGGAGTAAGGTCCGCAATTACGTCCTCGGCCGAGGGCTGCGCCAGCCGGACCTCGCGCGCCTCTTCGTCTTCCATGCGGCGCAAGGCGTCCCGCACAACTTCGCTGGCATTGTTGTAGCGTCCGGTCTTCACCTTCTTTCGGACGTACGCCACGAGATGGTCGGTGATCGAGATATTCATCTGGTCCATGAGTGATAGCCTCCCGCCTGTATACAGGCTAATGGTCCGAGATCGGCATGTCAATGCTTGACATTAATCCAGTTGGCCGGTGGCAAGGAGAAGCAACTGGGCTCCGGTGACTGCATACGTTGAGCGAAACCCAGTAGAAGCGGCCTTGCAGTGTGTCCCGAAGAGTGGCGATGGTCAAGCGCAAGCAAGACACCGGCGGTAGAGTCGAGGATAGGCGCGGGTGCTGACCGTGAGGCCGTCCCGCGTGCCGGCTGGTATCCGCGCGAACCGGGTCGCCAGATTCCGGCCGATCCCAGGGCAGATTAGGCTTGGCCCGTGGTAATCAGCCCCTTTGGGGCACACGCAAGACCGCCGGCGCTACCAGTCGGTCTTCAGGGAGCTTGAGAATGTCGAAACTCCAGGACCGTATTCCACGCTCACCAGAAACAGGCCTTTGGCCGGCGCGGTGGGACCGCTGACGGCGGGCAGCACGGTGACATCTTCGATGTTTCCTTTACCGGCTTCGATCAGCGTGCCGACGATATTGCGCACCATGTGCTTCAGGAATCCGCTGCCGCGGATGCGATAAACCAGGCGTGCCGGCGAGGGCTCCAGCACCGACGAAAAAACCGTCCGCACCTTGGAGCGTGCTTGGGCATCGCGCTGGTCGGAGGCCGCGAAGGCCGTGAAATCGTGCTCGCCTTGGAAGGCGCGCGCGAGAAGCGACATGCGCTCCTGGTCCAACGGATAGGGATAATGATGCACGAACGGCCACTCAAAGGGGGTGCAGACTTCGCCGCGGCAAATGCGATACTCGTAGGTTTTGGCCTTGGCTTGGAATCGCGGATGGAAATCCCGCTCGACCTGCTCGGCCGAGAGCACGCGGATGGTGGGGGGCAGCAGGCGGTTGACGGCGCGGCGCAGGTTGGCCGCAGGAATGGGGTTCTCGATGCTAAAGGCCGCCACCTGGTCGAGGGCGTGCACGCCGGCATCGGTGCGGCCCGATCCCGCCACGTGCACCGGAGCGCCTTCGATCGCGGAAAGAATTTCTTCGAGCGCGCCTTGAATGGTCGCCAGGCCGGGTTGCACCTGCCAGCCGTGAAACGCGGCGCCGTCGTAGGCCAGATGGATGCGGATGCGGCGCATCAGGTTGGGCGCGAGCCCGGTTTCACCACGGGAATGCCGCGCTGGCACAGAGGACATTCCTCGGGATAGTGCGCCGCCACCTGCAAGGTGGCCAGGGCCGCGCGCGGAACGCCCACATCGGCGCATCCACCGCTGCGGTCGATGATAGAGGCGGCCGCCACCACGTTCACGCCGGCTGCGCGCAGCAGTTCGATGACGTCATGGGTGCTGCCCCCGGTGGTAATCACGTCCTCGACCACCACCGCCGTTTCACCGCGCTCGACCGTGAACCCGCGCCGCAACGCCATCTTGGAAGTGGCGGCGTCGCGCTCCGTGAAAAGGAACCGCGTGCCCAGCGCGCGCGCCACTTCGTGTCCGACGATCAAGCCGCCGAGCGCCGGCGACACCACCAGTTCGATGCGCGCCTGAGTCAGTTTGCGAATTTCCGCGGCCAGCGCGCCGGCCAGTCTTTCGGCCGCCGCGGGATGCTGCAGCACCAGCGCGCATTGCAGGTAGGCGGAGCTGTGCAGGCCGCTGGTCAGCCGGAAATGGCCCTCTAAATATGCGCCCGCGGATCGAAATAATTCCAGAACGGACTCGGCTTGCGGCGTCACAAAGGCCTACTATACCATTGAACTTTAAACCAAACCGACCGCCCTTCGAGACGCGAGGTACCACTCATGCGCCAGGCTAAAACACTGCTTGCTTCACTGTGCGTTCTTCTGATGCCGGGCCCACCGGCGGATTTCGCCGCCGACCAGACGGGCATGCCGCCGCCCGGCAACCCGCCACAGGCCGCCGCCGCCCGCCCCAGTTTCTTCGGCCGGATCGCGTCGCCGTATACCGCCCGGATTCCGCCCATGCCCGACATGGCCAACTCCACGCGGCTGGACTCGCTGCTTCGCGCCGGCAACCTTTACCTGTCGCTTGCCGATACCATCGCTCTGGCGCTTGAAAACAATCTGGACTTGGAGCTCCAACGCTACGGGCCGCAGATCGCCGATACGAATCTGCTCCGCGCGCAGGCGGGCGGCTTTGCCTCGCCGGTATCCACCAGCGTGCTGGCCGGCCCCTCCAGCGTCACCGGCGGCGGGCCTTCATCCGGTCTGCAATCGTTCATCCTTGCCGGGTCCACCCAGATAGGCAACGCGCCTCCTTCTTTTGACCCCCTGGTGACCGGCAGCGGCACGCTGGCGCACCTCACTTCGCCGCAGAGCAGCTCATTTACCACCGGCACCAACTCCCTGATCCAGCGCCAGACCGCCACGGCCGCCGGCGTCCAGCAGAATTTCGAAACCGGCACGCTGGTCAGCCTGGGACTCACCAACAGCGCCTCGGACACCAATAGCAACCGGGCCCAGTTCAATCCCTCCACGAATTCTTCGCTGGCGCTCAACGTGACGCAGCACTTGCTGCAGGGCTTCGGACCGGCTCTTAACTCGCGCCAGATCCGCATCGCCAGGAACAATCGCGAGGTTTCCGACCTGACCTTCAAAGCGCAGGTGATCACCACGGTTTCCGCCATCACCGATCTCTATTGGGACCTGCTCAGCTACACCGAGAACGTGCGGGTGCAGCGCGACGCCCTGGCAGCCTCAGAGCGGCTGCTCTCGGACGACCAGCGGCAAGTGGACGTGGGAATCCTGGCGCCCATCGAGGTGACCCGCGCGCAGGCGGAAATCGCGTCCGGGCAGCAGGCCCTCACCGTGGCGCAGACGCAATTGTTCCAGCAGGAGACTATTCTCAAGAACGCCCTGAGCAAGACCGGCGTGCTGAGCCTGGAGGTCGCCGCCGCGCACGTCATCCTCACCGACCGCATCCATGTTCCGGATATCGACCCACTCACTCCCATCCAGGACCTCAACTCGACGGCCATCGCTTCCCGGCCGGAGCTGGCGCAGTTCCGCATCCTGATCGAGAACCAAAATATCGCCCTCAAGGGGACCAGGAGCGAGCTGCTGCCCACGCTCGATCTGGTCGGGCAGCTCAGCAACGCCGGGCTGGCGGGACAGGTGAACCCGCTGGTCGGCGGCAGCCCCACGGCCTTTTTCGTGGGCGGATACGGAACGGTGCTGTCGCAGATTTTCGCGCGCAATTTTCCCACCTACTCGATCGGCTTCAATCTCAACATCCCCATTCACAACCGCGCCGCGCAGGCCGACCTGATCAACGGCGAGCTGGCCTTGCGGCAGCAGCAAGTGGGGATTCAGCGGCTGGAAAACCAGGTGCGCGTGGAAGTGCAGAACGCGCTGATCGGCGTGCAGCAGGCGCGCGCGCAATACCAATCGGCCGTCAAACAGCGGATCCTACAAGAGCAAACCGTGGATGCGGAACGGAAGAAGCTGTTGGCCGGTGTTTCCACCTCGTACAACGTGATCCTGACCGAACGCGACCTGGTGACGGCGGAATCGAACGAGCTGGCGGCCGAAACCACATACGCCAAAGCCAAGGTGGAACTGGAACGGGCCACCGGCCAGACCCTCAACAGCAACGGCATTTCACTCGAGGAAGCCTTCAAGGGCAAGGTCTTGCGCCCCGCCGGCGCCATCCCCGAGCAACTCCCCGGCAAGAGCCCTTAGGCCACCTGGACACAGCGGAACAAAATCTTGACACAGCCGCGCCAATTTTTTGTACCGGGCCGCACAAGTCGGACTCCGGCAGCTTGATTCCAGGCTGATTAGGGTTTGGCGCGAGAATTGCTCTTGGAGCAGCGTGACGACTTACCGATGGGCCCTTGGAGAGACGGCTGATCCTCTCTGTCGCTTCCTTCCTTTCGAGTCACCTCTCACGGAAACCTGCTGATTCCCGCCGTTACCCTCACAACCGTCTCTTCCCGGGCCTGCAGGTATTTCTCGTGCAGGCTCCAACTCGTTTACGATAGGTCTATGGCGAAGGCGATGTTCGACGTGGAATGCCCGTGCTGCGAGG
>Ga0187874_10001554_pt1 | contig 20162 bp, 14 predicted proteins | sample June2016WEW_16_1_3_FD_132993 | JGI IMG/M metagenome (GOLD analysis project Ga0187874, IMG submission 132993) | Peatland microbial communities from SPRUCE experiment site at the Marcell Experimental Forest, Minnesota, USA - June2016WEW_16_150 | ecosystem: Environmental > Terrestrial > Soil >... | reverse complement strand
TGCCGCATTCCGGTGCACCAAGAAGTTCTACGATGAGAACGAGGCGTGGGTCAGGAAGATCGTGAAAGAATCCGACTGCCCGATGCTGATCGAGATCCTCTCCGAGCGCGTCCACTACTGGGAAGCAAAGATCGACCTTGCGGCCATTGACGGTCAGAACCGGCCGATCGAGAACCCCACCGTCCAGATCGATGTCGAGAGCTCGACCCGCTTTAACATCAAGTACTTCAAAGACGATGGCACGCCAGTGTACCCGCCCATCCTCCACTGTTCCCCGACCGGGAGTATCGAGCGGGTGATCTGTGCGATCCTCGAGAACATCTCGACCCAGAAGGTCCCGGCCCTGCCGACTTGGCTCTCACCGGTCCAGGTGCGGGTCGTGCCGGTGGCCGAGCGCCACATCCCGTATGCGAAGGAAGTCTGTGATGCTCTCAACACGCAGAGCATCAGGTGCGATCTCGATGACCGCGAGGAGAGCGTGGGCAAGAAAATCCGGGAAGCCGGCATGGACTGGGTGCCCTATGTGATCGTGGTTGGCGATGAGGAACTTGCCAGTAAGAAACTCACCGTCACCATCCGCCGGAAGTCCGAGCCGAACAAACCCTATAAGGAGCAGATGACCGTAGAAAGCCTCGCTGCCGCCGTGAAGAAAGAAACCACGGGCAAGCCGTTCCGTCCGCTCTATACCCCGCGCCTGCTGTCGAAGAAAGCCCGGTATATCTGAACTTTCTTGTTTTTTTCGCGCGGATTGTACATCCAGAAACGGCTGGCCGTGTGTGCGGGTGCAGGGGATCAGGAGCACACAGGATCAGCAGGCAGGCAGCCTCGGCACTGTCTCCCACAATAACGGGGATTACGCGGGAGTCATTGGCGTCAGGCAAAAATGGCACTCTCTATCCGGGGCTCCCCGTCTTGAAAAGTGCGGTATGATTATTCAGCCGGCTCGTACCTCCACTTCCCCGGTGGAATGGCCATCTCGAACCGCGAACCAGACCCGGGTGTTCCGGTCTCTTTTATGGTGATACCAGTGATGGCAAGGATGTCACGGACCAGGAACAGGCCAAGGCCGGACGATTTTATGGAACCGGACGAGGTGGTAAAACCGCGTTCGAAGATCAATTCCTTCTTGTCCTGCGGGATTCCCACGCCGTCGTCCTCATAGATGAGCATGCACCCGGCTTCATAAGGTTCGCTCCGTATCCGTATATGCCGGACATGCACTCCGTGGCGCAGCGAGTTGTCGCAGAGGTTGTACAGCACTTTGGCAAACATCGGGTCGGCAAAAACTGCAAAACCCGGCGCCGGCTCCTCGAATGCAATCCCCTCCACATCAAAGTGCGACCTGACCTCGGCAAGGATGGGTGCAATCTCCTGCCAGACCGGTGCGGTGCCGCCGAGCGATTCATAATCCTTGGTAAAATCGATCTGATGCCGGATGGCGTCTGCCGATGTTTCTGCCTTGTCAAGGAATTCGATCAGCTGCGGATCACGCAGGGATCCCCGGAGCAGATCGAGGTATCCAAGTACCCCGGTAAGTTTGTTCTTGATGTCATGTCGGGTGATACTCGTGAGGATGCCCAGCTTGTGGTTGGCGTACGCTAGCGCCTCCATTGCCTGTACCCGGTCGGTGATATCGTAGGCATAGATCCTGATCGGCGCGTGCCCCGGGGCAGCACAGATCGACTCGCGGAACGATCGCTCCTTGAGCTGCACCACGCGACCTGCCATCATCGGCAGCACCGGATCGCGCGTTCCTGCGATCTCATTGAAATCTGCCGGCAAAAACGCCGCCGGATCATCAGGCAAGCCGAGTGATGAGAGAACTGCAGAGGTGGCCGGGTTGGCATAGGTCATTGTCCGGTCTGGCTCAACCTCGATAACCGGGTTGGGGTTCAGCTGTGGGTAGGAGGCAAGCCTCTGGATCTCGCGCTCCGCCCGGTTTTGTTCCGTCACATCGTTAATAACTGCAAGCACCCGCCGCTCCCCGCGGATGGAAAGCCCGGTCAGGGTAACATGGGTCTCGAGGGGCGTACCATCACTTCTCGTGCTGACCCAGGAGAATATCTGCGGCGTTCCTCTACGGGCTGCTTCAAGGTACTCCTGTGCGGCATCGGCAGATACCCTCCCGTCCGGCTGGTACGGAGGGGCAAAATCCAGCGGGCCGTGCCCGATGAGATTCTCACGGGTGCAGGCAAACATCCGGATCGCCGCCGCATTGCAATCAAGGATCCTGTCGCTTACGAGAAGGGTGGCATCTGCCGTGTTCTCAAAAACGGCGCGGTACTCCGCCTCCCCGTCATCCAGCATCTCCTCAGCCTGCCGGCATGTGTGGATATCGTAGCAGGAGTACGTGACGCCGGCTCCTGTTTCACCGGGCGCAGGATCGGGTATGCCGATCTCGCGGATCCACCGGTATTCACCGGTATGATGCCATAGACGGTATTCCACATCAGTCGGGTCCCGGGTATCCCCCTGTGGCCGTATGGATTCCCGATAACGGTCGCGGTCATCGGGGTGGATGCCCTCCATCCAGCCGTCTCCTTTCTCATCAGCAGGGGCCCTTCCGGTGAAGGCATACCACGCCCTGTTGAAAAAGACGCATGCGCCGTTGGGATCAAGTCTTCTGACAGGATTTGGCAGGCTGTCGAGAATTGACACTGCCATGTCCTGCTCCTGCATCCGTGCTGCCCAGGTCTTTTTGTATCCGGTGATATCCCGGAGGACCAGATTTAGGGCGGGCCTGCCACCCTGATCCAGGAACCGGGTGGCCTGGACCTCCACATCAAACGGTGTGCCATCTCCCCGGATGAGCCTCAGTTCCCCTTCGGCGTTTCCCGCTTCCCCGCACTTCCGCACGAGCTCGACAAACCGGGGATCTCCGGTACCTGCAAGGCCTCCCCCACCGGCTGAATGCAGCATATCTTCGGTCTGGCCGAACAACCGGCATGCCGCCGGATTTGCGGCAATGATGGCACCATCGGGTTCGGTGATCATTATCGCGGCGCTCCCGGTCTCGAAGAACGTGCGGTATCGCAGACGTTCTTCTTCGAGCAGATCTGTCCGCCGTTTCCTGTCTGCAATGTCGGTGACAAAAACACCGACGCAGGTCTGGCTACCGGTCTCATTGGGTATTACCTGAAGAAAGAGCTCCACCGGCAGGGGGGTACCATCTTTTTTTTGGATAGTGCTCTCATAGCGCTCCGGCTTTTTTGTGGCAGGAATTCGCAGGAAACGGTCCTCATTCTCAGCAGGGGTACCAAGAAGGCTGGTTAACGGGAGCGCGAGCAGTTCTTCCTCGGTGTATCCCAGCATGGCGCAGAGTGCCGCGTTTACCGCCCCGGTACTCCCGTCAGGAAAGACCGCGGCAAACGGGACAGCGGCGGACTCGATCCCGCCGGCAAGGAACCGGGTGCGTTCCCAGCTCCCGTGAGATCCCCTGCCGGCCCGGCGCTGGAGCGTTTTTTTGTCGAGGAGGTCAAGTGCCGATGAGAGCGAGGTGCCCAGGAACGCGAGCTGCTCCGCCTCTGTCTCCGAAAACGCATCCGGTTCACCAGAGCAGAGGGTGATGACACCCACGATCTCGCCCTTGAGCCGGAACGGTACGGCAACCAACGACCGGTACCCGTGCCGGAGTGCATCTTCCATCCATGGTTGTGCAGCAGGATCAGTCCCGGTATCTCTGCAGATTACAGGTACTCCTGTGCGGATTGCATCACCGGCCAGCCCCTCCCCCTTATCAGCACCGGTGATCCGGTACCCCTCTTTGGGCAGTTCTTCCCCGTTTCCGGCGTGCGCCACCGGACGGATGATGCCGGCCGCTTGATCGAAGAGCCCTATCCACGCCATGCAAACGATTTCGTCTTCAACGGCGATCCGGCAGATAGCGGCAAGCAGCGTCTCCAGGTCACGGACGTTTGCAACGGCGGTGCTAACCCGTGAGCTGATCGCATAGAGCCGGTTTGCCACCTTTACCCGTTGTACTGCCTTTGTCCGGGTGGTGATCTCCTGAACAACACCGATGATCCCCCCAATCTCCCCGCGGGCGTTACGAAGGGGGGATAAGATCGACCTTAACCAACCGCATTTTCCGGTTCCGGGATACTCATATCGCGAATCGGGAGTGGCAACGATCTCACCGGCCAGTGCACGTGCCGAAGGCGAGCCCTGCCCCATCTCGTGCAGGAATGGCAGCATATCCGCAAGCCGCCGCCCGAGAGCGTCCCGGGCTGCAATCCCGGTAATATCCTCCATTGCCGGGTTCCAGCCGGTGAGAACCTGATCCGGGGTGCAGACAAGGATCCCGTCACGGGCACCGGCAATGATCCCCTCAGCGGACGCTGCAGCAGCCCGCAGGGTCGCGGTTTCCTTCGTCTGTCCGGTGATATCGGTGAGTGTGACAGCCAGCTGCCAGATCTTCCCGTCGGCATCGCAGATGGCAGAGCCGTCCAGCGCGACCAAGGCACTCCGATTATCGCGGAGAGCAAGGGAAAACGGTGCTGCTGTGGGGATGCTGCCGGATCGCCCCAGTTCCCCTATGGTGTCAGAGAACCGCGCCTGTTCATTTTGGGCGATAAAATCTGTAAGGGACCTCCCGATCACCTCAGTTTTTGGGCAGCCCAGCAGTGCCGTGCCTGCCCGGTTGATACCTGTCACACGGCCGTCCGGAGAGAGTATCAGGTCTGCGAGTGGTGCCTGCTCGTATAACTCCTCAAACCCGAAGGCCCGCTTCGCAAGGGTCTGCGCCGCCTCGTTCTCATCTGTGGCGTCGTGGAAGATCGAAGCAATCCTTTTTGTATTTCCATTATCAAGGGCCCGTCCAGTAACGACCACCTCCCGGATCCTGCCATCTTTTGTCCGGTGCCGGGTTTCGAAGGTTGCCTTGCCGGTCCGCAGGATCTCAGGGATCTTTTTCCGAAGGGTCTGTGGTGCATCAGCAACCTCCCAGTCCTGCAGGCTGCATCCGACAAACTCATCCCGGGTATAGCCCAACTGGCGGCAGGCTTCTTCGTTGAATTCAACGGGATTTCCGCTTTCGGGATCAAGAATGAGCATCCCATCGGTTGCGGAATCGAGCAGCAGCTGGTGCAGGACCTCGCGTCCGCGTACCGTTTCATCGTCTTTTTTTGTTTCGGTAATCTCGGTCAGCAGGCCCTGACCCCCGGTGCACTGCCCGTGATCCATCCGCGGGCTGCACGATGCACGCACCCACCGTGGTTGGCTACCCTTACCGGTTATTCTGAATTCAAACGATGATGAGATACCCTGTTTCATATCAGCGAAATGGCGGGCGACTGACGGTATATCCTCTGCACAAACCAGCAAGGCAAAATCCTTTTCGATTAGATCTTTTGGATCGTAGCCGAACCGGGTGATCTGGGGGCTGGCATACGTGACTGCCCCCTCCCCATTGACCGCGTAGACGACATCCGTGAGGTTTTCCACGAGCAAACGGAAATCCCGCTCGGACTGACGGAGCACCTGCTCACTCTGCCGTCGTGCAACGGCAGATCGTATCTTTGTCTCGAGTTCTGCAAACTGGGTCCTGGGCGAACCCACCTTCCGGATGTAAAAGTCTGCGCCGGCATTGAGTGCTTCAATCGCAACATCTTCCTCCCCTTTCCCGGTAAAGAGGATACATGCCATCCCGTTACAGCGCGGGCGGAGGTATTTTAGGAGCTCGATGCCGTCCATTTCAGGCATCTGGTAATCCAGAACCAGCGCATCGTACCGTTCGACCTTAAGTTTTTCTATCGTTTCACGTGCCGAGGTGGCAGTATCAACCCTGAACTCGCCCCCCCGCTCCATAAAAATCCTGGTCACTTCAAGGAGCGCTGATTCGTCATCAACATATAAGACCGAGATCATGGGTACCTCTGGCGGTGCCGGAACGAGACTTTACGTATATCCCCATCGTTTTTCAAGATAGATAATGATGTATGTCCCATCCTGCCGGTCTGGCATCCTCATTTTTTTAAAAAACCGTAATAAACGTTCTAAAGGCGATCAATCACAGAAAAGGCCGCCATGTTGTCCTCCACGGGAAAATTATTCAAGAGCTTGTCTGATGGCGGTTCTGAGTTCATCGAAGGTGACCGGTTTCTGGAGGATTCCCAGTTTTGGATCATGAAGTGCTGCCATCTTCCCGGGAACCGTTGGTGAAGCTGTAAAGAGGATCACCGGGATCTCATGCAGGTTGTACTCCGCTCGCAGCCGTTCCAGGAACTCCCAGCCGGAGAGAGGTGACATCATGATGTCAAGCAGGATCAGGGCCGGGGGTTCCGACTTTACATAGGTCAGTGCCTCAAGTCCGTTGGTGATAAGTATCGGCTCGTATCCCAGTTTTTTCAACAGGATACCCATAAGGTCGAGGATTGGCTGGTCGTCCTCGACAACAACAATCTTACCTGTCATAGTGCTCACCTTTGTCAGGTCGTTTTTTCGGAATGTTGATGGTAAATGTGCTTCCGATGTTTACGATACTGTCCACGCTGATGTATCCCCCGTGGAGGTGGATATACTTTTTTGCAATCGCAAGCAATTGCCCGGTCTCTCCGGCTCCAAGCTTGCGGGAACCGTCACCTCCTTCGTTTTCGGATTTGAAGATCTCGTCGAGCTGGGCCTCGGTGATGCCCACGCCATTGTCCCGGATCGAGAGCCGGTGGAAGGGGAGGGCGGGAGAGATCCCGTACGACGTAATCCAGATCTTCTTTGGCGGTTTGGCATAACTTACTCCGTTTGAAAGCAGTATATCGAGAACATAGAATATTTTCTGACGGTCGGCCTCGAACGTGAGATCGGCGGGGATATCTATCGCAATCTCAGCCTTGAGGGCATATCCTCCGTTCGCGATGACCGCATCGATCAATCCCCGCACGGAAAAGACTGAATAATCAAGGCCGGTATCCTCTCCTTCCAGCACCGAGAGTTCCAGCATCTGGTTGATAATCTGGCGTTCGCGATCCACACTTTTTGCGCACCGGTCAAGGATCTGCCTGGCCTCATCGGTCAACCCGAAAGACTGAGGGTCGTGCAGGAGCAGGTTGAGGTACCCCATGATCGGTTGGAGTGGCGTTCTGAGTTCATGGGCGACGGCACGCATTATTTCGTGTCGCCGTTCTTTGGTCTGCTCCATACGCTCCCGGTATTCTTCCCATTCCGTGTTGTCGATGATGTTTACGAGCCCGGCCGGCCGGTTGTCCCTGGTAATGGGAGTAAAGTAGAGAACCGCCCGCCGGATCTCACCTTTCTTTGAAACAAACCGGAACTCCGCCCGGTCCGGGACCGGTGCCACCGTATCCCAGCGGCCGGCAAATGTCCTGAACCGGTCCTTGTCCTCATCAAGGACACTGTCGGCAAGATCCCTCCCTATGCATTCGTCCGCATCATAGCCGGAGAATGAAGAAAATGCCGGGTTGGCAAAGAGAATTTTCGTGTGTTCTGCGATCACCATGCCGGTGGGAGAGTTTTCGGTCACCTGCCGGTACCGGGTGGAGCTGTCCATCGCCAGCTGCCGGGCGAGATTCTCTGCATTGATGTCGATGACCGAACAGCTGACCACGGTGTCATCGATCCGGCTCCAGGAGAGGTTGACCCAGTGAGGTTCCTTTGTTTTTGTGGCAAAACAGGTCTCGAAATTCCTGATGTCCTCCCCGGATCCCAGATGCTCAAAAAACCGGCGCTGAAAGTCGCGGGAGAAGAAGAGTTCCGCAAAGGTCATGTGGCCAAGCTCTTCTGCTGTCCAGCCAAGCATCGTTGCGACCTGCTGGTTGGCAAGCCGGATCGAAAAACTGTTTTTATCAAAAAGGATGATCCCCAGAAGAGAATTTTCGAAGATGCTGCGGTAACGGGCTTCCGAGACCCGGATCATGTTCGTGAAGTACGCGACCGCAAGCGCGACGCAGATAAAGAGGACTGCCTGACCGGTAGCCGACCAGAGGGCGAGGGTATCCGGGAAGAGCGAAAAGTATACGATACATTCGTAGACAATCCCGCAGAGGCCGGAAAGAATGATCCCGCGCCGGGGATAAAAATAGGTCGCATAGAGTATGGGGAAGTAGAAGAGCTGAGGATAGAGGGCCCCGGCATTCTTGGCAAGAGCGATCGTCGTGATAAGGATAGATGAAAGGGTAAGCGAGGCGATAACAGAGAAGCGGACGATATCCGTGTGAGAGAACCGGTACCCCCGGATGGTGATCTGCCGCTCCATTACTAGTTTGGATTAACCCTTGTACCGTATAAACCTGTCATTACTTTGCAATACTAACTATAGAGTGCCAGTATTTCTGTCCTAAAATAGTGCCAGTATTTCTGTCCGCTTTCAAGAGCACCGAACAGGTGCTTGCGGGTGAAAGCGACCATGGAAATCAGGACCAAATCCGTCGTATTCTATGAAGAAGGGATACGAAGTGCAAAGGAGATCGGAGAGACGTATAACATCTCCGAAAGGACAGTGAGACGATGGGCAAAAGCCCACAGTCAGGACCAGGAGAACGGGTTGTGGCCAAAAAAGACCGGGCCAAAACGATCACCCCTGACAATATCCCCGGCACTGGAACGACGAATAATCCGGCTTAAAGAAAAATATCCGGCATGGGGTGCCCGTCGTATCAAGCACCAGTTTGATCTACCCTGTTCCTGGCGAACCGTTCACCGGATCCTCAAACGGCACGGACTTCTCATTCATGTAAAAGCAAAACCTCAGGAAGCTGGCAAACGATTTCAGCGTCGTCACGTTGACAGCATGTGGCAGGGCGATACCTTCCAGTTTCGTATCCGGGGAGTCGGCAAGGTCTATGTCACCGGGTTTACCGACGATTGCTTCCGGTATCGGGTGAAAAGCAAGGTCTATCTTCACAAAGATGCTGCCTCAGCGGTCAATGCCTTGCAATGGGCACTCCGCGCCGGACGAATCCCGCGTGAAATTTACCTCGATAACGGAAAACAGTTTATCTCCAAAGTCTTCAAAGCTGAAGCTCAAAAACACGGTATCAAACTGATCTTCGGCCGGCCATACAATCCACGCGGTCGTGGCAAGATCGAACGCTATCACAAGACGCTCTACTAGGAACTTATCGCCCTCAAGGAATTCAACTCGTTAAGTCATTTCAAACGGGAACTCTGGAACTTCGACCGCCAGTACAACAACTGGCGAAAGCAGGAGATCCTGGACTGGATGACTCCGGCATCAGTCTATCATAACGTAATCACTTTCAACAAAAACAGAAAATTATCCTTAAGCGGACATAAACTCTGTCAACAAAACGGACATTAATTGTGGCACTCTTCAACTAAAAAACAAGTAAATTACGGGGGATCAGTGTACGAGGGGCCGGAGTTTCTCCAGCACCCGGTTGACCTGTGCGACCGAGGTTCCGATATACGCGTCCGGGGCCAGAAGGGTAACGAGATCATCCCGCGAACAGAAACGGATCACTTCAGTATCTTCCCCGAGCACATCAGCAAGCGGCCGGCTTTCGGCAAGCGCCTGCATGCTTGCCATCCTGACACGTTCGTGGGCGTCCTGACGGGTCATGCCGCGCCGGGTGAGCTCAATCATTACGGATTCCGCCATATTGATCCCGTGGAGGAACGTGAGGTTGCGCCGGATCGCTGCTCGGTTGATTTCCAGCGTATCGAGTACCGTTGTCATGAGCCGGAGACAGTGATCGGTAAGGATGGATGCCTCGGGAAAGATCACCCGCTCGCAGGACGAGTTGGTGAGATCCCGTTCGTCCCACAGGGTGTTGTTGAGGAGCGCCGGCTCGACTGAGGCCCGTACGATCCGGGCAAGGCCGCAGACCTGCTCGGATTTTATGGGGTTGCGTTTGTGCGGCATTGTGGACGAACCCACCTGTTTTGCGCCAAATGCCTCTTCAACCTCGCCGATCTCCGTGCGCTGGAGTGAGCGGATCTCGACTCCGATCTTGTCGAGCGTTGTTGCGACGTTCGCAAGGAACATGAAATATTCCGCGTACCGGTCCCGGGAGATCACCTGGTTTGAGACATCCACGGAAGAGAGGTGCAGCAGATTCATCATCGTCGCCTGCACATCCATGCCTTTTGGCCCAATCGCTGCCTGTGTTCCCACAGCTCCGGTCATCTGCCCGACCGTGACCCGGGGGCGCAGCTGTTCCAGCCGTTCGATATGCCGGCCCACTTCGCTCGCCCAGATGGCAAATCTGAGACCATACGTGGTCGGGACACCCTGCTGCCCGTGTGTCCTGCCTACGGCTACAAGGTTTATCGTATCACCGGCTCTTCGTATCAGTACCCCGAGGAGTTTACGCAGTTTTGCGTCAGTAAGATCCAGTGCCTGCGCCAGCTGAAGACCGGTCGCCGTGTCGAGCATATCGTTTGAGGTGGCGCCGTAGTGCACCCACCGCCCGGAATCTCCGCAGACCTCGGAGATCGCTTTTACAATTGCCATCATATCGTGGCTAATCTCTGCTTCGATTTCCTTTGAACGGGCAAGGGATGCCTTCTGCGCGTTCTGTGCGATCTCCACGGCCGCGGCCGCAGGGATCAGGCCATGCGTCGCCTCTGCCTGTGCCAGCGCGACTTCCGCAGCAACGACACAGGAGAACCGGTTCTCCTCGCTCCAGACGGCTCGCATCTCCGATGTGCCATACCGGTACTCGATGGGGTGGACTGCCATGAGAACAGATGGGTTGTACGGGAATATTAGATTAGAGCCTGTTCACGTGCAAAATCCTGCATGTCCTATCCGACGCTCATAAAACCCTATAGCGCCAACCATATACCAGCAATGGACAGTTTCGATCCCTTCTTCCCGTATGCGGAATACCGCCCCCACCAGCGCGAGATGCTCGCATTTACCGCAGAAGTCGCCCGCGAGGGTGGGATCGGCATGATCGATGCGCCGACCGGGAGCGGGAAGTCGAGCGTTGTCGCGTCCCTTCTTGCCGAACGCAAAAACCGGAAAATTGTGATCGCGGTTCGCACGGTCAGCCAGCTCACCACCTTTATACGGGAACTTGCGCTCGTCAAAAAGAAGCAGCAGATGTTAAAGACCGTGTACCTGGTCGGGAAAAAGAGCATGTGTCCTCTGGGTGGCGAAGGGGACGTATACCGACGCTGCGAGGGGGTCAAGACCTTCTCATCCGCGCTCATGCGCGAGCGGGCGGAGAAAGGTGCCCTTGTCCCGATAAAGGACCCGTTCATCATCCAGCAGATACGGAGGATGGACCGGGAGCACCCGATCATCTGCCCGTATTTTATCGCGAGCCGGCAGTTTGTGCCCGGGGATACCGGCGGAATAAAGATGGTGCCTTCGACCACGGTGCGCTCGAAGTCCGAGCGGGTGCTTATTGATCCCGTCCGGCCGCAGGAACTGGCCGGTTTTGCCGGCAATATCTGCCCGTACGAGCTGATGATGCACGCGGCAAAGAACGCGGATGTGATCATCCTCAATTACCATCATCTCTTCGACCGCGAGATCCGGGAGCAGCTTTACGCGAACCTCAATGTCGAGTCCCAGGATATGATGCTCCTGATCGATGAGGCCCACAACTGCGGGGACACTATCCAGTCTATCGAGAGCGTTGGACTCGCGGAAAAGGACCTTGAGCAGGCGATCCGCGAGCTCTCGGGCATGAAGCGCCACCACAAAGGAGCAGAGGCAGTTCAGCACGTCCTTCCCCGGCTCACCGAGTTTATCCGGGGACTGGTCAACTCGACAGAACCCGAGGACTGGTTCGATCCCGGAATCTTCGACCGGACGATCGTCCGTGGCTCGCTCTGGAAGGACATGGGGGATATCGTGGACGAACTTATGGGCCTTGCCGAGACGATCAGGGACAGGAACCAGAAGGCCGGCGAGTTCCGCGAGACCGCGATCGAGCGCCTCACCACATTCCTGTACCGGCTCTCGCAATCCTCTCATAACCCGGCGTATCTCACGATCTACAAAAAGACCGAGGAAGGGATTGTCCTTGAGGTCAGGAATATAGACCCTTCCGCCCCCCTTTCGGAGATCTGTTCCACCCATGCTTGCTGCATTATGATCTCAGGCACGCTCTCGCCGGTCGAGAGCTTCCGGCGCCTGTATTTTAACGATGCAAAGGTCGCTACCCTTGCGTTGCCCAATTCGTTCCCGAAAGAGAACCGACACATCTGCTGTGCAACCGACATCACCACGGCATACTCCCTCCGGCAGAACCGGGAGAATACGGAAAAGATCGTGCACTATATCACTGCGTTTGCAGCGCTCAGGAAAAACCTTGCCATCTACTTCCCCAGTTACCAGATCCTTGAAACATACGCAGCGCTTGCATCCCCCCACATCAGCAGGAGGAAGATCTATATCGAGCCCCGGGATGCAGTGGGCGCCGGGGCCGCGCTCAACGAGTTTCTTTCACTTCCCTCACAGGGTGAGTCAGGGATCATGTTTGCCGTATGCGGCGGTAAGTGGAGCGAGGGTCTCGACTACCGCGGCGAGATGCTCTCCGGGGCGATGGTGGTGGGCCTCCCGCTCGCACCTTTTACCCGGGTCAGAAAGATGGTGATCGAGTATTTCCGGCACAAGTATGGCGAAGAGGGGGAGTTTCTCTGTTATACCCTCCCGGCGATCAACCGGGCGCTCCAGGCGCTCGGGCGCGTGCTGCGCACCCCAGAGGATCGAGGGGTGCTGGTACTCGGCGAGCGCCGGTTCCTTGAAAAACGGGTAAAATCAGCGCTGCCGGGATGGATACAGGACGAGATGATCGAGTGTGACAGCACGCAGTTCCGTGAGGTGATCGCGAAATGGAAGTGACCGGGGGATCGTGCCGGCTCGGGCTCTGGCATGTCCATGTCTGGTGGAGTGCGGATACGATTCACCGGGTCCGTTTCGCTCCCACGGGTATCCCCGGTCCGGTCCCGGCACCGATCCTCAAATACTGTGCAGGCCATGCGGTTGACCTGTCGGAACTCGCAACCGTTGCCTGCGAAGGAGAGACCATTTCCTCCCGGATCTACCAAGCCGTACGGGAGGTACCCTATGGCAGCACCGCGACATACGGGAAGATCGCAGTGCAGGTGGGCACCTCGCCGCGTGCGGTGGGGCGTGCAATGGCGCACAACCCGACGCCGCTTGTAGTGCCCTGCCACCGGATCGTCGCGGCAAACGGCATCGGCGGATTTTCTCCGGCACTGGAGATCAAGGAACTGCTTCTTGCGCTGGAACAGAAAGGCAAAAAACGGGCGGGGCAGTGAACAGGATGTGCGGCAGTCTGCCGGAATCTTTCGGTATCTCTAATTGCCATCCTGAAAAATACTGTAATGGTTCCGGAGGTAAGTGATGAAGATACTGGTGCTGGGTGCGGGAGCGGCAGGTCTGTCGGCTGCCGTGAAACTCTCCGGTGTCTGCGACGTCCACGCGGTTGCCCGGAAACAGACCGCCGATGCCATCAGTGCCGGAGGGCCACCATGAGATCCGCGGTAGTGCTCGCCGGAGGCGAGGCACGGCGTGCAAACGGCAAGGAAAAATACTTTTTCACTTATCAGGGAAAAACCTTCATCGAACGGCTCGTCGGATCGCTATCAGGGATCGTTGATGAGATCATTATCGTCGCACGCGACCCGGTGCAGTGCACTCGTTTCCGGGAGATCGATAACGTTACCTGCATCAGCGATATCCGTCAGGGTCTCGGTCCCATCGGCGGGCTTCATGCCGGCTCCCTTGCAGCGGGAGGAGACCTCATCTTCGTATCGGCCTGCGATATGCCCTGCATCAATACCAGCGTGGTTTCGTACCTCTTCTACGCAATTGGTCCGTATGACGCAGCGATTCCCAGGTGGAACGAATGGATGCTTGAACCCCTGCATGCCGTATACCGGCGGACCGCTCTCCTTGCGTATCTCGAAAGTCACACGTCCCTCTCCCTGCGGACCATGATCCAGACCTTAAATACCCGCTACATCCCGGTGGATGAACTGCGGGCATTCGATCCGGATCTCAGATCATTCACGAACATTAATAAGCTCGAGGAACTGGAACACATCAACCTCTCTTTATCAAAAGAGCCCGAACAACCGGCCCCGTAAGTGCCCTGCAGACACCAGAGGGAAAACAATCACACGGCTGCAGGGTGATCTCCTGTTAGTATTCCCTCTTATTTTCCGGATTTATTCCTCTAACATTATATGCATTAAAATCAACTGTTTTATGAACAAACCGTAACAGGTGCGTGTCATACCTGTTATGTGGGAGTATACGCATACATGGGACAGCAGCCATATGTTATGAAGACGGTGCACCGGCTTTTTATTGTGGCCATATCATCAATCGGTGCTATTCTCTGCACTATCTTCTCGCTCACCCATGGTATCTCCACGGCATTTTCGTTTTTCTATATCCTTCCCATTATCTGTGTCGTCTATTTTTATCCGGGGCGTGCCGTTCTCTTCGCGCTTGCTATCAGTATTGTTTATATCGGCCTTGTATACGTGCTGGGAGCATTCAATCCCATACTTACTGCCGTCTCCACCGCATGGTTTGTCCTATTCATTACCCTTGCCGTAGTGGCGTCATCCTATGCAAACGGGCTTCTCGAAAAGAAAGCGCAGATCCGGTATATTATGGAGAATACCCTGGAGGGTATTTTCTGTTTTGATCCCAGTACCCTCCGTATCAGGGTGGTGAACCAGACATGCGCACAGTGGCTTCTGTATTCCCGGCATGAACTGGAAGGCGTCCCGGTCAGTGCAGTATGGCCGGATGCCGGTGCACAGCAGCGGTTCATGGATGAGGTAAAAGGAAGAAGGACCGGCGTGACGTTTGAATCCCTTTTCCGGCAGAAAAACGGCGGAATGATCAGGTTTATCCTTTCCCCCCTTAACGTCACAAAGGACATGGTTCTTTGTTCGGTCGTTAATGTGACGGATGCGAATGTTGTCGATGAGGAGATTCGCCAGACGCTTGAAGACCTTGAGCGGCAGGTCAGGGAGCGTACCGCGTATCTTGAACGGATGAATGAGGAGCTGCGAGCAGAGATCATAGAGCGCCGCAGGCTCGAACATACCCTCCTGTCAAGTGATCTTAAAAAAGACACCGGGGACGAAGAGGAGAACCAGTCATGAACGTCCAGTTCTCTCCGGGAAAAAAGCAGCAGATATACTGGACGGTCACGATCCTCATCACGATCCTCATCACCATATCCTTGACGGTCTATTCTCTCTCCCGCGGCATTTACGAAGTTTTCCCGTTCATCTATTTCCTTCCCATTATCTTATTTGTCTATTTCTATCCGGGCCGGGGCGTTCTTTTTTCGCTCGGGATAAGCGCGGTTTACATCCTACTCGTCTACTTTTACAGCGGTTTTGATTCCCAGGCCGTGGCGATCTCTACCGCGTGGTTTGTGGTGTTCGTCACCATCGGTGTCGTTACCTCATCATTCGCCGAGGGATTGCGTGAAGAGGAGCGCAAATACCGGGGCATCTTTGAGAATTCCCAGGCCGGGATATTTACGTTCGATCTGGATAGCCTGCGGCTCGCAGAGATAAACGGGAAATTCGCGCAGATGCTCAGGTACGAGCCTGATGAACTCACCGGGATGGATCTGTTGCGCATTATAGCCGGTGGAGAAAGCCGTGACCGGTTTATCAGGCAGATCCGTGAGTGTAGGGATACCGGAGACCTTGAACTGCTCTTTACTGCTCGTGACGGAGCGATACGCCAGTTTCTGGTCTCTGCTTCGGTCACCCCGGGCAATATTGTGATCTGCTCTGCGATCGATATGACTGCCCGGAAACTGGCGGAACAGGTGATCGAAAGAGCACGGGACGATCTGGAATTGAGGGTGGAGAAACGGACTGAGGAACTCATGCGTGTAAACAAGGAACTCACAGCTGACATTGAGGAACGCAAACGTTTCGAGGCAGCAATCCGACTCGCCAACCACAAAATCAACACCCTCACCGGTATCACCCGCCATGATATCCTCAACCAGATCACCGCAGTGGTGATGTACCTCTCGCTCACCCAGGAATTGGTAACAGATCCCGCCGTCGCAGGCTATCTCAAAAAGATCCGTGATGTCACCGACATGATCCAGAAACAGATACAGTTCACGCACGACTTCCAGAGCATCGGTGCGGGCGAGCCCCGCTGGCATAATGTCAGTGCGGCGATCAGCGAGGCGGCTGCCGGAGTCGACCAAAAAGATGTGGTGATCGACCGGGAGGTCGGCGATCTGGAGATTTTTGCGGATGCGGGTTTTCCAAAAGTATTTGTCAAACTGATTGAAAACGCGCTTATCCACGGGAAGCACGTAACCAGGATCCGGTTCTCATACAGGGAGACCGAAAACGGCCTCGTACTCTCCTGCGACGATAACGGGGTTGGCATTCCCGAGGCCTCAAAGGAGCGGATATTCAGGCGTGAATACTTCCGCAATACAGGTTACGGGCTGTTTTTGATCGTCGAGATCCTGAGTATAACCGGGCTTTCCATCCGGGAAACCGGCACACCCGGGAGCGGAGCCCGGTTCGAGATTCATGTCCCCAAAGGGAGTTACCGGTTGACCCTAATGACCGGCGGGCCTGAACCCGGTCAGTGAGGCGCCGGCAGTATCTCTCATGGATTATGCCGGAAATACTCCCCGGCACCTGGGGATCCTTAAGATACCGGTTTTTTCCGTAGGAGATCTCTCCCCGTCAGATATTCTTCTTCCTGCCGCTTGCATCCCGCAGGTAGTGCCCGAACTCGCTCTTTTTGAGCAGATCACCGGAAAAGACCGGGCCGTCCCGGCAGACCCGCAGCCCGTCCGGGTCGATACAGCAGGAACCACAGACCCCCACGCCGCATTTCATGTACCGGTGGAGCGAGAATTCTGTTCTTGATGCAAAACCCTGACCCTCAATCTTTGCAAACACCGCCCACATCATCGGCTCAGGCCCGCAGACCGCGATCCGGTCATAGGTAGCAAGGCTGATGTCATTTAAAAGGTCGGTCACAAACCCATGCTGCCCCAGTGTCCCGTCGTCCGTTGCGATCAGGACATCGGTGCTTTCGTCCAGCTGGTCGACGAAGAGAAGTTCCTTCTCGGTCCGTGCGCCCAGAAGCATCGTCATCACGCAGTCTGAGCGGGCGAGCGGCAGGAGAGGAGCCGCCCCAACGCCCCCGGCGATGGCCAGCATCTTCTCGCCCCGGGTAAACCCGTTCCCGAAAGGCCCCCGTATTCCTAATGATGCTCCTGTCAGACAATTGAACAAAGCACCGGTCGCGTCACCGACTTTCTGGACGGTGATGCCGTTTGCCGAAGAGAGAGCCATGGGTACTTCATCGACACCCGGCACCCATACCATGACGAACTGCCCCGGTTCAAAGGAGAACTCACGGTCAAACAAGAACGTTTTTACCGAGGGTGTCTCGTTTTTGATCTCTGTGATGGAAACCTGTGCCGGCAGCTGGTCACCCATGGGCACACCCCACGATCTCTTCGGGTGCAACGCCTTTTTTCGCGTACAGGTCGTTTTTGAGGGTCTCAAAGATTCCGATATCCCGCTGCACGGCACTCCCGATCTCGACCGCCCGGGCACCGGCCATCATCATCTCGATTACCCTGTCGGCAGTCGAGATTCCTCCGCACCCGATAATGGGAATGGTACAGGCTTCATACAGCTCGTAGACACAGCGGACAGAGACCGGGAAAATCGCATCTCCCGAGAGTCCACCGTAGCGGTTCCCGAGCACTGGGCGTCTGAGCCCCGTCGATATGCGCATGGCTTTTATGGTGTTGATGGCGACGATTGCGGTCGCCCCCCCGCGTTCCGCCGCCTTTCCGATCGCGGTGATGTCGGTCACATTCGGGGTAAGTTTCACCCATGTGGGCATCCCGAGCGCACTCACCGCGCGGGTACACGCCTCCACGAGCGTGGGATCGACACCGATCGCCGCGCCGTAGCCTTCCGCATGGGGACAGGAGAGGTTGAGTTCAAATCCGGCAGCCTTCCCCACAAACCACCCGGCGACTTCGGCAAATTCTCCGGGGTTTCCGCCAAAGATGCTGACGATCACCGGCTTCTGGCCGAGCGGTATGAGTTCGTCTGCAAAATCCCGCGACGGGTTCGGGAGCCCCATGGCATTTAAGATGCCATTGTCGAGCAGAACGACACAGGGGCCGGCATGCCCGTCCTTTGGCTGCGGGCCGATCGACTTGGTTACCACGCCACCGGCGCCCCGGACAAGCATCCTTGATAAGGATGCCCCGGTTGTCCCGAGAACTCCGGCAGCAAGGATGAGGTGGTTTTCGAGTGCCACACCTCCGACCGTCACCGGACCCGTCCTGAGTACGACCATCCATCACAAGATGGACGTGATGTATTATAAAGAGCATCTTTTTAGGTGGATTTATACACTCGCGTTCTTATACCGCGCTCTGGACCCCAGGGAGGGTACGGGTGGTGGGGCTCTGGTTGTTTACGGTGTTGTTCAATATAAATGACGGACCTTGATAGGTGCGAATTTGAACTCTTGCATGGGTAGTCTGAGATATATAGTACTCCTAAGAAATGCAATCCCCTGATATGTGATATCAAGGTCCTAACTTGTCGCGTTACTTCCCAAAAATACCCCCCTGTTGTAATTCCACTATCAAAGTTCTATAATGCTGTCCCCCAAATGGGGTGCGCCTGTTACCCGGGATATCTTATATCATGGTCCGGGAGCTGATGGTTCGAAGAGTTATGCACAAAATGTTCTTGGCCACGCGTGAGCAGTTTTACTCAAGGATGTTGCACTACAAAGGAAAAACGGTAATTTTTCTGCATCTGTCCGCAGTCCGGACACATTGACGGGAAAGGGAGGAGATTTATATTGCGTACGCATGAGATTTTGTCGGATTGTTTTTCACCTCACATTTTCTTATGTGCCTGTGTTTTCCGACGTACCATACAGTACCTGACGTACATCAACGATTGTCATTCCGGGGGTAATCTTTCCACTATACATTAAATCAATAGCTTGCCAATCAATAAGATTCGGAGTTGTGGTATTATTCTGCCCGGCATAGAAGATGCTATCTGGATAGGTTGTGGTCTGCCCAACAAATCCAAGATAATAGAGAAGACCACTTATCATATAATGAGTCCGCTCGTCTCCTGTTAAATCATTATTAACGAAAATAGTGCCGGTCCTATATGTGTAGTACCCGTTTGTTGAATTACTTCGGATATTTGAAATCGTCTTATAAATTGAACATACTTTCCCGGAATTGTCCCTATTAATCAGACCAACTGATGGCTGTACTTGTGCAAGAGTATCCATGGATGAACCCCGCATGAAAATAAAGTTGATGTCGCTACCGTTACTTCCTCGAACCGGTACCGTCGGTAATTGCATTATCGGAGAATTGTTATTAAATTGCAGCAGGAAGTTGCTCAACGTGCTTACATCATTATCGGTATAAGATCCCGTGATAGCAACCGTATCTCCCGATGCACTCAACCCTCCAATAGTTTGAAATTTGTTATTAATAGATCGAGATTTGCTATTAAATGCAATATCTATGAAATGTTTATCAATTTCACTAGAGTTGTAGATCGAAGATTCCGTAGAGTTGGTTATAGGAGTAATCTGCGTTGCAGTGGAATTTGCCGCAGTTGGTGTGACCGTCACAGTAACATAAACCACTTGGGGGGTTGGTGTCGCCACTGGTGTCGATACGGGTTCAGATGTCGAACTTGTGCATCCTGCCATAAAAAACACGCCGACAAGCAGAATCGATAATAATAAAACACTATATTTGTGTTTCATATATCCCAAATGTATTTTTTAAGAGATAATTATTGCCTTCTATCTCTCCCCCGCAGTCCGGGCACATCAAGGTACCAGTTTTGCCCGATTGCGAAACCCTAATATTTGTAAAGTATACATTACATTATATCTCAGATCGTAATCGAAACCGACAACGTATACCGATACATAAAAATCATTTTCGCCATTATCGCGGTAATTGCTCTTATAGTGATCGCCGGGTTAATGGTTTTTAATCTCGGAGTTAATGAAGGTGCAAAACTTAACGTACAAAGTAATATACAAACACCGGCACCAGTAACGACAGTTACACCGACACTGGTATCACAAGCCCCGGCAGTAGTTCAGCCGGTTACTGTAATATCAACCTTGACTTTCACGGACTCTGAAAATGTGTACGTTAACGGGT
>Ga0187874_10001552_pt1 | contig 20177 bp, 13 predicted proteins | sample June2016WEW_16_1_3_FD_132993 | JGI IMG/M metagenome (GOLD analysis project Ga0187874, IMG submission 132993) | Peatland microbial communities from SPRUCE experiment site at the Marcell Experimental Forest, Minnesota, USA - June2016WEW_16_150 | ecosystem: Environmental > Terrestrial > Soil >... | reverse complement strand
TGAACACCACATCCACCATCAAACCAGAGGGCAGACCCCGTATGGTCAAAGAAGTCATGCAGCTTCCCAGAAGTAGAATTTCAGCAGCCCTCCCAGGCGTTCACGTGTGCAGATCTCGCCAGACGATTCGCCGATTCGATCCGCCGAAGCGGGAAACAGAATCACGTTCCCCTTACCTTGGTGGTTTCTTTCGCTGTGAAAATGGTGGGCGTAATGGGTAAGCACGTGCTGGAGCGAGGCCTCGCCGAATAAAATCATTTTCGACAGGCATTCCTCTTTCACCGATCGATTCCACCGCTCCAAATGCGCGTTCAAGTTTGGACTGCGTGGCGGCAGGAGGATAGGCTGGATTCTCGCGGATCGCAGGACCTCGTCAAATGCAGCGCAAAACTTCGCATCGCGATCGTGCAGCAGATAACGGCAACCACTGAGGAAACCCTCCTCAGCTATCGTCATATTTCGAGCCATCTGCTTCATCCAACCGACATCGGGCCAAGGCGTGAAACCGGCGATCCAGATCTGCCTTGGGGCGATGCGCATAAAGACCAAAACGTGATAGGTGACCAAACCTCCGGCCGTCCAGACCTCAGCCGTGAAGAAATCGACTGCGGCCAACACTTCCAGATGCGATCGGATAAAATCTTTCCAGAGCATTCTCTTGCCTCGTTCTGGTGCCGGCGCCAGCCCGTGGCGTTTCAGGATGTTGGCAACGGCTTGTCGACTGATCTTGTGCCGCAGGTTTTCGAGGGCGCCGACCATGCGTTTGTAGCCCCAAGAGCGATTTTCCTGGGCCATTTCCAGCACCAAATCTTCAAGCGACTTGGGAGTGGGCGGACGCCCAAAGGCGGAGCGATTTTTCGAACCGTCGAATTTCTTGGCGACCAGCTTCCGGTGCCAAGCTAGGATGGTCTCTGGTCTGACAATCTGGGCCACCTCTGACAGGGCTTTCCTGCCCAACCGCTTGCCAATCTCGGCCAGCGTGATGCGTTCGTCGTCGGTGAGACGGAGCCGACCTTTGAGTTGGTTCCTGAGGATTGGATTCTCTGTCGCGAGATACTCCTCGCGCAGCAGGAGTTTTTGATCAACGGACCCGGTAATGTATGCCAGAAGGCGCTTCCAATTCATGGCCCAGAAGTGGACCAACGAAAACGTCCCCGGTCAAATCTGGACATCATTACCATTAAGCGCCTGAACCGCCATTAACGTCCAGAAACCTCTTCCCAGTACTGGCTGAAAATCGGCACGGTTGAGTTTTTTGACCCTACGGGATTCGATTTCCTTCACCCGCTCCATCCTGCTTTTATTTTTCCGTGGATTTTGACGATTGCTGCAAAAGCTGGACGCGAAACCAAGGCAGCAATGCAAAAGGCACGCGCCACGGGACGCGTGCCTTTCCTGATGAAACCGCACCGGCAACTCAAATGAATTCGTTGATGAGATTTTCCAGGAATTCCTGCCGGCCACTGACGTTGGGTTCCACTTCGCCTTTCTTGAGCATGTAAGCTTCAAGATCAGTAAAGTTGGCCCGGCCGGATTCGATCTTCGCGCCGATGCCCGAATCCCACGAGGCGTAGCGTTGTTTCACGAATTTCGCAAGCCGTCCGTCTTTGCGGATGGCAGCGGCAATCTTCAACCCGCGGGCAAAGGCGTCCATGCCGCCGATGTGCGCGTGGAACAAATCCACCGGCTCGAAACTTTCGCGGCGCACCTTGGCGTCGAAATTCAATCCGCCGGTGGTGAACCCGCCGTATTTGAGGACCGCGAGCATCACCTGCGTTGTGAGGTAAATACTGGTGGGGAACTGGTCGGTGTCCCAGCCGATCAACTCGTCGCCGGTGTTGGCGTCAATCGAACCGAGCGCGCCGGCTCCACCCGCCACTTCCAGTTCGTGCTGCATGCTGTGATAGGCGAGGGTGGCATGGTTGGTTTCGATGTTCAGTTTGAGATCGCCCAGCAGGTCGTATTCGCGCAGGAAATTCAGGCACGCGGCGGCGTCGGAATCGTATTGGTGCTTGGTCGGTTCCTTGGGTTTCGGCTCGATGTAGAACTGGCCCTTGAAACCGATTTTCTTTTTGTAGTCCACGGCCAGGTGCAGGAATTTGGCGAGGTGCTCCAGCTCGCGTTTCATGTTGGTGTTCCACAGCGTGGAATAGCCCTCGCGCCCGCCCCAGAACACATAGCCGGCGCCGCCGAGTTCGTGCGTGATTTCGAGCGCCTTCTTCACCTGGGCGGCGGCAAAGGCGAACACGTCGGCGTTGCAACTCGTGGCTGCGCCGTGAACGAACCGCGGATTCGTGAACAAATTGGCCGTGCCCCAAAGCAGTTTGATGCCGGTGCGCTGCTGTTCTTCTTTGAGAACTTTCACGACGGCTTCGAGGTTTTTGTTTGTTTCGCTCAGGGTATTGCCTTCCGGCGCAATATCGCGATCGTGGAAGGCATAGAACGGCGCGCCCAGCTTTTCGATGAATTCGAAAGCCACGCGCGCGCGATTCTCGGCATTGGAAACCGAGTTCGATCCATCATCCCAAGGACGGACGGCTGTGCCCACGCCGAAGGGGTCGGACAGCACATTGCGAAAGGTGTGCCAGTAAACGACCGAGAAGCGCAGGTGCTCGGACATGGTCTTGCCCTCGACGAGTTCGGCGGGATTGTAATGTTTGAACGCCAGTGGGTCCCTGGATTGTGGCCCCTCGAATTTGATTTTCGTAATATTCTTAAACGCTGTTTGCATGGTACAATAATTCCCGGTTGAATTTCGGACGTGCGGGGAATTTAAGTGAGGATCGCGGGAGTTTCAAGCGCAATTTGCTTAAATTTACGATTTTTTTGCGGTGATATTGCGATACCGCACCGTGTCGGCGGGTCGTGCTATTTCCCGGAGCGCGCAGTTTGGATGACGGCATCAAAGGCGGGTTTGGGCTGGCAATTCCGGTCGAAGAGCAGCGGGTAGGCCGTCCGGCCCCTCACCGGCCAGTTGTTCAGCCACGAATCGGCGTCGGTCACGCCCCAAAACGTCACGCGGTTCACATCCTTGTGGTGCTTGACGAGCACGGCAAACAAATCAGCGTAACGTTTTGCGATGTTTTGCTGGACGGAATCCGGCAGGCCGTTGGTGTAGGGATTCAACTTCGCCTGCAACGCGAAGTTCATCGTGATGTCCGCAGCTTGAGAACGTGTGGCCGGCGGCAGCACGTCCATGTCCAGCTCGGTGATGTCCACCTTCACGCCGATTTGGGCAAACGATTCGATGGTTTGGTCAAGCTGCATTGCGCTCGGCCAATTCAATTTGTAATGGCCTTGCAGGCCGACGCCGGCGACCGGGATGCCTTGTGACTGGAGTCTCTTTATCAGTGCAATGGCGCCCAGGCGCTTCGATGAGTTTTCGAGCGAATAGTCGTTGTAGTACAACTGGGCCGTTGGATCGGCTTCGTGCGCAAATTCAAACGCCTTGGCGATATAGTCCTCACCAATGATTTTGAACCACGGAGACTGGCGCAATCGGCCGCCTTCGTCCAACGCTTCGTTCACCACGTCCCAACCGCCGATCTTTCCCTTGTAACGCCCGACGACGGCAAAGATATGCGCGCGCATTCGGGCCAGAAGCGTGTTGCGGTCAACCGGATTCCCTTGGTCGTCCTGAAAAACCCATCTTGGCGTCTGGTTGTGCCAGATCAGCACGTGGCCAACGATGAACATGTGGTTTTCCACACCGAACTCGACGTACCGGTCCGCCGGCGCGAAATTGTACGAGTCCAGCCCCGGATGCACAGCTTCCCATTTCAAAAGGTTTGCAGGGCTGATGGAATTGAACTGCGCTTTGATGAGTGCCGTTTCCTTGGGATCATCCCCATCGAACTGGGATTCTTTGAGTGCCGAGCCAATGAGGAAATCGTTTTGGTAGGCGTCCTTGAGGGTGGGTTGCGCCTGAGTGCCGGGGCCGAGAAGACTGCCGACCAGGATAAAAACGAAGGGAGACAGCAGATTTTTTTCATAACGCTTCCGGCCGCAACCGGGTGCTTCAGTTTACTCCGGCACCGGGTTTTTGACAGCCTGGATGACCGCGGTAAATGCCGGTTTGGGTTGGCCGTTGCGGTCGAACAACAGGGGATAATTGACCCGTCCCGGTGTGTTCAGCCAGGAATTACCATCCGTCACTCCCCAAAGGGTGACACGTTCAATGACATCGCAATGTTTGAGGTATACGGCGAAAATATCGGCGTAACGTTTGGCCAGCGCCCGTTGCACCTCGTCCGGCAATCCTTTGCTGTAAACATTTGCGCCGGCCACGCGTTGCGCGTTGGCGTCAATGTCCGCCGTTCGGTTTCCCTGGGTGGCGCGCACCACGTCCACGTCCAGTTCGGTAATGACCACCTTCACGCCCAGTTTGGCGAAATCCGAAATGGTAGCGTCTTCCTCTTCCACCGTCGGCCAATCCATTTTAAGATGTCCCTGCAAGCCGACGGCGGTTATGGGAATGCCTTCGGCCTTGAGCTTCTTGATCAATTCGATTGCGCCTTTGCGCTTGGGTTCGTTCTCCAGCGAAAAGTCATTGTAGTACAACTCGGCGTTGGGGTCGGCTTCGTGCGCGTATTGAAACGCCTTCTCGATGTAATCGTCACCGATGATCTTCTCCCAATTGGACCGCCGCAATTTGCCATCTTCCGCCACGGCTTCGTTCACAACGTCCCAGCTTTTGATGCGGCCTTTGTATCGGCCAACGACGGTCTGGATGTGGTCGCGCATCCGCTCCAGCAACACTTCACGGGTGACGAAGTCGTCGTTGGTGTCCCGATACACCCACCGCGGGGTCTGGCGATTCCACACGAGCGTGTGACCGATGATGGCCATGTGATTGCTTTCACCGAATGCCACGTAACGGTCGGCATTGGTGAAATCATACACACCCGGTTCCGGATGGACCGACGCCCATTTCAGGGCGTTCTCCGGACTGATGGAATCGAACTGGGACTTGATGATAGGGTCGCCACGCTGGTCTTCACCGGAGAACTGTTTTTCGTTGAGGGCGACGCCGATCAGGAAATCATTTCTGTAGGCTTCCTTGAGGGTCGGCCGGGTGGCGCATCCGCCGACCAAGCCTGCCGTCAAAACAACTAAAACTGTCTTGGTCAGGGACAAATATATTTTCATGGCGCTTCAAGCTGCGGCCGGATTTTCGGCGGCAAATTTTCTCCGGCGCTCGGCGAGTTCATCCTGGATGCGAAGGTTGAGCGTCTTGCCAATCGGATAAATCATCAGGCAAAACAGTCCAATGATAAATGGGATGGCGGGATAAATTGTCGCGCAAAGGCGGATGCCCATCAACGCATGCTCCGATTGGGCCACATTGGGGACATAGCCGTAGGCGGCGAGCAGCCAGCTGGCGAGCGCACCGCCGAGGGCGAGCCCGGCCTTGAGCGCGAAGACGATGCCCGCGAAAACAAGCCCGGTGGCCCGGCGCGAATTTTTCCATTCCGAGTAGTCGGCGACGTCAGCCATCATCACCCACAACAGCGGGACCGTCGGACCCCAGCCGAGCGGCCACAAAATGCTCAACACGACCATCAGATTCATCGAAGTAGGAGTGACAAAGTACACCAGTATGGTGGCAATGGTTGTGACAGTCATCCCGCCAATGAAAACCGCCTTCTTGCCAAAGCGGTCGGCAAGCGGCTTGGACAACATGATACCGACAATCTGAATCAAGCTGCCCAGCGTCATGAAGAAGGCGAGGCCAACGGCCGAGGCATTGGAACCATCGGGCTTGACGATGAGGCCGAGGGCATCCAGGGCGGATTTCCAACCGGTGACTCCGCCAGCCCCGATCGAAGCAAGGCCGACCTTGTCGAGGAACCCTCGGATTGCACCCTGATCAAGGTAGTAGGCGAAGTAGTAATTCAAGGCGCTGCCGCGCAACACGAGCGTGGTGAAGACGAGCAGCGTGAGGATGAACATCACAATCCATGGTTTGCAGGTCAATACATCCTTTAGGTCGTCGCGCAGGGACGACTTCTGCCGCGGATCGGGCTGCACCCGTTCACGCGTATTGAAGAACGTGGTCAGGTAACACACAACCATGACCGCGCCGAATATGCCCATTGTAATGGACCATCCTTTGGCGCTGGTGCTGTTACCCTGGCCGAATTTCGCGACGAGCGGCAGGACCAGGGCTTGGATTAAAAGCTGCCCGCTCATGGCGGCAACGAAGCGATAACTCGCGATGCTGGTGCGTTCGCTGGCATCGGGCGTCATAACACCCATCAACGCCGAATAGGGCGTGTTGTTGGCCGAGTAGAGTATCATGACCAATGTGTAAGTCAGATAGGCATATACGAGCTTGCCTGTTGGCCCGACATTGGGAGTTACGTAAACCAGCCAGAAAATGACGCCGAATGGGATTGCCGTAAACAGCACCCAAGGCCGAAACTTGCCCCAGCGGGTTTTGGTGCGGTCGGAAAGGGCACCGATGACCGGGTCAATGACCGCGTCGCCCAACCGCAATATGAGGAACATAAAACCAAGTGCGACGGCCGAAAGCCCCACCGTGTCCGTATAAAAACGGTTTTGGTAGAGGATCATCGACATGAAGAAGAAGTTGGTCGCAACGTCGCCGAGGCTGTAACTGGTCTTTTCCCTGAATGAAAGCTTTTGATGAACGTGCGCTGTGTCTGTCATAGTTTAATATGTTGGTTGAAGGGTTTGCTTTCCCACCGTCAAGATCATCTTTCGCAGGTTACAATCTCGTTGGTGGGGAATTGGCGGCCATACATACAATCCGCCCGGTTCGGCCAGATGTTTCATAGAGATATGGCAGGGTGCAAATGCCGCCGGCTGGTTGTCAAGCGAAACCATCTTTTCGGCTGGGTCTGAGGGGCATTCGGTCCCCCCTTTAATTCGTTTGACGCGGTTTCATGAACAAGTCAGCCATGAAAGAATTCAACGCCTGGGAGTCGATTTTCCTGGCGCCCGTTCGCTGTTGATATTCTTTTACGAACTGCATGGGCAATTGCGTCAATACTGCGCCCGGCCGGGGATAACCACCTACGATGTAATGCGGCCCGGCCTTTGTTTCTCCTGCTTCCTTTTCAAACGTCGGCCTGACGCTTTCCGGCGTGATCAAGGAATTGCCATACTGGAAAATGACCCGGTCCATCACTTTATAGACTTCCTTGCTTTCCTTGACCAGGCCGTAATAGTCAAGAAGCTGGGCAAGCACATAATTTGACGCCAGCCATACATCTTTGCCCTGGTCGGATTCCACCGGCTTGCCGGACTGGGTCCGGGCGGTGGCCCAGCCCAGGGGATTGCGGTTGTTCTTAAAAATTGTCTTGAGGGCCTGTCTGGCCTGCTCCGCCGGGATAAATGGTTCTTCGCCCATCGCAATCAAATACCACAAACCGTCCAGTTGATTGGTCCAGACGTCGGTGTTGGTTTTTCCCGTGGCCGGGTCATAGCAAGTGACAAAATACTGCATCCGGCCACGGCTGGTTTTCTTGTCCAGCCACAGCTTCTCGTAAACGGCAAATCCCTTTCCAAAAATCTCGTCGTATTCCTTTTTGGCGGCCGCATCTTTCATGATCTCCGCCATCTGGCTCATCGCCTTGCACGCGGCGAGGAACCCGTTGGAACTGTAGGAATCAATGCCGAACAGGTTGATGTTGTCGAAGGTATTTTTGACCTCATCGGGATTGCCTTCGGGGATGCCGTCTTTGTCCAGGTCAAGCTGCTCCAGATACTCAAAGCCGAATTTGAGCGTGTTCCAATTCTTCTTCAGAAATTCCATATCGCGCAGGTATTTGACATTGCGCAGCACCCGCAACGCCAGTTTGGGGAACAGGTCGTTCCAATAGTTGGTGTTGTACCAGGCGTATTCGCTGATGTTACGCAGGGGGGTGCCGAACGTCATGGCACCCAGATCATGCGACACGCTGCCCTTGATTTTCGTGGGGGCCTTGATGTGGGTCAGCGATACGCCTTCGTATTCCTCGGGATGCTCCTCAAAGTGTTGCCGGGCCTCGACGAAAGACGCGTGGGAATGATAATACCGCTCCGTGAGGTTTTCTTCCAGAATCGAGTCAATGACCCGCTGGCAAAGCTCTTGTTCAATATCCGGAAAGAGCATCAAAAATATCATTGAATACCAGTCCACGTCGCAGGAGTTGTTGTAGGGGTAGTCAAAACATTCCACGAACCTGGCCACGTCGTTGCCGTTTTTATCTTCAATCCAGGCTGAGGCGTTTGACAATGGACAACTGAACTCGTTAAACAACAGTCTCGCCAATCGCAAGGCGCCGGCCTTGTCATTTTTATAGGAAGGATCTTGTTGGATGTGCTCGAATATCTTGTTTTGGATAGCCGTTGTCCGGCTCTGCCAGATGCCATAGTTGTCGAGGGCGATTTTCGCCATGTCCCTGGCCCGGGTTTCCTTGTCCGGGAAACTCCTGGTGTATTTACGCTCAAATGACGACCCGTCGGCATACCACTGCACGGGGAAGTCGAACACGATGGCCACCGGTATTTTGACGGTTGCTTTCGGTTTTAATTCAAAGGCAATGCTGATGGCCGCGCCATAGTCATTGTTCACCTTGGGGCCGAACTTTTGGTAAAAGCCGCCATCAACCTTCAGCAATAAATCCTGCTTTAAGCTGTTTAGCCTGAAATAGGGTTGTGTGTCTATGGCCAGGCCTTCCCTTTCCGGTACGGCTATGGCCATTCTTTCCTGGCTTTCCTTGTTCCCCATGACCACGCCTCTGATCCCGGCATGTCTGAAATCTTCATGGACGTGGCCTCTCAATGGCGTCGAACATATAAAAGCGCTGTCCTGGTCAATGGGCCGGTATTTCTTTTCCTGAAGATTAGCCAGCGTTGGCCGGGGCACGACCAGGTCAATCGGCTGCGGCTGGTTTGAAGTGTTCTCGACTTCAAACTCTTCCACCCCGATGGGCATCAGGGCCTGGACGTTTCCGGATAGGAACGGAGAAATCATTCTCCTCGTCACTTTAACCTTCCCCAGTTTGAAGGTCATCTCCGCCAAAGGCGTGGCGAGGGACATTGAAACCTGTTCCACCGCTACCGGACGATGATAATAATTTTGCGACACGGGTATGTCATCGGGGCTTTCCATCACCTCGGGTTTCCTGGTGGTGAGCATAACCGTTTTTTCGCCCATGCGGATGAACGGCGCGGAGGCCAGTTGAATCGCCTTTTGATTCAGAAAGACCAGCCGTCCGGCGTCGTTGAGACGATTGTACAAACCCTCGGGAGAGATACCCACCGAACAGGTTGGCGCGCCTTGAAGAAAAATGGTCTGGGGGAATTGCATCGTCTTGGACATCCCCTGAAAATGGACGGACATCTTGTTCTCGGCGTAAATCTTCGGTATTTGCGCGCCGGAAATGGTGAAAAGGTCGCTCCGTTTCAAGCTGTCGGGTTTGGGCATATGATCTTCTCTGCTGAACTTCCGCATTCCCGGTCATTGCGGCCAAGAATGCGGAAGTGTTGTTGTTTCGAATTGTTCGGGATTGATTGGTTCCATTTCTGGCCGAATTTTATGACGTGCCAAAATGAGGCGGCTTCTTTGGCAGCGGCTTCGGCGCCGGGGTGGCGGTTTGTTGGACGCCGAGGGTGATGGGCAGCTTGGTCGTCGGCGAAGTCTTTACCTTGCCGAAAAGCAGGTCGGCGGAAATCCTGATGGAATCCGGCGAACCGCTGAAGTTGCAGACCACCACATCTGCTTCCTTGGTGGTGCCTTCAATGTAAGGATAGTTCGTTACCACAACGACCGTGTGTCCGGCTTCCTTGAGTTTCCGGACAATCTCCCCATTGTTGCCGCCCTTCACGATGCGCGCGTAATAATTGGTGATCACCACCAGGTCCGCCTGCTTCGCCAGCTTGAGGACCTCGTCCATGTCTTCCTGGGTCGGCGCGAATTCGGTGTCATCGAGAATCAAATTCGTCGAAAACTTCGTCATCTCTTCGCAGAAAACATGCGGATGGCTGTACATGTCCTTGCCGAGGAATTCATAAGGAATGGTCTGCTCCACCACCAATATCTTCTGCGATGGCTTCAGCGGCAGAAGCTTCTTGTCATCGCGCATCACCAGCAGCGCCTTGCGCGCCACTTCCCATGAAAAGTCGATGATTTTCTTGCTGCGCACGATGGCGCGGGTTTTCTCCGGGTCCATCTTCCCGGCGGTTTCAAACAACCCCTGGTCATACTTCATCCGGAGCAGATGCGTCACGGCTTCGTTGAGCCGTTCCTCGGAAATTTCACCGGATTCCACACCCTGCTTGATGCCAAAGAAGCACTGCACCCGCGACTCGTCGTCGGCCTTCAGGAGGATGGTGTCGCAGCCGGCCTTGATGGCCAGCGCACAGGCTCTCGGGAGGGGCCATTTCTTCAGGATGGCGGCCATGCCGATGGCGTCGGAAACGATGACACCATCAAAGCCCAGTTCCTTCCGCAACAACCCGGTAAGAAGCTTCTCCGACAGGGTTGCCGGGAACACTTCGTCATACGCAGGATAAATCGAGTGACCGGTCATGATGGCTTTCGTGCCGGCCGCGATCGCGGCCTTGAACGGAACGAGTTCACGGTTATGCATGGTCTCCCGGCTGGCCCGGATCACATCCAGCACATCGTGGGCATCGGTGGCCGAATCGCCACGGCCGGGGAAGTGTTTTCCGGATGTCGCTATGCCGCCGTCCTGTAAACCTTTCACAATGGCGGTCACGTGTTTGGCGCAGATCTCCGGATCGTCACTGAAAGCGCGGACGCCAATTTCGGGGTTCTTGGGGTTGACGTTGACGTCGCAGACCGGTGAATACATCTGGATAACGCCCATGGCCCACAACTGTTTGGCGATGGTCAAACCAATTTCATACGTCAGCTTGACGTCGCCAATGGCGGCCATGCCCATGGGGGGCGGGAACTGCCTGATGCCACCGGCGGTGTAGTCGTTCTTGAAGTCACCTTCAAAGTCTATGGTGCAATGCAGTGGGATTCCCGATGGCCGGTCCATCGCAATCTTCTGCACTTGGTTTAACGACGCCGTCAGTTCTTCCGGAGTAACACTGACACCTTGGCCTTCACCACTGAAATAGGTGCTGGCAATGGTGAAATAGTCCGCCGGTTTCTTGAAGTTCGGGTCGAGCTGGGTGTTGCCCCAATACAAATTTTTGCAGGTCTCCAGCGCGTAAGGCTCCAGACAAAGACCGCCGGCGTTCAGTTTGGTGATCTGTTCAATGCAACTCGGGGTCAGTATGGCGCCACGCCAGGTAAAGGTCAGGAGCTGGCCGACCTTTTCTTCCAAACTCATTTTCGCCAGCTTTTTGCTGACGAACGCCTCTCTCTTCGCATCACTGTTCTTTGACATTGTTATCTCCTGTTTTGAGTTGTTGGTTATTCCCATTTGCCACGGTTGTCCGGCCCTACCCAGAATTCGCGTTCTTTCTTCCACCCCTTCTCGTCAATCTTCAAGTCCTTTGTCTTCCATCCTGACTTGATTCGTTTCGTCAAATCGTCGAATCCCTTGTTCCAGGAAAGGCCATCAGGAACGGTGACGTTCATGCTTCCGGCTGCGTTGGCGTATCGCAGGCAGGATTCGATGGTAAGCCCGCGGACGAATGCCGAAAGGAATCCTGCGATGGCCGAATCGCCCGAACCCAGCGCGCCCACAAATTTTTCCTCCTGATAAACCGGGAACCACAACTCGCGATTGGCCCAGTTGTCGAGGTCCTTGCAGCCGGCTGCGCCTGATTTCTTAAGCCTGTCCTTGTCCCCGGTCCGGATATACAACCCCCGATGGCCGCATTTGACCATCGCGATGGCCGTGCCCAGGTTCAGCAGATCTTTTCCAAGGGTGGCAATTTCCTTGACCGTCATATGGTCCAGCACGCTCTCCTTGGCACCGAGCTTTGCCCGCTTCTCCAGAAATTTTTCCTTGTAGAGGAAATAGAAAATCTCTTCCGCGCTCGGCACCATGATGTCCGACAGCGGAACCCAGTCGTTGAGAATGGCCTTCCAATCCACCTGGCCGGCGGGGCTGTTCACGTCCGGCAGCGAAAGGTCCAGCGCCGTGGTCGTCCCCAGTTCCCTGGTCTTTTTCAGGATCTTTGTCAGCTCGGCGCCCGTGTTGTCGTAAATCTTCTTCATCCACGGCGGGTAACCGAAAAGCATCAGCTTCGCGCGCCCCACCAGGTCGAAGTCCATGTCATTGTAACCGAACGTGTCGTTCGCTCCGCAATGATGCAGATAAAAACGGTCTATGCCGGGGATGCAAATCGCAATGGTGTAGGAGGTGGATTCGCCCTTGACCATGTGAATGCCTTTGAAATGGCCTTCGTTTTCCTCATACCAGTTGAGGATTTCTTTGCCAAAGTCGTCATCGCCGATTTTCCCGATCAACTCGGTTTTCACCCCAAGCCGCCGGATGGACACGCCGGCATTGGTGACCGGCCCGCCGCCGACCACGACGCAGTCACCCATGTTGATCATTTTTCCCGGAACAAGGACGTCGGTCATCTTGTCCACGGTTCCTCTGATGGTGAAGGCTGGTATTAAATCAAGGCACGTGTGCCCCGCGGCTACGATATCAATGTCTTTGTTTTTCTTCATTTTAAAACGGTTAGGTTAAGCTTTGTGATCCTGCCCCGGCAAGCAATTTCACTTTCCGGTCGGTCTTTTCAGTTTTTCCCCCGGGCCACTTTAACGACGGCATTGAAGGCAGGCTTGGGTTGGCAGTGACGGTCGAACAGCATGGGATAGTCGGCCCGGCCGGTGATGGGCAGGTAGCTGCGCCAGGATTGGCCGTCATGGACGGCCCAAAACGTCACCCGGCTGAACTTGTCCCGGTGCTTCCGGAAGAACGCAAACAACTCGGCGTACCGCTTCGCCAGGTCTTTTTGGACAGAGTCCGGCAGGCCATTTGGATAGGGATTGTACTTCTTTTGTGTTTCCGGGTCAAAGGACGAGAGGTCCACTTTTGGGGCATCCACAGGGTAAAACGGAAGCACTCCGATGTCCATTTCCGTAATCATCAGCTTGATGCCCAACCTGGAGAGGGCGAAAACGTAGGCCTCAATTTCCCCGATGCGCGGATGCTCCAGAAACCAGTGACCTTGAATACCAATTCCATCCACGCGAACGCCTTTTGATTGCAGGTTCCGGATGAGCCGGATGACCCCTTCGCACTTGGGTCGAAACTCAAAATCGTACTCATTGTAATATAGGTGGGCGCCGGGATCGGCCTGGCGGGCAAATTCAAAGGCCTTGAGCACGTAGTCCTCGCCGATGATGTCCAGCCATTTGGATTTTCTGAAAGAGCCATCCGCCATGATGGCTTCATTGACGACATCCCAGCCGTGGATTCGGCCCCGGTAACGGCCCATCACAGTAAAGATGTGCTCTTTCATCCGTGCCAGCAACGCCTCGCGGCCCAGGGCTCTGCCCGATCCGTCCTGAAACACCCAGTCCGGCGTCTGGTGAAACCAGACGAGGGTGTGGCCGATGATGCGCATTTTGCGCTTTTCGCCAAAGGCCACGTAACGGTCCGGCGCTTCGAAATTATATTTGTCCGGTTTCGGATGGACTTCCTCCCACTTCAGGATGTTTTCCGGCGTGATGGTGTTGAAGTGTTTTTCCACCAGGGCCATGGCGTCCGGTTCCTTGCCGGAAATCTGATCCAGGCTGAGGGCGGCGCCAATGTAAAAGTCATCCTTGAAAAGGTCTTTCAAAGCCGGCAACCCGGCGCCATCGGCCCGGTTTTGGGTCACGGTTTGGTTCGGTGTATCAATCATGGTTCACAAATAGCCCTCTCGCCGTCGGCCGGAAGACGGCCGGTTCGAGCATCGCACAACTCGTCCTGCCGTTTGCCGCCGGCGGTGTTTCAGACGCGCCCTTTCTACGGAAAGCGGCGGACGAGGACAAGGCAAATTATCAGTCTCGGTTGACATCCGTGGTCCAATGGAAACAATCGGTTACCGCGCCGAATGCTCACGGCCCTTCCTGAAGGCGAATTTATGCTTGACAGTCCACGGGCGATGGATAAAAATACGCCTCGAATTAACCTTGCTGGCCAATCGGTTGAACAGGTATTGTGCGCCCGGTGGGTCGGAGCAGTTGTCAGTTGGCGACCGGCAAAACGGTCCGCAATAGCAACAGTCGTATGATGTTGAGTTTAGTGTGCAAACATTGGCCAAATTCATGGGTTGATTGGATGGGAGACATGCCAGGCGGAGGCAAGCCCAAACTCCCGTATCACCTGTATCTGTTTTGTTATCCCCTTTGCCACCAGCCGGGGGCCCTTTTAGTTTCTGCGCGCGGAATTTTCCAGCCGAACTAATTGAATAATTGTTGAAGTTGTCATGAACAAAAATGGCGTTGAACCTTCGTCAATGCCCGTCCGAACCCGGACCGGCGTTCCCGCGAAGTACCGGGAGCGACAACCAGGCGACCCGCCATCGCCAAACGGTAATCGAGCGGAAAGCACAGAAAGGATCGAACGAATCATCGTTTACATGCGGCAACATTCGGACCAACCGCTCCAGGTGTCCGCGCTCACCACCCTGGCCAACCTTTCGCCTTCCCACTTTTTTGCCCTGTTCAAGCGCGCGACCGGGCATACCCCGATTGACTATTTCATTCATCTGCGAATGCACCGCGCCTGCGAGTTGCTGGCAGGAACGGGCTTGAGTGTGAAGGAAGTCGCGGCTACGCTGGGCTACGACGACCCGTTTTATTTTTCCCGCGTTTTCAAATCGATCAATGGTGTGGCCCCCAGCGATTACCGCATCCGGCTGGCGCGTTCAGGGCGAACGGGGGAAAACGCGCCGTTAACACGTTCGGAAAATGGGGACGCGGAAAAGTCCTTGCCGCCGCCTCCAACTTTGGAACCCATCACGGCCCAGGGCGGAAACCAGAGAGTTCTCCGTGAGAAAAGCGATAAATTTCATTCCGGGCGCAAACCGGTATGCGCAGATGACCGCACATCACGCTCGGATGAAAACAAAAACACGCCCCATCTGGTTTTTTTGTTTGGCGGCCGGACGGCCACCGATGAGAACCCTGCGCGGCAACAAGTAAAAAAATGAGAAGGAACAGCAGCCTCAATTTGCCGACGGTCAATCATAATTTGGCCCGCGTTCCCGCCGCGGGCCAGGTGAGGCGTGAGGGCAATGGCGACGCCTTGCCGGGCAATAACGGTTTGGCCATCACGCGGAAAATCGAGCAAACCGTTGCCTATATGAGGGAGCATCTCGACCAACCACTGCAGGTGGCCAATCTCGCTGCGCTGGTGAATGTTTCTCCGTCGTACTACTTCGCGCTGTTCAAACGCTGGACCGGCTGCGCGCCGATAACCTACTTTACGCACCTGCGGATGCAGCGCGCCTGCCATTTGCTGGACGCAACTTCGGCCAGCGTCAAGGAGGTTGCCGCCACCTTGGGCTACGAAGACCCCTTTTACTTCTCCCGCGTGTTCAAGCTGGTCAATCGCGTCCCGCCCAGCCGATATCGGACCTTGCAGCAACATCACGGGACGCACCCGGGAACCCAGCCGCCGCGCCGCCTGAGAATAAAACCAGAATAATAGGATCGTCCATTCCCTTGAAACAGAATTTTGGTAAGTTTGTTCGCATGGAACGCATGGTCCATACTATGAAAAAAAATCACCTCGCCAAACGCGCCTTCACGCTGATTGAATTGCTGGTGGTCATCGCCATCATCGCCATTTTGGCGGCAATGCTGTTGCCGGCTCTGGCCAGGGCCAAATTCCGCGCCAAGGTCGCCAATTGCGTCGGGAACTTCAAACAATGGGCAACCATGTGCAACGTCTATGCCAGCGACCAAGCAGATGGCTTTTACCCGTCTTTCACTGCTAACACCGCGGGTGGAAACTCGGATGACGTTGGCACCAACATGATTTCCAACCTGATGCCTTACGGAATGACGATTCCGATGTATTTTTGCCCCGTCAGGACAGCGGAATGGGATACGGCAAATCAGCAGTTTCATTATGGCTACAATAATCCGGGGAACCCTGGCATAACACCCCAAAATCGTGATATTGAAACAATAGATGATCTCGTTTTGTGGTTCATAGATTGCAGGTCCAACAACGGTTTTTTTGCAAAATTTTTGCACGAGTTTTGGATACCGCGGAGAAGCGGTGATGATCCCACCTATAATCGATTATGGCCTGACCCAAACTTCGACAACGGCACATGCGCACCGTGGAACAACGTGGGTTGGCCGCGAAAGCAGAGTGACAAAACTGTGGGCTATCAACCAATCATTTCTGATGAATGCGAAGTCAGCACAGGCAGCATAGACACCAACGCCGCTGACATTGTCAAGAATCCAAACAATGGTCACCAGTACAATGGCGTGTTGTCGTCCATCAATGTGGGCTATGGCGATGGCCATGTAGATACGCATTTGGGCAGGGACGCACAATGGCAATACGCTGGCCAAGGCAACCAGACCACCACTTTTTATTGAAAACCCTGTTGGAAAACCGGTCAAAACGATACTTTGGACGCCGATTCGCTTAATCGGAGGATTTTCCATGCGAATCGTAGCTTTATCCATTGCAAATTGCTCGATAGCTGATATGATTTAACAAATTCCGAAGCACCAAAAGAAACTAAAAAACGTCTGTTCCAAATTATGAAAACAAACATCATTAAATCATTGGCAGTGGGAGCTGTGGCGACAGTGGCCCTTTTTGTGTCTAATGCAATGGCTGACATTGGCCCCTTGGCTATAACCAATTGGGGTTTTGAGCCTGCCTACTCCGGCGATTCGTCTTCACGAATCGTTGAATACCCTAATATCGGCGCTTATGAACTTATTAGCGTAAACCACCCCAACCCCAATATGGGGTTTAAGGCGGCACTGCCCCTTCCATATACTCTGCAAAATCTTGGGGACAAGATCACCATACATTACACAATGATATTCACGAACACTGGTCCCAACCTCGAATTTGTTGGCGGGACGGTTTGGCGATTTTTCTTTGGTACCACGAACAATAGTGAAATAGGCACCCTCACCCCCGTCGCCAACGCCGGTAGCCCACAGTGGATAGGTGGTGGTGCGTCTCGAGGAAACGCTTCCGGCGGGTATTATCTGGGTTATAACTTTAACTTTGTCGCGGCTGGCCCTGGGATGCCCCTAATGGTGAGACAAGAAAACGCTCCCAAGATTTGGTTGAGCACCTCCGGTAATGTGACTACAATGGGAATGGCGGGCACCGTGGGATCGAGTTGGCCGAATGCCACTGATCCTAATGGGGCACAGGCGGGCGCATACTATGTCACGGTTTCAGCCCATTTGGCGGAGACAAACCTGATAGTTCTTAGTTACACCGTGACAAACTCCGATAGCGCCACCAACGGACCCAACTCCTATTCGGATATCTATTCGGTAACGAATTATGGCTGCTTGTTTGATGACGGGAATCTGGGCACGAGGTTGCAAGGGCAGTGTCCTGAAACAAAACGATTTGATGTGGTTGGGATATACCACTCAGCGACAGCTCCGTATAATAATGATGTTACTTATAGCAATTGGACTGAGACCATTTCCTTCAACAACCCCAGTCCCTATACCAATGTGGTGCTCAATAATTTTAACACGAGCGCCCAGGCCGGCATTTGGACCAACTGGATGGGGGCCAGCACGAATGTGGGAGATTTGTGGTCCACCCTTGACTCCAGTGCGCTCAATGACGGTTCGCTGGAGAAAGTCGTTACGAATTGGTGGGCGGTCTTCCAAACCCAGTCCCAAACGTGGACTAATTGGGATCAGAGTTTGAGCCCTGGGCTGCCACAGCCGGGATTAAATATGTTGGAGTTCTGTGCCGATGTGATGTTCGACAGCAGTTCCACGGTGGTGACCAACAAGGCTACTGCTAATACCAATGGTTTTTATGGTCACTTGGAGTTTGGATTGATAGACCAATTTTACTCCCACCAATTCCAGCAGTTTAGCAACGTTACTGCAGCAGGCGTGAGTCCTACGGTAGGGTATGACTTCCCGGCCACAAACCCGCCCGACTCTTGGAAGCACCTCAATTTCTACTACGACGCGTGGAATAGTGCGTATGAGGGCACCCTCAACAATCTGGCCATTGCCATGAATGCGAATTTTTACACGGCCGCTCCGCTCACCAACGGAAGCAGCACCCTGTATGTGGACAACATGCATTTGGTGGAACTACAGAGTCTGGATGGACAGGTTGTGCCGTTCCCGACGCCGACCTTGAGCATCGAGTGCGATCGGGACCTCGGCTTGCGCATTTTTACACAAGCCAATGCATCATACACCCGCACGGAATTGGTTTCACAGAACTCACAGATGTCGTGGGTTAATAACGCGACGTACCCTGTAACGTATTCCTTCACCGTTACCAACCTGCCTGCGCCAAGCCAGGGTCTGCAGACGATGTTCTGGTTCATACCGGTGGGTGCCATGCCCACGTCTGATCAGGTTGGCGGTGTTAACGGTATCGGTGCTAACGATCCCACGATAGATGCTGATGCAACAAATGCGCTGTGCCTGGAAATCAACAACCAGACGAATCCAACGAATGATGATTATCACGCATTTGTCGGATATAAGATCAACACCAATGGGTTGTCTCTCAATCTAGGGAACCCGCCGGTTGATTATTACGCAACCAATGTTTCTCTCATGACTCCCAATTTATACTGCACAAATAATTATGTTTGCGCTACTAATATCACAGGGTGTCCTGCTGCTTGTGTTACTAATTACACATACTGCACAAATAATTATGTTTGTAGCAGTAATTACTATTACTGGACCAGGCACGTCGCGTACATCAAGCTGGCTACCAACTACTATAACGGCAATGATGGGGCCCTCTATAAAGCGGCTTCAGGCAATGGCACGTGGACGCTGCAATTTAGCGATGCGACTCACGGCTCGATAACCGGTCCCAATCTGTCACCGGTGACCTTCACCATACCGGGCGGTGATGAGCAGTATTTCCTCAATCCCTTGCAGCTTTATTTTGGAACACAAAACAATGGAGTTCCCGGTAATTCTATCCTGCTCATGAATATAAGCATCAATGGCGCACAAGGTGAGCTAACGAACGACTTCGCATTCGGGAAGAATTGGTCGGACGACTGGCGTGCTGTTGAAAACGGCAGTTCTCGATCTACCCATCTCGGACTCTGGGCTGTCCCACAGAATATTGCCTATTGGCTAAATTGGACAACTCCGGCCGGCGGGTATGACGTGGAGGTTGCCCCTTATCTAACAATCGATCCTCTCAAAGGTCATGTGCCATGGGTTGAGCCTCTATACTATTCGTTCTTCTCGCCATCGACTCTTACCGAACAGGTGGAAGGCAGGAGTGTCTGGACGTTTATTACAACGAACATGCTGTATAATATGGAGATTTCGGCGCAGGGTTATCCGGGTGTAGTGTCCAATGCGTTCTTCCGGCTGCACCGGCCGCCAATATCAAGTCCGTAAATTCCTGGCGGTTGCTGGAGCAACCAATAATAACAACAGGCGCCGGTTTTAACCGGCGCCTTTTTTTTTCCGCCTTTTGTGTTATAATGTCGAAATGAAGTCGAAAAGAACAACCGGCAACGCCACGCCGGCGTGCGCCGCAGCTTGTTGGCTTGCTTCACTGACATTGTTCTCTTCAACGCTTCCATCCCGCGCGCAAACGTGCACGGTGGACTGGAACGACGTGCATCAGCGGATTGACGGCTTTGGCGCTTTTCCTGCTCGACAGACTCAGTGGATCAACGCGCGTGCCGGCGTGGTTTGTTCCGCAAACATTGCTCCGGCAAATAAAAACCATCTGACACTTCCAGGATTATGAACAAGCAAGCAAGAACGCGAGTCGTAGGAACCCTGGCAACGTTGGCGCTCACGCTGGTTTGTGGCACGATGCGGGCCGACCTGGTCGGCGGCACATTTACCAATGGCACCGTCAATCCGACCAACTGGGATAAAGTCGGCGGTATAGCCCCGTTCTATACCTCATTCCCGGCGACGAACAACCTGAGTGCGGTGGCCAATATCCAACAAACCCCGCCGGCTCCGGCTCCCGTAGCCCAATTTGTCCTGCTTTCCGAGACCATCACACCGAGAACCGCAAACTGGGTGTTGACCGGGCTGGCCATTTTGGCCGGGG
>Ga0187874_10001550_pt1 | contig 20182 bp, 16 predicted proteins | sample June2016WEW_16_1_3_FD_132993 | JGI IMG/M metagenome (GOLD analysis project Ga0187874, IMG submission 132993) | Peatland microbial communities from SPRUCE experiment site at the Marcell Experimental Forest, Minnesota, USA - June2016WEW_16_150 | ecosystem: Environmental > Terrestrial > Soil >... | reverse complement strand
AGTTTACAGTGTTGGCAAATCGATAACGTTTTGCGGATTCGCCTGTCTGAAACTGGGCAGGCGGGGCGGGATCATAAACTCCGCTGGCTAGGATGCCGTAGATCCGTGGGAATCCAGGCTAGCGCGTTGACCGGCCGAGGTCGTCCTTTCCCCGGGAAACCACTCCCTCACGGTCGTGGCTCGCATCGGAGTCGTAAGCGTGAGTGAGCGATCGCGGAAAGGCACCAAACCACTCGGTCAGAGGACTAGAAGTTGGGGGTTAGAAGTCAGAATCAACACGCGCGTGTTAAGGTTCTGACTTCTGACTTCCTCGACTCCTGGCCTGTGACTCCTGCACTTGCCTTACCAGACCCGGCAGGCGTTGGGAGGAGCCATGGGCTGGCCGGGCTTGCAGGAGAAGGCCTCTCGGAACTCGGGCATGTTGCGGACTACGCCGTTGACGCGGAACTGCGCCGGCGAGTGCTCGTTGGTCTGCACTTGCAGGCGGGCGGATTCTTCCCGCTGGTTGGTGCACCAGACCTGGCCGAAGGAGAGGAACAGGCGCTGCTCGGGCGTGTAGCCGTCGATCTTGTCTTTCTTGTCGCCGATGGTGTTGAGTAGCGCCATCAGGGCGATGCGAACGCCGCCATTGTCAGCAGTGTTCTCGCCGAGTGTCAGCTTGCCGTTGACGTTGGCGCCGGGAGCGACGGAAAAGCCGCTGTACTCGTCGGCGACGCAGGCGGCGCGCTGCTGGAACTCCTCGGCGTCCTTTTTGGTCCACCAATCTTTGAGGTTGCCATGAGCGTCGAACTGGCGCCCCTGGTCGTCGAAGCCGTGGGTGAGTTCGTGGCCGATCACCATGCCGATCCCGCCGAAGTTCACGGCGTCGTCGATGTTGGTGTAGAAGAAGGGCGGCTGAAGAATGCCGGCGGGGAAATTGATATTGTTCATCTGAGGGTCGTAGTAGGCGTCGACGGTGGGCGGGGTCATGTCCCACTCGCCGCGGTCGAGGGGCTTGCCGATCTTGTCGAGCACGCGGTGGAATTCGAACTCATCGGCGCGGAGGGAATTGCCCAGGGCGTCGTCGGGCTTGATGACGACGCTGGAATAATCGCGCCAGCGATCGGGGTAGCCGATTTTGTTGGTGATCGCCTTGAGCTTGACGAGGGCCTGCTGCTTGGTGGCCTCGGTCATCCAGGGGAGCTGCTGGATATCCTGGGCGAGCGCCTTTCCGAGAGCATCGACCATGTTCAGCGTGCGCTGCTTGCCTTCGGCGCCGAAGGTGAGATCGACGTACTTGCGGCCGAGCGCTTCGCCCAGTTCGCCGTCGGTGAACTGGACGCAGCGTTTCCAACGAGGCCGCATCTCTTCCGTGCCGGCGAGGGTCTTGCCATAGAAGGCGAAGTTTTCCTGGGTGGCAGCGGTGGGCAGCAACGGCGCCTCGGAGTGCAGGACGTGCCAGGTGAGATAGGTTTTCCAGTCGGCGATCGAAGCGGCGGCGATTTGCGCGTCGATGGCCTTCACGAAATCGGGATAGGAGACGTTGATGTCGGTGAAAGCGGGCGCGGCGCTGGCGGTGAAGTACTCGTTCCAGCGGAAAGCGGGCGAGAGCGCGGCCAGTTGCCGGCGGGTCATCTTGTGATAGACCTTCTCGGGGTCGCGGCGCGAAACCAGGTCGAGCGAGCCTTTGGCCAAAGCGGTTTCGAGCTTCATGACGGTGGCGGCATCGGCGGCCGCCTGCTCGGGCTTCTCGCCGGCCAGCTCGAACATGCGCTCGACGTGAGCGACGTATTTCCGGCGCAACTCGACGGACTTGGCATCGTCCTTCAGGTAGTATTCGCGGTCGGGAAGGCCGAGACCGCCCTGGTCGAACTGGGCAATCACGGAGTTGGAATCTTTGAAGTCCTGCCCGGAATTAAATCCGAATAACGCGGCGATGCCGTGAGAGTGAAGGCGCGCGATCTCATCGGCGAGCTGCGATTTGTCCTTGAGGCCGCGGATGCGGGCCAATTCCGGTTCGACTGGCGAGAGGCCTTTGGCGTCGATGGCTTTCTCATCCATGCAGGCGGCGTAGTAGTCACCGATCTTCTGCGTGATTGGGTCGCGGCCGGGCGCGGGTTTGGCGGCTTCTTCGAGGATCTGGCGGAGGACCTCGAGATTGCGCTGCTGCAGTTCGTCGAAGCGGCCCCACTCGGCCTGATCGGACGGGATGGGATTGTTTTTGATCCACGAGCCGCAGGCGTACTGGTAGAAATCGACGCACGGATCGGCTGCCCGATCGATGGCGCCGAGATCGAACTGAATGGGCGTCGAGTTCCGCCGCGCGGGGGTCTGCGCGGAGAGGGCGCAGAGCAAGAAAGACGCAACGAGTGTGACTCTGAACAAGGCGGACTCCTCTGTTTCACTGTAGCGCAGGCGCAATCGGGCGAATAATCCGGCAGGGCACAAGTGTTATACTGCACGCTATAACTTCAACGGACACCATGGCCAGCATACTGATTCGAAAACCGCTCAGCGCGCTTCTGGAAGAAGCCGGACAGGTGGGGGAACACTCGCTCAAACGGGTACTGGGCCCGGTGAACCTGATCACGCTGGGGATCGGAGCGATCATCGGCGCGGGCATTTTCGTGCTCACGGGGACAACCGCGGCGCAGTACACCGGGCCGGCGATCGTTTACTCCTTCATCCTGGCGGGCTTGGGGTGCGCGTTCGCGGGATTGTGCTACGCGGAGTTCGCGTCGTTGATCCCGATTGCGGGATCGGCCTACACCTACGGGTACGCGACGCTGGGCGAGTTGTTTGCATGGATCATCGGGTGGGACCTGATCCTGGAATATGCCTTCGGCGCGGCGACGGTGGCCTCGGGATGGAGCGCCAACGTGATTCTGCTGCTGCAACACCTGGGCGTCCCGGTTCCTCCGCAACTGGCGGCGACGCCGGGCACCGATATGGTGCAATACGAAGGTATCTGGCGGGCGGCGAGCACGATTCCCGACAGCGTGAACCTGGCAACGCTGCCCCACGTCACGGCGGCTTTCAACCTGGTGGCGTTCGTGGCGATTTGCCTGGTGACGACGGTCCTGGTGATCGGCATTAAAGAGTCGGCCAATTTGAACACGGCGATCGTGTTCGTGAAAGTGGGGACGGTGCTGGTGTTCATCGCGGTGGCCGCGACCTACGTCTTGTCGCATCCGTCGCAGGCGTCGGCCAACTGGCACCCCTTCGTTCCGCCCAACGCGGGAGAGTTTGGCAAGTTCGGCTGGTCGGGGATCGTGCGGGGCGCGGGAGTGATTTTTTTCGCGTATATCGGGTTCGACGCGGTATCGACGGCGGCGCAGGAAGCCAAAAACCCGAAGCGGGACATGCCGATCGGCATCCTGGGCTCGCTCGCGATCTGCACGGTTCTGTACCTGGTGACCTCGTTTCTGCTGACCGGCGTGGTGAAGTACACGCACCTCAACGTGGCGGCTCCGGTGGCGGTGGGGATGGAGGCCACGGGCTTGGCGTGGGGCACGTACCTGGTGCTGGTGGGAAGCATCATGGGGCTGAGCACGGTGATGCTGGTAATGCTGCTGGGCCAATCGCGCGTGTTCTATTCCATGGCGCGCGACGGGCTGCTGCCGGAATGGGCGGGACGGATCCATCCCAAATTCCGGACGCCGTACATTTCGTCGATCACGGTGGGGATTTTCGTGGCGGTCTTCGCGGCGGTGATCCCGATCGGCATTTTAGGCGAGCTGGTGAGCATCGGGACGCTGCTGGCGTTCGTGATTGTGTGCGCCGGGGTGTGGATTCTGCGGCGCAAACAGCCGGACCTGCATCGTCCCTTCAAGACGCCGCTAGTGCCGCTGGTGCCGATTCTGGGCATCTTGATTTCGCTGGGATTGATGGCGGGCCTGCCCATCCAAACCTGGCTGCGGTTGCTCATCTGGCTGGCGATCGGGATGGCGATTTATTTCGGCTACGGGCGGCGACACAGCAAAGTGGCGCTGGCGGCGAAGCCGAAGTAAAGCCGCTCCGCCGCGCCGCTCTGGGCGCTGGATTGGCGCTTCGGAATGTTCGGCGATGACTTGCCTGGCGGTCTACGCTCGCCGCGACCTTCGCCGGGCGATCTCGTCATGGTATGCGCGCGTCAGCCGCTCGACACGGTCCAGCATGCCGGCGCAGATGACCGCAGGATTCAGCGCGCGGAGTTCCTGATCCGACAGGTCTGCAAAATGGGTTGTCCAAATAATAAGCTGCTGCTACAGCTTGTAGCCTTCCCAGCGGGCCACGACGGCGCTGGCCAGACAGTTGCCCAGGACGTTGATGCCGGTGCGGGCCATGTCGAGGACGGCGTCCACACCGAGCAGAACGGCCACGCCTTCCATGGGCAACTGAAACGTGGCGAGCGTGCCGGCCAGGATTACCAGCGCGGCGCGGGGGACGCCGGCCACGCCTTTGCTGGTGAGCATCAGGGTCAGCATGATGGCCAGTTGCTTGCCGATCGAGAGGTGCTCGCCGCCGGCTTGCGCCACGAAGATCGCAGCGAGGGAAAGATACAGCGCGCTTCCCACCAGGTTGAAGCTGTAGCCGGTGGGGATCACGAAGCCGACGATGTGCTTGGGCACGCCGAATTGTTCCATGTTCTCGAGCGCCAGCGGCAGAGCGGCCTCGCTCGATGCGGTCGAAAAGCCGATGAGGAAGGGCTCGCGCACGGCGCGGTAGAACTTGCCCAGGGGGATGCGGAAGAGGATGAGCCCGGGCAGCAGCACGAGGAGAATACAGAGGACGGCGGAGACGTACATCGCGAGGATCAGCTTGCCGAGGCCGAACAGCACACCGAGGCCCTTGCTGCCGATGGTGACGGCGATGGCGGCGCCGACGCCGAGCGGGGCGAGATACATGACGTACCTGGTGAAGCGGAACATCACCTCGGCCAGCGAGCCGCAGAATTTGACGACGGGGTCGGCCTTGGCGCCGATGGCGGCGCAGGCGGCGCCGAACAAGAAGGCGAAGACCACGATCTGAAGCGCGTCGTTGCGCGCCAGCGCGTCGAAGATACTGGTGGGAAAAACATTTTCGAGCTTGAAGGTGCTTTGCGCCGCGGGGACGGCGGCTTCCGCGGCGGTGCGTGCGATGGGGATACCCTCGCCGGGGCGCGCCAGGTTGACGATGGCGAGGCCGAGAAACAGCGCGAGAGTAGTGACGATTTCAAAATAGACGATGGCCTTGAGGCCGATGCGGCCCATCTGTTTGAGGTCGCCCGAGCCGGCGATGCCGAAGACCAGGGTGGCGAAGATCAGCGGCGCAATGATAGAGCGGATGAGGCGCAGGAAAATGTGGCTGACGGGTTCGAGATGTTGGGCGATGCCGGGCGCGACTGCGCCCACGACCACGCCGCTGGCCATGCCGATGAAGATCCAGGCAGTGAGCGAAGGGCGTTTCATCTTTCTCCCCATTTGAGCTTCTGGCGCAGCACGTCGAAGAACATCTGGCGTGGCGGACGGATGAGGTGCAGAGTGTATTGGGTGCTGTGGCAGACCAGGGTATCGTCCTGGCAGATGGGCGCACCGACCTGGCCGTCGATGGTGAGGAAGACGCTGTTATCGGGGCCGCGGGAGGTGACGCGAATGATGCTGGTTTCGGCCACCAGCACGGGCCGGTTGGTGAGCATGTGGGGACAGATGGGGGTGAGGCAGATGGTGGGGACGGAAGGGAAAATGATGGGGCCGCCGGCGGAGAGCGAATAGGCCGTGGAGCCGGTGGGCGTGGAGATAATGAGGCCGTCGGCTTTGTAGGTGCACATGAATTGCGAGTCGACGTAGACGTCGAGATCGATCATGCGGGCGATGTCGAACTTGCTGAGCACGGCGTCATTCAGGGCGTCATACGAAGAGACCACCTGGTTGCCGCGGTGGACTTCGGTGTTCAAGAGGCGGCGTTTGGCGACGCGATGCTCGCCGCGGAAGGCGCGTTCCAATTCGGGAAAGAGTTCGTCGATGGTGATGGCGGTGAGGAAACCCAGGCCGCCGAGGTTGACGGGGAAGAGGGGGGTTTCGCGGCGGCCGATGGCGCGGGCGGCGGAGAGCAGGGTGCCGTCGCCGCCGAGCACGATGACCAGGTCGCAGCCTTCGGGGACTTCCTGGCGCGGCATGCCGGGGGTGCGGGCGTAGACGGCGGTTTCCCGATCGATGCGGGCGGCGATGCCGCGCTCCCGCAGCCATTCGAGCAGCTTGGGCACCAGCTCGACGGCGGCTGGGGCGTTGGGCTTGGAGATGACTCCCACGGTCTTAATGATGGGCATAGAGGAGAAACTCCTGGTTCCCTTCGGCGCCGAGGATGGGGCTGGCCATGATAGCGGTTTGGAATCCGAATTCCCGCACGGCTTGGGTGACGCGTTCACAGGCGGCCTGGTGGAGTTGCGGCTCCCGAACGATGCCGCCCTTGCCGACCTGGCCCTTGCCGACCTCGAACTGCGGTTTGATCAGTATAACCATTTGCCCGCTGGGGCGTAAGAGAGGGACGGCGGCGGGAAGGATGAGGGTGACGGAAATGAAGCTGACGTCGCAGCACAGGAAGTCGACCGGCTCGCCGATGTCGTCGAACTGGAGATGGCGGGCGTTGATGCCTTCGTGGAGCGCGACGCGGGGATCGGTGCGGAGCTGCCAGGCGAGCTGGCCGGCGCCGACGTCGACGGCGTGGATGCGAGCGGCGCCGGCTTGGAGCAGGGCGTCGGTGAAGCCGCCGGTGGAGGCGCCGATGTCGAGACAAGTCTTGCCGGCGACGTCGATGGCGAAGTGTGCGAGCGCGGCGGCGAGCTTGAGGCCGCCACGGCTGACGAAGGGCGGGCGGGCGAGGACTTCGACGGCGGCATCTTCGGCGACGGGCTGGCCGGGCTTGGAGGCTTTCTGGCCGGCCACCAGGACTTCACCGGCCATGATGAGGGCCTGGGCCTTTTCGCGGGATTCAGCGAGGCCGCGCGAGACCAGCAGACGGTCGAGGCGGAGCTTCATGCGCCAACCGACATTACCGCCTGAGCTTGAGGCGCTTCAGATCTTCTTCCGTCCAGCATGCTTGCACTTCAAGCATACTCTTCAGTGTTTTGCGTGTGAAGGTGTCGCTCGGGGCATGAAAAGTGACGGTAACCCTGCGGCCGTCCGGATGATAGTAGACCTGGTGGGAGCCTGCCCCACGATCGAATGCGAATCCGTCGCGAATCAAAGCCGAGATGATCTCACGGGCACTCAGATTGCGCAGTTGCGCATAGTCCATAAATCAGACAGTGACCGTGATCCGCGGATCGTCCACGATCACCTCAACGTCATCAGTGGATTTATCGGGCAGAAATTCCCCGTGCTCCATCATACTGCCCACCACTAACTGGACCACTTCGCTGATGTTTCTGAGCGCCTCCGCTTCGGTTCTGCCCGAGGTAGCCGCACCCTGCCGCTCCAACGCCGGGCAGTATGCGTGCCAGGCGGGGTTGCCCTGGGCATCTTCGTCCGGTTCCACCACAACTCTAAAGCTGTATGTCTTCATGGGCTCAGCTTTGCTTTCAGTGTAGGGTGCCTCCAGCTCTTTCGTCAAACGTGTGCACTTGCACAAGTCGGCTCATGACTTGCGCTGCACGATCAGGTCGGCCAGCTCGTGCAGGCGCGTCGCGCGGTCGCCGAAGAGATCGAGCACCCGGTGCGCTCTGGCGCATTCCTCTTCGGCCATGTGGCGGGAGACTTCCAGACCGTAGACAGCGGGGAAAGTGATCTTGTGCTGCGCGGCGTCCTTGCCGGCGGTCTTGCCGAGGGCCTGGGAAGATTCTTCGACGTCGAGAATGTCGTCCACAATTTGGAAAGCCAGGCCGATGTGCTCGCCGTAGCGGGAAAGCGCGGCGTATTGCGCATCGGAGGCGCAAGCGTAAATGGCCCCCATGCGCAGGCTGGCGCGCAGCAGGGCGCCGGTCTTGGCGCGGTGGATGGTTTCGAGCAGTTGGGCGTCGGGAGGCTGGCCTTCGCCTTCGAGATCGGCCACCTGTCCGCCGATCATGCCGCCGACGGTGCCGGAAGCGGTGGAGAGCTCGGCCATGAGGCGGGTCTTGCGGTCGTCGGAGATGGGCAACTGGGCGAGCACCTGGAAAGCGATGGTGAGCAGGGCGTCGCCGGCGAGGATGGCCATGGCGTCGCCGAAGACTTTGTGGTTGGTCAGCTTGCCGCGGCGGTAGTCGTCGTTGTCAAGCGCCGGCAGGTCGTCGTGGATGAGCGAGTAGGTGTGGATGAGCTCGAGCGAACAGGCGCAGGCGGCCACTCCATCGACGGCGGGCGAAACGGTGCGCGCGGCTTCCATACATAGGATGGGACGGATGCGCTTGCCGCCGGCGAAGAGGCTGTAGCGCATGGCGCGGTGGATGGTTGCGGGCGGCGTGGTCTCCGCCGGGACCAGCCGGTCGAGTTCGCCATCCACCAGTTTCTGTTGCTGGGCGAGGTATTCGCGCAGGTTCATGCGTTCTCGGATTTTTCGGGGCTGAACGGCTCGGCGGCGATCTTGCCCTCTTTGCGGATCAGCATTTCGACGCGCGTTTCGGCCTCTTCGAGTTGCTTGCGGCAAGCGTCGCTAAGGCTTACGCCGCGCTCAAAGAGCTGGATGGAGCGCTCCAGCGAAAGGTCGCCGCCTTCAAGCTCCTTGACGACTTTTTCGAGCTCGTCGAGGGAAGTTTCGAAGGACTCGGCCGGCTTGGCGCCGGTACCTTGATCCGCCATGAAGTCATTTTAACAGGGGTCATAACAGCCTATCGCACCGGCGCGCCCGCCGGGGCGGGGATCGAAAGCTCGGCGGTAGTGGTTTGGGGGGTGAAGGATAACTGCAAGCCGGACGCGGAGCCGTAACAGATTTCCAGGCGGCGGCGGACATTTTGCAGGCCGACACCGGCGCCGGGTGTATCGTTGACACGGCCGGGCGCCGCGGGCGCCGCGCTGTTTTCCACGGTGACGCGCAGATCGCCATGCTGGAGCGCGGCGCGGATGCGGATATAGCCGGGGTCGGTCCGTTGGGCCACGCCGTGCTTGATGGCATTGTCAACCAGAGGTTGAATCGAGAGTACCGGGATGACGACCGACAGGGCGGCATCCTCGACGTGAATTTCGACCGAAAGGCGGTCGCCGAGGCGGCTCTGTTCGACTTCGAGGTAAGCGCGCACAATCTGCATCTCCTCGGCAAGCGGGACAAACGTTTTGTCGGACTGGAGGAAGTAACGGAAGATATCCGCCAGGTTCAGGACCATGCGGCGGGCGGCCGTGGATTCGCGGGGGATGGTGCCATAGAGCGTGTTCAGCGCGTTGAACAGGAAGTGGGGATTCATCTGCGATTGCAGGGCGCGCAGCTCGGCCTGGCTAACCAGGCGATTCATTTCCTGGCGGCGCAAGCTCTCGACCTGTTCGGAGATTTCGGCGGCGGCGATGGCCAGGGCGTCGAGATCCTCACCCAGGTAGCGCTGCCCGCCCTGGCGGCGGCCCAGAAGGATGAGCTTCGCATTGCCCTGGCCCAATCGCACCGGGACGACGGCTTCGGCCCAATTCCGTTGAGCGGCGGAACTCACCGCGGGCAGGCTGGCGGCGATCGCGGGGGCATGCAAAGCGAGGGCAGGGTCGGCTTCGGACTGGCCGATGGCGGCGAAGTCCTTGGTCTTGACGGCGGCCGCCATGGTGCAAACGGCCCAATCGAGGTATTGTTCCTCGCTCGAGAAAGCCGGTGCATCTTTGAGGCGCGCGGCGAGGTGCGAGACGGTGTCCTGGCGAAACACGGCGTGGGTGAGCCAGGCCTGGACGCGATTGCGCAGCCAGGCAAAGAAGATCAGGAAGAGGCAGACGCTGATGAGCAGCAGGGCTTCGGGGAGCGGCGCGGGAGAGACCCGTTCTACCAGCACCAGGCGGAAGGCGGCCTCAATCACCAGCCAGGTGAGCACGCCGGCCAGCAGCGCGTTGGCCAGAAAACGCACGAAGGCGTCCAGCAGGACGAATCGGTAATCCTGCAAGAGCACAAACAAGGCCAGGGGAATGCCGGCGTGGTGGACAATGAGTTCGCTCGACCAGGCCAGCCCCGCATGACCCGACCCGAAATGAACGAAAGAAGTCGCGAACAGCGCCAGGCACATGGAAGCGGCAATGCGCGCGCCGCCCGGCCGCCGGTGGCCGCCACGAGAAAACGCGGTATCGGCCACCGCCACCGCCGTGAGCAGCAGGAAACCGACGGTGATGATCAGCAGCGCGTCCTGGTGGAGCGTCGGGCCATTGCCGCGAATCTCCCAGAAGTGCATGCCCACGGCGACGGTGCTGAGCGCATAGCCAAAAGCCACCAGGACCGGGCGTGTGTCTTTCACCGAGACGTGCAGCAGCACCGCCGGCAGCAGGCTGAGCACGGAGAAGCTGACGGCGACGACCAGGTTGAGGGCCAGAGGCGGAAGTTTGGGACAGACCAGGACGACGAGAGAACCCAGGTTCCAGACCAGCGAGAGGACCGCGGCCAGGCCGGAAAGATAGCGGCCGCGCAGACCGGACCAGCCACGCCCGCTGAACAGCAGAAAGAGAAAAATCGCGAAGATCAACGCACCGGCGGCGTGGCCCAGAATGTTGATGAGCTGCGGCTGGTTGAGTCCGAGCATGGTCAAAGCGCGGCGGCGCGTCTGGAGACCATTGTCGCGCCAAGGCGGGCCGTTTGCCCACACACCGCGGCGAAGCGCCCGCTCGTGGGTGGATGGCGGCCGATGGTGAGAAAAGGATTGGGGCGGTGGGGGGCAGCGCGCATACTGGGCGGGTTATGCGGAGGAAGAGTCGGCTGCCGCGGATCAGCCGCGCCGCGGCTATCCGGGTGACGCTGAGCCTGGCGCTGGTTCTGGGGGCCAGTTGCCTGATTCTGCAATCGACCGTGTGGCACAATGCCGAGCCCGCGGAGGCCGACCAATACTATACGGAACTGCCGGGCGTGGATCTGAGCGGCCTCCAGCCGGCGGAAAAAGAGGCGCTGCTGAAGCGGCTCAATAAGCAGCATTGTCCCTGCGATTGCCTGCGGACCATTGCCAGTTGCCGCAACCGGCACACTTCCTGTACGGATAGCCTCGCGATCGCGCGGCAGGCGGTGGAAGCGGCGAAAAAACAGTAGCTTCACCACCTTGCCTTATGGCAGACGCAGAGAAGCTCGGGGAACCAGGCGGGCGGAGTTCAGAATAAAAGTCATCTCCGAAGTGACGTGTATGATGGCCGCGAGCAATGGGCTGAGGACGCCGACGGCAGCGAGCGCGACACCCAGAGCGTCGACGGCGAGGGTGCCGGCAAAGTTGAACAGGATGATGCGGCGGCAGCGGCGGGCGATTTGCAGCAGGCCGGCGCAATCCAGGAGGTCATTGCCGAGAAGGAGAACGCTGGCGGTCTGGCGGGCCAGGTCGGTTCCGGAGCCCATGGCGATGCCGACGGTTGCCTCGGCGAGCGCGGGGGCGTCGTTGATTCCGTCGCCGACCATGGCTACCCGTTTACCGGCACTGATGAGCTGTTGCACCCGCGCCAATTTATGTTCGGGGAGCATCTCGGCCTCGAAATTGGGGACCGCCAACTGGCGGGCTGCCTTTTCAGCGACGGCGCGGCCGTCGCCAGTGAGGAGGAGCACGTCCAGGCCCATGCTGCGGAGCACAGAGACAGCCTCCACCGCCTCGGGACGGAGCATGTCTTCGATGAGAAGAGAGCCGACGAGAAGGCCGCGATAAGCCACCAGGACGCTGCCGGGAACGGCGGGCAAGGTCCGCAGTTGCGCGTCCAGCGATTCGATGGACCGCAGCAGCCCAGCGTTGCCGACCAGAAGTTCACCGCCGTTCCAGGTGCAACGGACGCCCTGGCCGGGAAGGTATTCGAAAGTCTCGGGTTCGCGCAGTGGCAGGTCGAGTTGGGCGGCCTTCTTGAGGACGGCCTTGGCCAGCGGATGTTCCGAAGGGCGCTCGGCAATCGCGGCCAGTTCGACCACGCGCTGGTAATCCACCCCGGGACAGGGATTGACCTGCACGACGTAGGGTTCGCCAAAGGTGAGCGTGCCGGTCTTGTCGAGTACCACCGTATCGACCGTGCCCAAGGCCTCCATGTAGCGGCCTCCTTTGACGATGGCGCCGGAACGGGCGGCCCGGCCGATGGCGCCCAGGAGGGCGAGCGGCGTTCCCGCGGCGATGCCACATGCGCCGGCCACGATGATGACGGCAATGGCGGAGCGGATGTTGTGGGTGATGGCAAGGGTGAGAACCGCGGCGGCCAGCGCAAAGTAGACCAGCCAGGCGGAGAGGCGGTCGGCCAGCTTTTGGACGGGGGCGCGCGACTTTTCGGCCTTCTCAACGGCGTCTATGACGCGGCCGAAGACGGTGTCCAGGCCGAGCCGCTCGGTGCGGACATCGAGCGTGCCGGCATGATTGTTTGTGCCGGCAAACACGGTGGCGCCCGGCAGTTTATCGACCAGGATGGATTCTCCCGTGATGCTGGACTGATCGACCATGGAGCGGCCGGACACGACCACGCCGTCGACGGGGATTTCGGCAGCGGGCCGGATGACGACTATGTCGCCGGGGCAGAGCTGGGAGGTGGACACCTCTTCCACGCCGTAGCCGCGCCGGCGCCATGCGGTTTTGGGAAGCAGGTCGAGCAGGTTCTGGATGGCCCGGCGGCCACGGCTGACAGTGAGGTGTTCGAGCATTTCCGCGCCGAGGACGAAGAAGAGGATGAAAAGCGCGGTGGAAAACTCTTGGATGGCCAGGGCCGCGGCGAGGGCGAGGGTCATGGAGAGCTCCATGGTCATGCGACGGGCTGCCATATTGTCCACGGCTTCGCGGAAGACGGGGTAGCCTCCGGCCAGGGCAGCGGCGAAAGACAGCGGCTCGAGGCCGTCGAAACGAGGCGAGACGCCGGTCCAACTGGCAGCGGCGGCGCCGCCGACCAGCGCGAAACGGACCAGATCCGCTACTTCGACTGGGTGGTGCTCGGCCGAAGCCTGACTCTCCGTGGAGGCTGAGGGGGCTGAGTGCGGGGCCCCTATGATGGATTTTGCAGCAATAGCCATGGTGACCGCGATTATCGGGCAATCGTCGCAGGACCGCACGAAAAAACTCACGGGCGGGCGTGAGCCGGAAGCGAGCGGTCGGAACGGGCGGCATTCGGAACGGTAAGCCGGCGCACCGGACGGCAGGGCGATAGGCGGCCGACAAGGCCGCGCGTGCTGCTTTTCAGCCTGCTCCAGGCGGATTTCAGCCCGCTTGTGAGAAATGGCTTAGCCTTCGGGCGCCTGCCTCCCGATACTGGATGCCATGAAGAAGACTCTCGCTTTCTGTGTGTCACTTATGCTGGGTATCGGTGCGTTGGGCTATGGGCAATCCGGCGGTAGCTCCGGAACCGTGCGAGGTTCGGTTCTGGATCAATCCGGAGCAGTGATCGTGGGCGCCGCGGTGCAGATTCAGAATCCGGTGTCGCACTACGTCCGGACGGCCGTGAGCGACAGCCAGGGAAAATTTCAGTTCGACAACATCCCGTACAACAACTATCACGTCACGGCCGTCTCCCCAAAGTTCCGGCCGTCCGAGCAAGACGTGGACGTGCGAACCCCGATTCCCGTGGACGTCAAGTTAAGCATGGTGATCGGCACGTCCACCACAACCGTGGAAGTCAGGGCCGACGCGAAAGATTTGATTGAAGTCGAGCCTGTGTCGCACACGGACGTGGATCGCGGACTGTTCGATACACTGCCGCTGGAGAGTCAATCCTCGTCGCTGAGTTCGCTGGTGACACTGTCGGTGCCGGGAATCGCGGCGGATTCAAACGGTCTGTTTCACGGCATGGGCGATCACGCGGAGAATTCGTTTTCGGTGGACGGCCAGAAAATCACGGACCAGCAGAGCAAGGTTTTCTCGAACCAGATTCCCATGGACTCGGTGCAGTCGATGGAGGTGATCCAAGGCGCGCCTCCGGCCGAATACGGCGACAAGACCAGCGTGGTGATTGTGGTGACCACGCGCTCGGGTTTGGGCCAGACGCAGCCGCACGGGGAATTGACGGGCACGTTTGGCAGTTTTGCCTCGGCCGGCGGCGGGTTCAACCTGGCGACCGGCGGAAAGTCACTCGGGAATTTTATTTCCGTAAACGGAATGGATACCAGCCGGTTTCTGGACGGACCGGAATTCACCGTCATGCACGACCATGGCAACCAGCAGAACGCGTTCGACCGGATCGACTTCAAGCCTTCCGAGTCGGATACCATCAGTTTGAATCTGGGGTTTACGCGGTCCTGGTTCCAGACGCCCAATTCGTTCGACGGGCAAAACGCCACGGCCTGGGCGGGACAGGTGGTGGACAACAACGGCCTCGGCCCGAATGGCCAGGTGGTGGGCCCCACGGATCAGCGTTCCAAGATCCGGACGTATAATCTATCGGGGACCTGGACGCACTTGATCAATACCCACACGGTGTTGACGGTGGGCGGCTTCGTGCGTCAGGATCAATACAATTACTACCCCAGTGCGAACCCCTTTTCCGATCTGACGCCGAATCTGCAGGACGAAACCGTGGGCCAGAACCGTTCGCTCACCAACGCCGGAGGGCACGTGGATCTGTCGTACGTGAGCGGCATTCACAACATGAAGATGGGAATCCAGTACGACCGCACTTTCCTGACCGAGAACGACACCTTCGGGATCGTCAATCCCACGCTCAACGCGGTTTGCCTGAATCCCGACGGGAGCCCCTACACCAGCGCCTTGATCACGGATCCGGCGCAATGCTCCGGGCTGCTTTCACCGAATCCAGGATTCAATCCGCTGCTCGGCTGCTACGACCTCACCAGAACCGCAACCTTGCCCGGCTCCGACGGTTGCCCGGCGTCGCACAGTGGCCTTTACACCTTTAACGGCACGGGGGACATCCGGGAAACGGCGCTCTTCTACCAGGACAGCATTACGGTGAAGAACTGGAATTTCAATGTGGGCCTGCGGCTGGATACCTACAATGGCATCTCGCAGTCAAACATGCTGGAGCCGCGCCTCGGCGTCGCATACAACATCAAGTCCACCAACACTGTGATACGGGCTTCCTATGCCCGTGCGATGGAAACCCCGTTCAACGAGAACCTGGTTCTTTCGAGCCTGGGATGCAACGACCCGGTGGTGAGCGCGATCATGTCGACTGTGGGGGCCTGCAATGCGGTGCCGCTGGTTCCGGGACGGCGCAACGAGTTCCACGCGGGCCTGCAGCAGGCCTTTGGACGGTACCTGGTGGTGGACGCGGAATACATGTGGAAGTACACCCACCGGGCGTATGACTTCAGCGTGTTCGGCAGCACGCCGCTCACGTTTCCGATCGAGTGGAACAATTCGAAGATCCCGGGGTTTGCGATTCGCGCCAGCGTGCCGAACTATCACGGTTTTTCGGCTTTCGTGGTGATGTCGAGCGTAGCGGCGCGGTTCTTTACGCCGCAGGTGGCCGGGATTGGCTCGACACCGGGTGGCAACACGGTATTCCGTATCGATCACGACGAAGTTTTCAACCAGACCACTCACCTGCAATACCAGCCTTGGAAGAAAGGGCCATGGTTTGGCTTCAACTGGCGGTACGATAGCGGCCTGGTGGCCGGACCGGTGCCGTGCGCGGGAGGCAACTGCAACAACGGGCCGAATGGGACGGATACGATGGTGGACGTTTCGAACCTGTCTTTCGATCAGCAGGCCCAGGCCGGTCTGTTCTGCGGCAGCGTGCACGCCACGCCTACCACTCCCATCAGCCCGACGGGATTGTGCCCGGCATCGCAGTATGGGTCGACCTTGCTTAAGATACCCGCGGCCGGCACGGAAAACGACGACCACAACCCGCCGCGCGTCGCTCCGCGCAACCTGTTCGATGTCGCCGTGGGCGACGACAATCTCTTCAAGGGCGAGCGGAAGAAGGTCAGCCTGCGCCTGGCGGTGGTGAACGTGACCAACCGGACGGCGCTGTACAATTTCCTTTCCACCTTCAGCGGTACGCACTACGTGACGCCGCGGGCGGTAACAGTGACCATCGGATTCCACTTTTAGAGAGGCGGGACGCGAACTCCGGCGGGTGCTGCCTCCGATCGCATGATGTGCGGTCCTCTCGCCCGCCGGGCGGGATTCGCGGCCCAGCGCGCGTCAACCCTTGGAGTCCGGCGCTATACCACACAACTCCTACGGCTGCCGGCCTTTGCCCGCCAGCAACCGCCCTCAAGGGCCGGGATGGGTCCAATCCCACTCGAATCGGCTCTTCAGCACCAGGCCGGGACCGCGGCCGGTGAGGTCGAAGCCCGCGCCCATGTTGATCTTGAAGATCCGCGTCACCTTCCAGTCGCCGCCCGCGAACAACTGGTGTACTTCCGGCTGTGCGCGGGGGCGGACATCGATGCTTTCCACCTCGCCGTAGTATTCGAGCGATGGCGAAAAGCCCTTGCGCTTCCAGCGGACCAGCAGGGCCGGCTCGAAGTTCCAGCCGTGCTCCGTGCCGGGCCCATGCAAGGCGCGCTCGAAGACCGGATTGAAGACGAGCTGCCAACTGGTAAACTCGCGGTCTAGAATCGGCCGCAGTTCGACCCGTCGCGAGTTCTCCTCATAGCGCGTGTTCTGGAAGGAAAATTCGGAGACAAAGCCGATCCGCACCGGCAGATCCCAGGATTCCGGCAGGTATAAGTGCGGCAGCACGCGCCAGCCGGCGAATTGGGGGCTGTAGCCGGGCTCCCAGGCATTCAGGAACATGAAGCCCACGGCAAAGTCGGGGGAGACCCCAAAGGTTGGCTCCAGTGTGAGGTGCGTCTGATGGTCGGTGGGCAGCAACGTTCCATCGCGCGAAGCCGTTCCCTGGGCCCCGCAGTTTAAGTGGGCTTCCAGGCTGTACTCGCCTCGGGTGAGCGGCTCGTATTCATAGACGTGGATTTCAAATGGGTCCTGGGCGCGTGCGGAATGTGCCAACAGCAGCCCGGCTGCAAACGCCAGGAGTTTCGGCAACAAGAGACACAGCGGTCCCTTAGCTGCGGATTTCGTTGGCATGAAGGAACTCCTCGATTTCGAACTCGTGTCAACAGTCAACAGAGAGCGCAGTTCAGACTCGGGGAGGGTGCTCGATGCTGGTGGGGGCGGTCGTGGGCATGGCCGTAGCCGCGCGGAACGCAGCGTCGGGGATGCCGGGATCCAGGCCGATGACGGGAACCGCCGGCTTAAGGGCCAAACTGCAACAGAGACAAGCGCCGGCGTGACTACAGCAACACGGCGAATGCTCAGGGGAGCCGGCGTCTTTCTGCAGAAGCAACGCCTTCGCCGGACCGGCGGGAAACGCACCGTCGAGCAAGTCGCACAGACAAAAGTCCAGCCCGGCATTCAGCATAATGGCTAGAACCACAAAGCGGGCTAGACGCCGGGCAAGCATTCGTTCGATTATGTCACACCGGCAGGAGTCTGCGCGGCGATCGGGCGGTTCACCACTGGAACATTTGCTGGACATTGCGGGCCAGGCGCTTGGTCACTGTGAGCATTCTGATCCACAAGGGCGTTCCAGTAGTTCGGGCGGTTGTCCCGAGCCTCCTGACAGATTCCACGGCCGCCGTTGGAGCGCTTCTCGTCTTGCTGGCCGGTGCGCGATCAACGGGGATCACAACGATACTGCTTCCCTTCGCGACCGCAAATTTCCTGTATATTGCTTCCTCGAATCTGATGCCAGAACTGCGGAATGAAACGCGCCTCCGGCCGTCCTTGGTGCAGGATCTTCCTTTTCGGCGCCGGCTGTTCGATAATCTTCGTTTCCGGCGGCTGGTCGGCACGCCGCCGCCCTTCGCCATGTACGGCGATCAGGACCAACGGCTGCGGTGGCGGTGACTATACAACGGCTTCCAGGATGCCGTGATCGTCACAATGCGTTCCGTGTGGATGGTGCAAGTGCCCCTTCACCAGGTAGTCCACGTGATCTCCGTGCGGCACGGCTTGATGTCCGCAGTCGGGCCCATGGACGTGATCGGCCTGGTGCGCTCCGCAGTGGTGGCCCGGTGTGCATCGATCCTCGTGGCCTCTGCCTGCCTCCACCTTGTGTTCATCAACGTGGTTTCCGTGAACATGGTGCAAATGGCCGTCATGGAGATAATCGGTGTGGCCGTCGTGCTTGACGGCCGTGTGGCCACAATTGGGGCCGTGGATATGGGCGTGCGCTTCATGGATAGTACAGGTTTCCGTCATGGCAGTTCTCCTTTTGCCTGAGACCTAACTAACGCGATCGGCCAGGAGTTACCTTCTGAATGCCGCCCGTTCGAGCGCCAGGTGGGCCTTGCTGGCTTTCAGCGCAAGAGACTCGCGCGCTTCGAACTGGAACTTAGAGGACAGCAACTCCTGAACGTTACCTGGTGTCCGCCGAATGCCGGCAGGGCCGCCGACAAAAGGCAGAAAAACAGCGTTTTCATCTTGTAGCCCGAACTTCCAATCCGAACCTTTGTTCGCGATTGGCGATCCACAACCGACACCGGCTGCCTGAGGAGCAACGATTCGCCAACGAACGGACTTCCTTAAAACGCGATGCCCAGCGTCGCCCGGTATGACCGGGGCTCAACGAAGTGTGTGCCGGAGCAGGTCGAGAGAAAGTTGTACACCGCCAGTTTATTGGTGATGTTGAACGCTTCGAGCCGCAATGTCCAGCGTACCCGTTCGGTGTGAAACAGATTGTCGGTTCCGACCGCCATGTTAAAGAGATTTCGGGAGCGGACGCGCGCCGGATTCAAGTCGTCGTTTTCGGTGCCGGGCGCTGGGATCTTCACCAATTTAGCTCCCCAATTCGGATAAGCGACATTGCAGGTGGTGATCGGAGTGTAGATAGTAGCCACCTGGCTGCCGCAATAGAAGCCGATCTGGGCCTGCTGGTCAGCGGTCAGTCCGAGAGCGGCGGCCAGGTCCGGAACGGCGCTGGCCACGATGCCGCTGTCGTAGCGCCACGTGAACGACACCCATGGGCCGTTCTTCCGCGGCTGATATTGTACATTCGACGTGCTCTGGAGCCCCTGATCGTGATCGATTCGCACGACATAGTCTTTGGGAAGCTCTGTGTCGGGGAAGATCAGTCCACCGTTCTCCGGGCCGAAGACACGCGCCCGCGTGTGCCCCAGTTGCGTATAGGCGCTCAGTCCTTTGTATTGCCGAAGCAGCAGCTTGGACGAGAAGCCATCCATCTTGGAATGGGCCCATTCGATCGGGAAGAAGATCGCGGTGGTGAAGAGAGTGTCCAGGTCAAACGCGTTACGCGTGTACTTCCAGAAATAGTCGCCTTCAAACACGAAATGCGAACCGAAATTCTGTTCCAGGCCGGCGTTGTACATGTTGCGAATTCCCGGCTGGAGAGGAATGCTGCCCTGGGCTCCGAAGACGTTCGCCGCCAGGCCGCCCGCTCCGGTGGCGCTGGACAACACCAGATTTTCATTGAGCGGAGTTTCGTAGGTATGCGAATAGGCAATCCGCAACACCGTCTTGGTCGGCGCAATCAGGTAGGACAAAGCCGCCCGGGGTTGCGGTTGGGTGCCGTAGCTGATGCCGTCGTAGCGGTCCCACCGGAACCCCAGGTTGAGTGTCAACTTGCCGAAGTTGATGCTGTCCTGTGCATAGAACGCCTGCTGCCGGATGTTGGCATGGCCGTAGTACTTGAACAGGGAACCGCCCCGGGTGAGGTCGTAGGGGACGAGCCCGGGCGAGAGGTTCGGATTGGCTTGATACCCCGCGGCCTGGCAGTTGTTGGGATTGGTCAATCCCGGATTCAGCACGGTATTGCCATCGGCGTCGAGACAGACGGGGTTGAAGGTCGGATCGGTCAGCCCGAGGGTGAATTTCTCCGTCAGGATGGTGTCCGTGATCTGCGCGCCGAACTTGGCATTATGACGCCCGTGCAAATAGTTAAGGTCGGCTTTCACGCCGAGGTTAGTCAAGCTCCTGGTCTGGCTGAGCGTGGCCGGCTGATCGGCAAAGGGATCGCCGCTCGGGTAGTAGTTGATCAAATCCCGCCGCACGAACGGATTCACCGCCAGCGTGACAGAAGGACTGAATACATGTACCCAACCGGGGCCAATGCTGAAAGAGCGCACCATCTGCTTCTGATCCTGCCCGGAAGCCTCCTGATCGTATTGATTGGGAACCTGAAACCAGTTCCGGGCGGCCAGTACGTCCAAGTGGAGCATATTCGAGGTGGACGGT
>Ga0187874_10001549_pt1 | contig 20184 bp, 26 predicted proteins | sample June2016WEW_16_1_3_FD_132993 | JGI IMG/M metagenome (GOLD analysis project Ga0187874, IMG submission 132993) | Peatland microbial communities from SPRUCE experiment site at the Marcell Experimental Forest, Minnesota, USA - June2016WEW_16_150 | ecosystem: Environmental > Terrestrial > Soil >... | reverse complement strand
GGTGTCGCTTTGGACCGACAAGTCCACCTCGCTCGTGCTGTCGGCCTACTCACCGGCCACACACGACTGCTGGACCGTCATCGACTTGAAGGGCGTCCCAAGCTCACCTGTCTGGGGCCTCTCGGCCATGGGTACCTACTACGCCCGCGACGCCGGCGTTGCGGCAAGTGACTGTCTGGCGTCAGGCACGACCCCGACGCCAGGCACATTGACCGGGCCGCAGACAGGAGGCTTCCCCAGCTCTTGAGGCCTAGGCGGTACATAGAGCCGGTCTGCTCGGAGATTCTCGTCGAGCAGTAACGGCCGAGATGGACAAGGTGAACGGATTTCCCGTCGTCAACCTGGGTTCCATCTACAGGCGTCTCCTGGTGAATCGCGACCAGGATGACGGGGTGCACGGCCCCCTGCTTCCCTCGCAAGGCGACTGGGGGTCGTGCACCTTTTGTCTGTAGGACGAACACGACTTCCTACTTGTCCGACGGCCACATGAGGTGGTGCGTTCCGACCGTCCCTGCCGATTAGGAGTGGCTCGCCCGCAAGAAAGCCGGGCCACCGACTGAAGCACAGATCAGCCGGTTCTGGGCAAATGGGTTCGACTGTCGGACGGCTGTCAAAAACTCCTCAGAGATACGAGAGGATTCGCCGATACACCTCCTGGGAGCTCGTGCGAGCTCTGCTATCAACGGTGCCCCCGAAGAAAGGGGAGACCATGAACGAGAAGGCCTCATCCAACGGTAGACGTGGAGCTCGGGGTGTGCGTTTCAGGCTTCTCACAGTGGCGACCCTCCTGGCGATGGCGGCCGCCACCCTGTCGGCCCTCTCGTTGTCTGTCCCCCCGGCGTCCGCCGACGTGGTACCCAACCTCACCGTCACAGTCAACCCGGACGGCTCGTTGCACGCCACCTGGAACATGCAAGGCCAGATCGGCGAGGAGTTCCTCTACGACACTCCCCAGGCCACAGATGGCCGCCTCACCCCGACCTCCTCATTCGTCGATTGCGGCAACGGCGAAGTGGCCTGCTGTCCGCACGACAGCTGGTGCTGGGCTTCCCAGGGCGTCCCGCTGTACTGCTACTGGGTCCTCTACGAAGACCAAACCGGTGACTGCCCGGGCCACTCGGACCTTGCCGATGCCCAGACGACCTTCGACACTTACCCGTTGCAGGTCGGCGACACGTACTTCGTCCAGGTGCTGGTCGCCGACAGCTGCTTCGGGGCCGATACCTGCAGCGGAGGGGGGCAGCCCCTCTACTGGTCCAATGTCGTCCAGATCGTCGACAACCCGCCCGTGGCGTCGACCACCACAACGACCTCTACCACGACGACCACCACCTTGCCCTCGTCCGCTGTGTCGGTGCCTGCGAAGTTAGCGGACTTCCCGACGATGCCCAACAACGGAGCGGTGAACTGCGAGGCCGACAACTACTTGATCCAGAACTACGACCTGGCCGCCGATGCTCGCAACCAGCAGGCGGCGTCGCTGGCGACCGCCGAGAAGAACCGCGCTGCCGCCGAGAAGGAGTTGGGCACCGCCACTGGTCAGCAGGCCGACAATCTCAGAGCGCGAATCCAGGCACTGAACTGGGACATCCAACAACTGAACAGCGTCATCGCAAAGCTCGACGCTGGCATGAACCAGATCAACGCTGCTGTTCGGGCCCAAAAGCAGGCGTGCCAGAAGACGACCAAGGCCGATCCCGATCCGGGTCGAGTCGGTCCCTTCGTGGATCCGCCCATCCCGGACCACGACACGGCCTCGTGCAACAAGCTCAGGCCCCGGGCTGAGTACCTGAGGGACTCTCTTGCGAAGCTTTACGGGAACAAGGATTTCGACGCCCGCTTCAATATCAACAACGAGGTGCGAAAAGAGCAGATCGAAGCGCAGATAGCGCGTCTGGAGCCCGAGTTCCGCCTGAAGTACAAGCCGGCGCTCGATGCCTGCTCATCGTATTGAGGAAGCCCGCACGCAGCGTCTTGCGTCGCTGACTACCGCAAGTTCAGCGAACTGACAGAGAACATTCCATCTGTACCTCGGTCACCCCTACCACCGGTCAGCCCCAGCCGCACCTAACGGTTCGCGCGCGCACGAGATCGCCGATACTGGCGCGGTGTTGCTTCGCGCGACCGGTGGCGTTATGTGTGTCGCATAAGGCGTCGCAACTAGCAACTAGCTGGCTTTCAAACAGCGTGTACCTCCACCGTCAGGTGCTCGGCCTATATCTTGAGCGGGGCAAATAGACAGGTCCTCACTTTCCGATCGCAGACTGGACGCGGCTCATGCTCCCCTTGCCGTAGGTACTAGGTCTCGAGGCCCTAAGTTGAGGCTTGACCGCCTCGTGCACCGCAGTTAGGCTCCCCCGCAACAAGGGAGGGGGGTGCAATGCATCGACGTCGGAGTCGTGCAACCGTGCTGCCGCTCGTTTCGCTTGCTGCTCTCCTCTGTGCATCGAGCACGACGCTTGCAGCCGGCAAGCCAAGTTCGTTTCTGGTGCGATCCGTGCCGCCCGTCTCGTTCCAGGTCCAAGGTGTTGCAGGGAAGCCGAGCCCGGCCCGGCTAAAGCGCGTGGTTAACGCGGCGAAGTTGCCTCCGCCGGTCACCCACCCGCCGTACGTTCCGGAGCCAACAGAGACAGCGCCGGTCACCGGACCTCCTCGCACCACAGGTGTGGTCGCATTGCAGCTGAACCAGGGCCAGCCCGTGGGCGCCGCAGGGGTCGCACATCCCTCAGGCATATCCGTCGCGAGGTCGGCAGACTTTACCGAGGACTCATCGGTGCCTGGTCTCGGTGACCGCGGGATACCTCCAGATACTCAGCTCGCTGTTGGCCCGAAGTGGGTGGTGGAGTTCGTCAACACCTCGGGGGAGGTGTTCAACCACAGCGGCACCTCCGTGGCGACGTTCGACCTCGGCTCTCTTTTCTCCGGGGTTCCCGGTCAGGGCGGTGACCCGAAGGTCGTGTACGACGCGAACAGCGGTGATTTCTTCGCGACCTATATATCGAGCTTCGTACGGCCCGACGGTGCGAGTGAAGTCGACCTCGCGGTGACGAAGAACCCCACCGGCTTGTGGTACGTCTACACCGTCCATAAAGAAGGGGTCCTGCAGGACCAGCCGAAGCTCGGAAAGAGCACGGACAAGATCACCATAGCCTGGAACGACAACGGGAACTCCGGGCCTGAGGAGATCAAAGTCATTCAAAAAGCGGCTTTGGTCGCGTATGCGAGCAGCGCGCCGGGAACGATCTGGGGACCGTACAGCTCACGGCTCAACATCGTCCCGGCTGTCCAGATCTCGCCGAGCACGACCGCCTACGCGGTGTATCACAACTACAACAGCTCGAGCGTAGGCCTCCTCGAGTTCACCGGCGTCCCCGGGGTCTCGACCACGACCTTCACCGAGACCGACATGTCGATAGCAGCGACCTCTTCTCCGCCGGCCGCGTTGCAGCCGGGAAAAACCAGCCCGACGCTCGATACTGGCGATGACCGTCTCGAATCGGCTGTGTGGTACAAGGGCGACCTCTGGACCGCTGGGAACGACGTCTGCCGCTACCAGGGCGACTCCGCCGCACGGGCGTGCCTCAGGGTGATCCATATCTCGACGTCGCAAATGAGCGTCGTGGAGGACGTCGACATAACGATGGTCGCCGGGGATGTCATGTACCCGGCGGTGACGATGGACGCCCGCAAGGACATCTGGATTGCCTTTTCCTCCTCTTCTGCTTCGCAGTTCGCGTCCTCGGAGGTGGCCGAAGCGCCCGGGGGAAAGATCGGAGCGACGATAGGCGCCGTCATCTACCACGCCGGCACCGGCGCGATCGACTACAGCAGTTGCACCAGTCCCCCAGCCAAGAGGTTCGGCGACTACTCGGGCATCGGAGTCGACCCGGCGGCCAGCGACCTCGGGATCTGGGCGGCGACCGAATACGGTGTCGCCGGGTGCGGTTCAGGAACGGAGTTGGGATCATTTACTCCTTGAGGCGATCAGCATCACCGGGTGGTGGGTCGGCGGCGGTGTTGCTGGGTGCCGCGCTCGTTGCTGCTCCCGGCGGCTTTGTCGGCGGGCACGCTCTTATTGCTATGAGGCCGTCGCTTGTCGCTTCACATGTCGCGTCGAACACCATCGTCGTGACCGGAAAGTACTCTGGCACGTTGAAACTCGAGGACCCGGCGAAGGACTGCGTGGAGCTCATCAACGATCCGAAGAAGCAAGACGTTGTCCGGTTGAATTACTCCGGCAAGCTGTCTGGCCTCAGCGGGACCAAGTGGACCTTCATCGCCGCGGAGAAGGGCAGCGGGACTTTCACCCAGAGCCACATCTCGACGACGAAGGCGCCATTGTTCTTCTCCTCAACGACAGGCATCGGCTTCACTGCAGTCTCGGGGACGATCACCATCGGAGGCAAGGTGGGCTCGTTCAAATACAAGGTGACCTGGTCGAACCAGCCCGGCTCAATCGGCGCTACCAGCATGGGGTCGGGAACGGCGACAGGAAGCTGGAGTTGCCCCGCGGTGGAGACACTCTAAGAGGACATCGACCGGTCGCCGGCGTCCAGTTCGCTCGGCTGTGTGAGAGCAGCAGCTCTCCGGATAGCTCCATACGGCGTTTTGGGCGATCAGATTGCTTGCGGGTAGATCTTGTGCACTCGAAACACGATTGCCTGCCTCCACGCGCAACGGTGGACGGTCTGCGGGCATCGTCGACCGCGCAGCGGCGATCTCGGGGTCTGGTGCTCGACCAGACTGCCTGATAGTTCCTGCTTCTCGAAATGGCCTGGTATTCGCATGGATAGCGAAGGAGGCAGCGACGTGCACTGGAACCTGGCGTCGGTGGCTCATGCCTGGGGCCCATCCTCGAGACGACGCCTACGCCCCCGTGCCTGTCCCTAGGATCAGGCCAATGTCAGAGAATCCGCGTCCGCGGGCACGCAAAGCTCTCACCGCGACGCCTTCTTCCGCTGGGTGCTCGCCGCTCGGAGCGTCTTGTTGGCGGACGAGAGGGCACGGTCTAACTCGGCGGTCGCGCGACACAAGAGCAGGCAGGACGCTGGTTCTGGTCCCGGATACGGCATGGCGACAAGGCCGAGGGCCGTGAGGCAGTCGACCGCCCGCGTTCTCGCCGCGCTCGCCGCGCTTTGTCTCGGGCTCGCTGCCTGCGGAGGCACCGGCGGGACCAAGAACACGACGAGCGTCCGTGACTTCCGCCTGATCGAGGTCGGGAAGATTCGCCTGCAGATCGCCGCCGACGGCAGATCGGCGATCGTTCAGGTCAATACCAACCCGCCGACCGTGTGCGCCGTCGCCTACGGCAGGACGGCCTCGCTGGGATCGATCGCAGACGATCCCAACATGGGCGGCACTGCGATCTCCCGGCACACCGTCATCCTCGGCGGCCTGACCCCGGGCACGAGCTACCGCTTCCTGCTCACCGCCACCGACGCGCAAGGGCGCGTCTTCCAGACCCGAGAGTTGACCACCTTCACGACGCCGCGCAATAGTGCCGCCCTAGGCCAGGACATCGCCATCGGCGCCAGGATCGTCGCCGTCAGCTCGCAGTGGAGCAACGCTTACCGTGCGGCAAACGCGGTCGACGGCAACCTCTCGACCGAGTGGGCGTCAGCCAACGACGGCGATCGAGCCTTCATCACCATCGACCTCGGACGACAACGCAAGATCACGGGCATCTCCTTCGTCACACGCGCGATGTCGGACGGTTCGGCGATCACACGAACGTTCGCCGTAGTCGTCGACGGTCGCACGCGGTATGGACCTTTCCCCGCTGGCAACCGCCTCGACCTACACATAGTGCCGGTGTCGTTCACGGGCCGTTTCCTTCGCTTCGAGGTCGTTCAGTCGACCGGCGGAAATACGGGAGCGGCAGAGATCGAGGTCTTCTCCCGCAGCTGAGTGCGCAAGCACCGCTTGGCGCCGCCATTTGCACCTTCTGTCGCGCCCTTGGGCTCGTGGAGCCTTGCGCCGACCTGTCTGATCGGTATCGTCAGCCGGGTTGAGGTGCTGGAGGCCGAGCAACTCCAGATCAGGTCGATAGGGCGCGTCCCACGCTGGACGTAATAGTCGCGGGTCCGCGACTGATTGAGGCGTTCTGTGGCTGCGCCGGTAGACGAGAACCCCGAGCAGGAAAATCTGCGGCTTGGCGGTCCAGAAGGATCTCCCGCCGAGGTTGACCGGCTGCGCGGTGAGATCCACGCAGCCGGACGCTCCACTAAGCGCTCGCCTCGCCCTCGGTCTTCACGCAGCTAAATGCAATGCGGGAACCCGATGCAGATGATCGGGGTATGTGTGTACTGGTAGTAGAAGGCGATCGCGTACGGCGATTCGCCGGCGGGCACGTTCAGATCAAGGCCGCTGATCGTGACCGTCTTCGCCCCCCCGAACACGAACCACGAACTGAACACGGTGCCGGAGGTACTTGTTTCGGTCCCGAGGTAGGACTGAGCGGTGATATCCACGGCCGTGGCCGTCGACACCGACGTGCTCGGCGATGTCCACGCTGCGGCTGGGCTGACCAAGCCGATCGGTGTGTCCGGCAGCACTTTGTAGTTGGTGAGCGAGAACGCCCAGGTCGTGACAGCCGAGGTCCCCCCGCCGCAGGACGACGTCACACAAACAGGTAAGTACCAGGCCGTCGCCAAGACCGGGCCGGAACTAGGCACTGTGAACTTCGCTCTTTCAGTGGCGATGAGGGTCGTGTGCACGTCCCAGAACATGAACTCGTAGACCATCGGCGAGGTCGCAGGCGGGATCGCGGGTTGGTATAGGTACTGAGGCGCCTCCAGCGTGACCGACGAGCCTCTCAGGGCAAGAACGCTGCCCGACACCCCGCCGGGCACCGGAGTGCCGGTTGGGAACAGTTTCGACCCCAGCGCGACGACCGCGGACAATGGGCCTGCCTGCGCCGGCGTCGGCATGAACATGAACAGCGCCGCGCCCATTAGAAGAGCGAGCGCCAGCTTTGCTGAAGCCGAGTGTCTCGATGCCGACCTCGGGAGCGCGGTATGGCGGCGGCTCGACAGCTGCCGACAACGCGTACGGTTACTTCGGTCCCGTACATCTTCGTTGTCCGTCGCGGCAAAAGCCGTACGGACGTTGTCCTTGCTCATAACCATTTCCCCTCTCCATCGCCCGCCAGCTTGATGGGACCCCCTAGCCGCGTAACGGGTTCTCCGATTGTGATGATCGCGGCTGGCTGCGGCTAGGTCAATAGCCGCGTTCGGCGACGAGGACGCGGCGTCGTAGCCCCGATGGGAAGGTCAGGCTCCTCGCGTTGCCAGTGGGGCTCCTCTTAAAGTACGGGCGCTCCCCCACTGCGCCTGCCACGGCTGCCGAACTCGACCCCTGCCATGCACGAACCCACTGGCCCCCGAGCCAGGTCCACCGGCCCTGTCATAGCTCATGGCCGTTGTCAGGGCACCCGTCCTGGGCCACGACGCTCTGACAGATGGCCCGGCGGGTGGCCGTGAACGCGTTCTGGGTCACCGGCGCTCGATAGCTCCCCCGCTGGTGGCAACCACCGGCGGTGCAGGTTTGCCTTTACGGCGTGCTCGGAGGCGTCGCACCCACCGTTTCGCGCGATAGCGGAACTCGATGCACCCGTAAGTGAGCACCGGGTAGCCCATTGACTGCTACTGCAGGATCACAGTTTTCTTAGCTCGCCTTTGCACGTGTCGGTCGTCGCGGAGCCCACGCCCCCGGTCCCGAATGGCGGCTTGTAGGTGGAGTCGTAGACGACAACTCCGTTCGCGCCGCTATCGCGCGTCGTGCAGTGACCAGTGGCAAGTCCACTTGGCGCTCCCGTGCCCCAGCGAACATGGAAGTCGTTGGTACCCTGGGGTTCCCCCGGACAAGGCCCAACATCGACCTGGTGGTCCACCATCGGCCAGCTGAGGGCAAGTTCGCCCAGAGAGCCGCTGGCCAAGAACGCCCCCGTGGTGTCGAGCTTGTGCGTCGTGGTGATGTCGCAGTGGGAAGGATGGATCTGCTCGATGAGATGCATCGAGCCGTTGACGTTCACGTCGGTTGCCTTGAAGCTCACCACTTGGGAACCCGAGACTACGAGGTCCAACTTGACGTGTCCTGTGATGTTGCGGGCGCCGTGCTCGGCCACCCAGCTCACCGAGTAGTCCCACACCTGGTGCTCAGTCACCGTCACAGTGCCCACGAAATGCACGCCCTTCACGACACTTGAGGCACCCACCGGTGCCCTGGGCGCCGCAGCCGTACCTGCGCTAGCTGCCATGGGCCCCATCAGGATCAGCGTGGGAAGCAATGCAAGCACGGGCATCGTCCACCTCGGACGAGGACGCTCATGACGAGGTAGGCGCGGCAGCCTGAATCGAGATTCAGCTGACAACATTCTCGACACCTCCTAGCCCGAAGAAAGCATCGAGCTGCGCATCGGTCTACTACTTTCAGCGTCCTCGCGATAGTTGTGAATGAAAATACCGGGCTGATAGCCGCACCCTCTCACCTTTACGGGAACGCCCGGTCGATGGCCTCAATGACGTCCGCGTCCACGAGATGCATGTACCGACTTGTGGTCGCAATATTGGAATGGCCCATGAGACGCTGGACAACGTGGATGTCCTCGCCCCGGCGCACAAGACTCGTGGCATAGCTGTGACGTCACCGGCCGCGTGAAGTAGTCTCGCTGATATGGTTGTGCAAGACCTCCCGCAGAAACCCGCGATCAGACGTTTCCAGGCTCTTCTTGACTCTCTCGATCGACCTCACGACCCGGAGTATCACTGGCTTTGGAACGAGCGGCGTCATCCCCATCATCAATCTGACGCTCGGGCTCTCAGCCCCGAACACAACAGGAGGATTACGGACCGCTGGTACGGCGAAACCGACTGATGTCGGGGAAGCCAATCCCGTGTGCTAAGCACCGCTTTTGCAGAAGCTCCTTGCGGCATGTAAGCCCCATGCTGGCAAAAAACGTGAGCCTCGTGGAGGCCAACCAGGCCTACCTCAAGGCGCTCGAAGCCTGGCTCGACAGGTACCCCGAAATGCGGACCACCGAGTAGCCAAGTGTTCTTAGAGGCGCTGCGCGGATAGGTCGCTCAGCGACCTCAGACGAATCGGCCGTTACTGAACCGTCGATCTGGATGGCCGCCGGTCCCGCCAAGACAGTTGTGCGACCATACAGATGAGACGCTATGTCGCTCCTGCCGTGAGTGGCCAAGCATCGCTCACCGTAGCGAGACAGCAAGGTGAGGGTTCACGCCGGAGGGGGACTACACCAGACGGCGACTGGCGACTCGCCCGCATGGGAAGGCACGCAATCGGCGAGTGGAGGAGTTGCTGGCCGAGGCTCCGTGCGTGTCGGGATCGTGTCCACACTGTGCGGGCGATCCGTCCGTAAGGGCCCAACCGGTCTGCAAGGCCGGCGGTAAGGCCTACCTTTGCGCAACGCCAGGGTCCTGACACGCGACGCCGGGCCGGTACCGGGGGAGGTTTCAAGTTAAGTGCCGGTCAGGAGAGGTGGCCGCTGCACGTACCGCCGTCGTTGTCGCTGTTCGTGTCGTCTGGGCAGGTGGTGATTGACGAGGACACACCCGTCAGGTCGGCGCCGGCCAGTTCGGCGTCGTTCAGGTTGGCGCCATACAGGTTGGCGCTGGTCAGGCGGGCCTGCTGTAGGTAGGCGCCCTCCAGGTCGGCGGTGGCCAGGTGGGCAGCGGCCAGGTGGGCAGCGGCCAAGTGGGCGTCTTTGAGGCCGCAGCCAGCAAGGTCGATCTCTGGGTAGGGAGCCGCCGAACAGTTATAGGCGGCACCGGCTGTACCGGCCGCACTGGTCGCACCGGTTGCGGCGGCGAGCCCCGCACCTCCGAGTGCCAGCACTACAACGACAGCCGGGATGACAAGGATCTTCTTCTTGAGCATTGCTCTCCTTTCATTGCCACTGCGCCCGTAAGGCCCCGTCTATGTGGCATCGGTCCTCGTCGTCGAGGTCGTGGTTTGCCCCACTTCGCGAGAGCATCGCGCTCCCACACGCGGCGCGTTGCCTTCGGGTGGCCAGTAGGACTTGCGACGGTCGATCGCCATGCTGCCTTCGCTGTCGCCGAGCGGCCTTAGCCGTGAGCGTGCGCTCGTGATGCTGGGTCAGTTGGTGCGGGCGCTGAGGGAGTGATGGCGGCAGTAGCGCTGTGTCTGCGAGGTACGGGTAACATTCACACGCACACCGGAACGTCGATCTGGCGCGGAGTGCCGCCGTGGCGAGGGCTTCATTCGGTGCGTCGTCTTGTCCTAAGCCCTGATTCACCGAAAAATAGGGCGTTTGGGAAGCCGGAACCGGCCTAGCATCCGCGAAAAGTGCCTTTCTGCAAGGGAAGATGGCCGGGGGGTGGCTGGCTTTCTCACCCAGGTGTTCAACCGTGTGCGCCGGGCGGGGGTGGCCGGGCCGATGGTGTTGAGAGCCGACTCGGGCTTCTACAGCTCCAAGGTGACCGAAGCCTGTTCCAAAGCGGCGGTGAGCTACTCCATCACGGTCAAGACCTCCAAGGCGTTGCATAAGGTGATCGCCGCCATCTCGGAGGAGGACTGGACACCGATCCCTTACTGGATCGACGACGGCGCCGATGTGGCCGAGACGACCTACCGGCCCTTTTCTGAAAAGCACCCCGAGGTCCGCCTCATCGTGCGGCGGGTGAGGCCCTCTCCGGGCAGCTAGCTGGCACTGTTCGCACCTACGACTACCACGCCTTCATCACCGACCGTGAAGGCGAGACGATCTACCACGAGGCCGATCACCGCCGCCACGCCGTGGTCGAGGACGTGATCAGAGACTTGAAGTACGGCGTCGGGGTGAACCACCTGCCGTCCGGGCGCTTTTGCGCCAATGCCGCCTGGATGACCCTCAACGTCATCGCCCACAACCTCGGCCGCTGGGTGGCTTACATCGGCCTCGGGTCCGAAGCGACATCCATGACCACCAAGACTTTTAGCACGCGGATGTTGAACCTGCCCGGGCGCATGACCACATCTGGTGGCAGGAAGACCCTGCATTTACCGAGGGTATGGCCGTGGGAGGACCAGTTCAACACGGTCCTTAACAGGTTGCGAGCCATTCCTCGGCCGGCCGTTTGCCTACGCGCCTGACCCCTGCGCGACGACGGCGTCCCCGCCCCCTGTGCCCGACGCCAGCAGACAATGGTCCTCCCCAGTCCCTCATAGGGGCCTGGTCCGACGCGCGCCCTCTGTCGCCTCAATGGCTCATCAGACCCCTCGACGCCAGCTCCGGTTCATCTGGGCTGGCTCAGCGCCCAAGAGTCGCTTGCCAGCTGTCTTTCGGTGGTTCCGGGCTAAGACAAACAGCTAAGCGCCTCGCCCGAGCATCGGGGCAGGCAGCTCGGTACTCTTTTGTCATGAAGGAGGACCAAACATGAAAAGGACCTTCATTACCATCATCGGTGCTCTGTGCATCGTCGTTGCCTCGGCGACCATGGCCGTGGCGTCCACAGCGGCGCCGAAGTCGGCAGCGAGATCCAACGCGACCGGTGCCACGTCTGCTTCCTCGGGGTTCCCGACGGTCTGCCCACCCGCCGCGGTGGTGGGCAAAGCGCTCGGGCTGACCGTCTCCAAGCCAACCGTTCCCATGTACTTGAAGGGACGGGCTCTGGAGTGCAAGTACGGGAGCGGAAAGAGCCAGACGACGATCTCATACTCGTCGGATGCCCGCAAGGCTTTTCTCACACAGGAGACTTCCCTACCCAAGGGCAGCGTCGTCGTTGTGACCAACCTGGGTAAAGGGGTAGCGGCATACCTGGTGCTTCCCGATGTCCTGCACGTCCAGGACGGAACGCTGGAATGCGTTATCGAGACCGAGGTCGTCACCGCTCAGTCTCACGAGGAGGCCTTGGCCAAGGTCCTTCTCAAGTCGTACTGGTAAACCGCCCTGCCGAGTGCGGCACGACAGGGGCGAGCGAACAACTTGAAAAAACGCAGAGCTGCCGGTGGGGTGGCGCGCAAAGGTACAGAACACGGCTTCGTGTCCGCGCCGGTCGATGCGAGCTCCGCGCCCGATCCGGCACTGGGCGCTGCTGGGCTCTTTGTAGCGGAGAGCTGGGTTATGGCCTAGAACAACTGTGAGCTGACTGGAGAAGCAGGCGGTGATTTTACTCGTCGGTGCCTCGTGATGCAGGTGACGCGCCACAGGTGGGCAACCCTGGCTGTGCTCAGCGTGACGCTGCTCCTGATCAGCTTGGACACCACAATCCTCAACGTGGCCCTCCCGTCGATCGTGCGGGGCCTTGGTGCCAGCTCCAGCCAGTTGCAGTGGATCGTCGATGCCTACGCGGTGGTCTTCGCTGGTCTGTTGCTCTCTATCGGCGCTCTCGGTGACAGGGTCGGGCGGAAGTGGATCTTCCTTGTCGGACTCGTGGTCTTCGCCGGTGGGTCTGCCCTCGCGGCCGAGTCAGTTAGCCCGGATCGCCTGATGTTGTCCCGGGCGGTGATGGGAGTGGGAGCGGCTGACCTGATGCCTTGCACACTTTCAATACTGACCAACGTGTTCACTGAGGAGAAGGACCGTGTCCGGGCCATCGGGATTTGGTCGGGAACGACGGGTCTCGGGGTAGCACTGGGTCCGATCCTGGGGGGTTTCCTGTTGGCCCATTTCTGGTGGGGTTCGGTCTTCTTTATCAATGTACCTGTGGGCCTCCTGGGGTTCGTCGCAGCGGTCTGGCTGGTGCCCAACTCGCGCAATCCGACACCAAGGCGACCCGATCCTGTCGGTACCGCCTTGTCAATGTTCGGGCTTGGACTGCTGCTGTGGGGCATCATCGAGGCTCCTGGGCGCGGCTGGACTTCGACGCCGATCATGGCTGCGCTGCTGGCCGCTGGCGTGGTGATCGCGTCATTCGTGATCTGGGAATTGCATGTGGACCATCCGATGCTGCCTCTGCGGTTCTTCACCAACCGTCGCTACAGCGCCGCCATTGCTGCTTTGGCGCTCGTACTGTTCGCCCTTGTGGGGGTGTTCTTCCTCATGACTCAGTACCTACAGTTCGCCCTGAGCTACAGCCCGCTCGAAGCGGGGTTGCGGATCGCGCCTGTTGCTGTCGTACTCCTTGTCGTCGCGCCTCTATCGATGGTGCTGGCGCGACGGGTCGGGTCCAAAGCGGTCGTTTCCTCTGGCATGATCTTGATCGCAATCGGTCTCGGCATACTTTCGACGACCACCGTGCACGGCACCTATCGCGATTGTGTAATTCCGTTCATCTTGCTCGGCACCGGGGTTGCCCTAGCGCTCGCACCTTGCACCGAGTCGGTTATGGGATCGCTGCCCATAGAGGAGGCCGGGGTGGGATCTGCCACTAACGACGTGTCGATGCAGGTCGGCGCAGCCCTCGGGGTAGGCGTGCTCGGGACCGTTCTTAACCTGCGTTACCAGCACCTCATGGCGCCGTCGGTGTCCAGTTCCCGCGTTCCGGCGAACGTCCGGAAGGTGATCGAGGGCTCACTGGGCGGAGCCCTGGGCGTCGCCCAACGCGCGCCGACCAAGCTTGGCGACCTGCTTGCGGCGGTTGCCCGCCAGGCATTCATCTCTGGCATGGACCTCGCACTCATCATCTCCGCCATCGCGGTCGGCGTAGCTGCCATCGTCGTGCTGGTGCTGCTTCCCAACAGGGGGACAGGCCCGACCAATCTGGGGTAGCCCGGCACTCCAGCTCCTCCGATAAGTTCGGCCAACTCGACACTTGGGCGATGGACCCGCGGTCTACTCGACCGGCGCATAACGTCGGCCCTGCTCCAGGGTCGGACAGTCTGGCTCGGCGCGATAATCGGCGCGATCTAGGCGACCTATCTGCTAGCACTCCGGAAAGGCCCGGTCGATGGCCTCGATGAGGTCAGCGTCCGAGAGGTGCATATACCGGCTTGTGGTCGCGATGTTGGAATGTCCCATCAGGCGCTGCACGACGTGGATGTCCTCGCCCCTGCGCGCGAGGCTCGTGGCGTAGCTGTGACGCCAGCGGTGAGGAAAATGCCGACCGGCCACGCCCGCCGATGTCCCTGCTTCTCGCACCAATTCGTGCAGCGCCCGAGGCCCGTAGCGACCGCGCAGGCTCCGATTGCCCCTGGGGTTGGCGAACAAGTACGAGGACGCGGCCGGCTTGGGCCGCACGTCGTTCAGGTACTCGCGCAGCACGTCCGCCAGCAGGTGGGGAATGGGGACGACCTCAGGCTTTCTGCCCTTGCCGACGAGTGAGATCCCCCGAGCGTCAAGGTCGACCTCCTCGGTACGCAGGTTGACCAGTTCCTTCATGCGCAAGCCGGTGTATCTCAACGTTAGGAGGAGCACGCGGCCGACCTGCCAGCGAAGACCGGGTTGTGAGCTGGCCCACTCGATGATGGCGTCGGCCTAGGCGTCGCTGCAGAAGTCGACCCGCGGCCGGATCGGACTCGGAAGCGTTACCGCAGCGGCGGGATTCTCCTCGCTCAGACCCTCGGCGATGAGGAAGCGGTAGAAGCTGCGCAGAGAGAAGAGGTCATTGGAGCGGGTGACGGCCTCGATCCCCCGCGTTTGCTTCATGGAGCAACCAGGCCCGCACATGGAACGGGTCACGCCGCTCAAGGCGACTGACGGATGCGCCGTTGCCAGGTAGCTCAGGAACCCCCTTCAGGTGCGACCGATAGGTATCCGCAGTCGTCTTGGGCCGGTTCTCCAGGAGCCGTAGGTGTGCTTCGTAGCCCTCGAGGAACGCGGCCTCGTCCGTGACCTCGCTTCCGACTCGGCTCCTCGGCATGGGTCCTTGTGCGAGAACAAGCTCAGAGCTGTCCACGCTTTCTAGGTTGGGCCTTCTAACGGCCATGGTTGCCTCCTATCTCCTTGGTCTTCTTCGTTTCTCGGTTCCTCCGGGGGTGGACGTCATCGCCTCACTCCCCTGTCTTCGCTCGATCTCACGCGCGGCGCGCGTAACCACAAAGAGCTGCCACGAGACGCACTTGAACGCATCGACACGATACGCACAATGCCGGGCACAATCGACTCTAAGACGCGTATTTCCCTTCATTTTGCTGGGGAGAATGTCCCGGAGCAGACGAGATCCGTCGTGAATGCGATGACACCCGCACCGTGTGCGCCGTCGCTGACCTGGTGTCACGAGGTCAACGGAGGTTATTTGCCTGGGCGCGTTGGCAGCCCACGCGCCCGGCGAACGTGCCGCCTTTGCCAGCGCTACAGCCCAACCGCGCTGGCGGCGTTCTCCCGGAACAGAAACCCTCGCGGATGTAGCGGCGAAGCATCGCCGTTCCCTTGTGGCCCGTCTGCTCTGCTATCACACGCTTGGGGACACCGGCCGCGGCTGCCGAGGTCGCCAAGCCAGTTCGCAGCGAGCGACCGGCCACCTCGGCGGGATCAAGACCTGCTCGGGCACCGTGGCGTTTCAATACGAGCGCCACCGCATGACCACTGAGTCATGTTGGCCCGATGTGGCCATGGCGGTCTGCGGGACGAAAGACAGCTCCCTCGGCGATGCCTAAGACCTCGAGCCAGACGCGCCAGGCACGAACTGGGCAGGTAACCGGGATCGACCCGTAGGGGATGCCGACAGTGCGCCCGGCGCCCTCCTGGTCGGTCTTCGAGCGCCGGAGGCGAACGGTGAGCCCGTCGGTCCCCTCGGTGATGTCGGCTACGTCGAAGCCGACCAGCTCGCTGCGGCGCAGCGCGCCCGCGAAGCCGAGCAGCAGGAGTGCCCGATCCCGACACCCTGCCGGGTCGGTACCGAGTCCCCCGAGCATCGTGCGCAGTTCGGGCACCGTGACCGGACGCACCTGGCGCTGGGCGGTCCCAAGCGTTCTCCGCACGCCCCGGCGCACCAGGCGAACCTATTGACAGCCATCTTGGGTGGGCACCGACTGCCGATCCGACCACCGATCGATCGTCAGCTGTGCTTGGCCCGGGAACGACAGCCACTCTCACAGCGTGCAAGGATCACGGCGTGACCGATGCCGATCCCGGGCTCCGTGCCGATGTCATCTACCGGGTGGCAGCCCAGGACACCGCGGCTTCCCTTGGCAGCGGCGACGTGCCCTCGCTCGCGACACCACGCGCGCTCGCCATGCTGGAGGCGGCGACCGTGCGTATCGTCGAGAGCCTGGTCGAGCCGGGCCAGACATCTGTCGGTGTCGACGTACACCTCCAGCACCGGGTGGCGACCCCCGTTGGGCGTGACGTGCACGCCCGCGCGAGGCTCGTCAGGACCGAAGGTCGCCGCCTGTACTTCGAGGTCGAGCTGACAGACACCGACCGCGTCGTGGCCTCGGGGCAGGTCGTGCGCTTCCTCGTCGACCGGGCCCGATTCATCGCCGGCCTGGATCAGAGCTGAGCCCGGCCCGGCAGCGGCCCACACCAATGGCTGCTCAATCGCCTGGGACGGTAATGCCAAGGATGGAAGCCATAGCGCAGCAGCGTTCTTGGGTCTGGTGCTCGCCAAGACTGCCTGATAGTGCCTGCTTCTCGAGTTGGCCCAGGCACTCGCATAGGTCGCGAAGGGAGAAGCGACGTGCACCGAAACCTTCGTTCTGTCTGCGGCTCACCGGGGCGTTACGGTCGCACCGACCAGGCCGGATGAACTGATCGGTCGGTTCACCCAGCGTCGATGAGAGTCAGGAGCATGACGGTCGGCTCGCGCGCGGTGAGACTGTGAGGCGTTCCTGGCTCCATGTGGAGCCAGAAGCCGGGTCCCGCGTCGAGTTGCTCACCGTCCGTGAAGAACTCGAGCCGGCCTTTGACAATCTGCACGATGGCTGACCGGGATGACTGATGCTCGCTGAGACCCTCTCCTACGTCGAAGCCAAAGACCGTGACCTCGGTTCGGTCATCGCGAAAGATCACGCGCGATACGACGGCGCCGGTTTGAATATCAATCGCCGAGGCGACCTCCAAAAGCGCGACGTGTGGCATCCCGCTCTCCTCTCTTGTGCTCTCCACCGATTGGATGTCGGTATTTCTAGCTGCAACTGGTGTCCGACGAAGGTGGCCTGTGCCACCGGGGAGCAGGGCCGGCACGGCCAGTAGCCCGTGAACAGCCCCACTGTGGCCGGCAAGCCGCAGAGATTGCACCGTTCGCGAGTCCCTTAGGGTGCCCGCATCTATAGCGACCGGTTACCCCTTGTCGGCATCGCTCGACAGCGGGTTCGCCTCGGCCAACTCCCCGAAGATGCTGAACACCTCTGCCCCATTCAGCTAGACCGGTTCGTCGTCCTCCCCGTTCTGGTCGTTGTCAGGCAAACCGAACCAGCGACGGGACTTCTCGTGGCCCTCTTTGATCGCGCGCACCCCTTCCTCGTCGAGTGGCTTTGCTCCACACAACGGGCAGCATCGACTACGGCCGCGTTCGGCGAGGATGCCAACGAAGTCGCGGGAGATCGTCGATTCCGAAACGGCGAAGCGTTGAGCGAGCGCCCGCTGGGTGCCCCGGACGAAAAGGGATACGTGGCTCTCGGTGAGGAAGGAGATGATCTCGATCCGACGGAGTTCGGCGCGGAACTGTCTCACCGAGTTGTGGTGACGGCGCCCGTCCGCCGCGTGGATAGTGTCGTTCGCCCAACCGGGACGATCTTGCACACTCATGTTGAATCACTTCATTGCAGCTCATACCGGCTCGGGCCGAAGTCTCGGCCGATCTCTGACGAGGAACTGGAGCAACGCCGCAAGGACCGCGAAGCCAGCGGGGGCTACCAAGCCCGAGCGCCACCCCGTGGCAATAGATCCGGCGGGGCATCGTGGACCACATGAGCAATAGTTTCGTCCTCAAGACGGCACTGAAGTACCATCGCATTTCACAACCCGAGCGTCTCCCGCGCGAAAACTTCTAGAGAAATCAGTCATGAAACTCAGGAAGATTGACGACTCACCGAAGACCTTCATCCTCGTCTTCGAGACCGGTGACGAGCTAGCCGGCGGTCTCCAGCATTTCGCGAAGGACCAGCACCTGTCGGCGGCGAGCTTCACGGCCATCGGTGCCCTGTCCTCGGTGCACCTGGGCTGGTTCTGTTGGGACTCCAAGAAGTACGAACGGTCGGTGACCCTCGACGAACAGATCGAGCTTCTGTCGCTGATCAGGGACGCGGCGCTCAAAGACGGCGAGCCCGTCGTGCATGCCAACGTCGTCGTCGGCGCTAAGGACGGCACGGCCCCCTGTGGTCATCTGCTCGAAGTCCACATGCAGCCCACCTGTGAGGTCGTGATCACCGAGAGCTCAGTCACGTTGCAGAAGGTCGTCGATCCAGAATCCGACCTCGCCCTGATCAAGCCGTGAGGCAGGTGCAGTTTCCCGGAGGCGCATGCGTGTGCGCTCTCGGGCAGGGCACCTGGGAAATGGGCGAAGATCCCTCACGGCGATCAGACGAGATCGACTCACTGCGCCGCGGCCTCGACCTGGGGCTGACGGTGATCGATACCGCGGAGATGTACGGCGATGGCGCAGCGGAGACGTTGGTCGGGAAAGCAATCACGGGTCGCCGTGATGAGGTGTTCCTGGTCAGCAAGGTCTACCCGTACCACGCCAGCAGGTCCGGAGTCGTCCAGGCCTGCGAACAGAGCCTGCGCCGCTTGCAGACCGACCGACTCGATCTCTACCTGCTTCACTGGCCCAGCAGCCACCCGATCGAAGAAACCATCGAGGGCTTCGAGGCATTGACAGCTGACGGACGGATTCTGCGATGGGGCGTCAGCAATTTCGATCTCTCCGCCCTGCAGCACGCGGTCGGCGCCAGTGGCGGCGCCGGGTGCGCGACCAACCAGGTGCTGTACAACCTGAAGCACCGCGGCATTGAATTCGACCTGCTGCTGTGGATGACGGGACACGGTATGCCGCTCATGGCCTACAGCCCGATCGACCGGGGCACTCTTGTCAGGGCGTCCGCCCTTACGGCCATCGCCGAGAAGCACTCTGCGACACCGACCCAGATCGCCCTCGCCTTCGTCCTCGCCCACGACAACGTCTTGGCCATCCCGAAGGCATCCTCACCGTGCCACCTCGAAGCCAACGCGGCAGCGCTCGACCTGCACCTGGACGCCGAGGACCTGCACGCGATCGACCAGGCCTTCTCACCGCCGCGCTCGCCGATCCCATTGGCGATCTACTAGGGGCACAGCCAAGATAAGCCCGAAAGGCTCAGTGGCCAGGTGGCCCCTCGTGACGGAAGCCGCCCTCAGCCTCAGGGTAGGACCGACGTACCGCCAGATCATCGGATGGGCCGGCCGGACCGTAGCCACGTTGAGTGGCAACGTGGCGTTCTTGAGGCTAGTGGTCCCCATGTTCGAACAAATTCTTTCGCGGCACGGTGGTCGTCCTGGGTTTGATTCAACGCATGGAAGATCAAAAGACCTGAAACCGAGCCTCTCAGACGGACCCCGCGATGCTAAGACAGGTTCGATCAAACCCCAATCATAGTGATGCCGCTCAGCGCAAGACCCATACCGTCGAGGCCTGCCGCGGCGCCGAGATCCTCAAGCCAGGAACGAGAAAGACCCTGTCGCTTGGCGGGATCAAATAGCTGGCGGTCGAGCTGGGCGCTAAATGCCCCTCCGAACGCTCCCTGCGAGCCGAAGATTGGGCGCGCAGGGTCGTAACCCGGTTCGTCCATGATTGCCTTCTTCGTTCGTGAGACGCCTCCCGAACCCGTGGGAGAGCACAGCAACGGGAGAATCGGCATAGATCGCCGCGCCCCACAGCCGGCGGTAGAGGGCACCCTCTGGCTCTCCGGTGTGGATTGTTCAATGGAGTTCGTAGATGGTCGCCACGGCGGCCAAGCACATGGAGGCGAGATTTCATCAGCTTGTTGTTGTTCTTCTTACGCCCATCGGTGTAGGACAGAACTATGAACGTGAACCACGACCCGGAAAGATCCGATGGTGTCGGGCCAACCAGGGACGCAGACACCTCGCTGGGCGTGGATGACGAGGCTGGAGCGACCATCCGATTGTGGCGAGCCCCGAATCGAATCTGGCCCGCGTTTCCGACCCTGGTTGTGGTCCGGGCCGTATCCCGGCTCGGCCGGGGCCGAGCCCAACGCCGGAGCCCTGCAATCGGTGAGGGTGGTGTTGTCAGCGTCTTCCTCGACGGCTCGAAGGTGGGCGCCATCTCACCCCAGCAGATCAAGACGTACCAGGTCTCACCTGGGGAACATTCTTTGAGTCTGCACTTCCTCGGGGGCTTGCGG